>Ga0209536_100012533_pt1 | contig 12322 bp, 11 predicted proteins | sample DeeMarSeWOR28_12_FD_187461 | JGI IMG/M metagenome (GOLD analysis project Ga0209536, IMG submission 187461) | Marine sediment microbial communities from White Oak River estuary, North Carolina - WOR-2-8_12 (SPAdes) (version 2) | ecosystem: Environmental > Aquatic > Marine > Intertidal zone >...
GGGCAGCTGCACGGGCTTGCCGGCCGCTGCACCGATCCACTGGTTCTTGTCGAGCGTGGTGATGCAGCCGGTGTCATGGCCGATCATGACGTCCGCGTGCGCTTCCTCCACTGCGACGCGCAGCTTGCGGTCGATGGCGAACGAACGGGTGAATTCGCGCTCCGAGATGATGTGCCGGAAGCCGAAGCCGCAGCAGTCGTACCAGGTCGAGTAGTCGATGACCTGCGCGCCCAGCGACTGGATGATGCCGGTGGAGACCGCGACGCGGTTGCCATCGAGCACGTCCTGGTCGTAGATGACGTCCTCGGGGACCATCTTGTAGACGTGGCAGGCCGGGTGGATGGTCGCCCGCACCTGGCTGCAGTCGATCTCCTGCAGCTTGGCCACTTCCTTGCGCATCACGTGCAGCCACTCGGAATAGTGCACGACCTCCTCGGGGATCAGCAGCTTGCCGTCGACCAGGCGGCCGAGCTTGCCGAGGATGGTCTTCACGCGCTCGCGCAGCTTGGCGGAACGGATCAGGTAGCCGCGGACCTCCTTGTAGTTGCCGAAGGACGTGCCGCAGTGCACCAGCGGGTAGTAGTAGCCTTCCGGCAGACCCTGGGCCTTGGCAGCGACGTAGGCCTGGTGGAAGTTCCGGAGGAACACCGCCGACAGGCTCTCGATGTTGCCGATGCCGGAACCGTGGTAGTTCCAGGCCGTGCAGGAGGTCTGGTCCGTCTCATCGAGGTACTCGATGTCCATCCGGTTCATCAGCCACAGCAGTGAGGCGGGGTAGCCGGGGATGTTGCCGCACTGACCGCAGGACTTGTGGTGCCAAAGGCGCGTGGTCGGGATCTTCTTGTCCCAGCCGTAGAGCGTCTTGGTCATCGCCGGCTTGTGCTCGTCGGTGACGCGGTGGACGACGATCTCGCCCTCCTTTTCGAGCTGCCACATTTCGTCGCGCACGTCCTCGACGCGGTCCTTGTTGGTCTGCATCGAGCGCTTGTTGATGATCTGCTCGACCCAGACGGTCGCGGTCACGGCGTCGGTACGGCTCAGGTTGGAGTCCTTCCACTCCTCCCCGTGGCCGGTGAAGCGCTCACCGGGCTTCTTGTCATACGGCGTCGTCATGTGCGTCTACCCCTCACGGTGCCTGTGGTGCGTGTGAAAAGAGGGCGTGCCCCTCAGTCGTCGTCGTCCTCGTCTTCCTGGTCGTCCAGGAAGTCCTGCCAGTCATCGCGCTTCTCGTCCATGATGTCGCCGATGACGTCGTAAAGGTTCTGGTCGATGGTCTTGAGGCTGTCCAGGACCCCGGTTTCCTCCCAGATCGTGTAGAGCTCGACCGACGTCTTCAGGTTCACTTCCCAAGCCGTCTTGGTCGTGTGCAGCGTGGGGACCGGGATCGCCTTGCGCAGCGTCGCAAGCGGCGCGTCGACCTTGGAGATGTTCGGGCCCCAGTCAGGGAAGCCGTCCTTGCTGATCATGTCGGGCGAGAGCTGGTTGCCGGTCGAGATCAGCTTGAGCATCACGCGGCTGAACGGGCGCAGCACGTTGCGCGCCGATTCCATGCCGTGCTTGATCGCCACCTCGCGCATCAGCATCACCAGCCCGCCGGGCGAGTTGCCGAAAGGACAGCGTGCCGCGCAGGTGTAGCACTGCGCGCAGGCCCAGATCTTCTCCTGCATCGCGTCGTAGATGCCCTCGAGGTTCTCGGTCCACAGCAGCTGCACGATTTCCCGCGGGCTGTAGTCGTAGTAGTGGGCCGACGGACAGGTGGCGGTGCAGATGCCGCAGTTCAGACAGCCGTTCAACTCGTGGTCGAAACGCATGTCTGCCTGGATGTCCTGGAAGATCTCCTCGAGCTTCTCGCGCCCCACCGGCGGAGCCGACGAGACCGGGTCGCCGATGTGTTGCTGGATGCGTGTTCCGTGTGCGTGCGACATGCCAGTACCCCGGTGTCAGTAGGTCATGACCTTGACGTCGTCGTTCTCCATGACTTCCTCGATCAGGTGCGCGCCGCCGACGATGCCACTGCACTCGGGGATCAGGTCTTCCTGCGTCATGTCGAACAGGTCGAGGTTGGGCGAGCAGCAATAGAACTTCACGCCGGCCTCGTGGGCGTCCTTGATGAAGTCGTAGACGGACTTCGGCGAGCCTTCCTTGACGAAGAGTTTTTCGGCGACGCCCTTGCGCATCAGCCGGCCGGCCGTTGCCGTGCAGATCACGTCGACTTCGTATTCCATCGCCGCGGCGACGGTCGCCTGGAAAATTGGCGCGCCGAGCTCCTCGCCGTTGCGCGGGTCGGTGTTGGCCATGACGATGACGAGCTTCGATGCCATGAATGTTCCCCCTGGTCGGCGCAACAGATTGACGCAGCGCAACACAACGCGGCGCCGCGCGCATTAGCGAACACTAATGTAACTGCAGCAGAATTGCCAACCCCTCTTTGCATGCAGTCCGGAGCCTGCGCTGCAGGCGGCCATCGTCAGGGTTCCATCAGGCCGAGAACCTGTACGACCCCTGTCATGATGGGTACCAGCGCGTCCTCGATCGCCGGGCGACATTCACGCAGGGCGGTCAGCGCAGCGGCGGGATCCGGCGGACCCTCGGCGAACTCCATGATCAGGTCCTCGACCATCGCCGTCTTCATGCCGGGGTGGCCCGTGAAGCCGAGGGCGCGCGCGCCGATGCCAAATATGCAGGCGTCGCCGTCCGGTCCCGTGGCGAGGACTTCCGCGGCCGCCGGCAACACGGGGCGGTCGCGCAGGTAGCGAACCAGCGGAAATCGCTCCGGCAGGAAACCATTGAGCGCATCCTCGCGGGCGCGAAGGCCTTCGCTGACATCGAAGAGGAGGTCGCCGGGAGTCGAGCCGCCGCCCGCGGCGAGGCAGAGGATCTGGGCGCCGAGTCCGATGCCCAGAATCGGCGTGCCGGCCTCGAGCGCATGGCGCGCGAGCCCGATCTCGGGCGCGAGCGTTGGCACGTCCCGCTGGCCCGCGCTGCCCCAGGGGCCGCCGCCGAGCAGCACCAGGCCTCCCGCGAGGTCGCCGGGCGCGGGCAGCTTGCCGCCCGAGGTGAATGGCCGGTAGTAGCGAAACCGCACGCGGCGGCCCTCGAGGTGATCCTCGATCAGGCCGAGATACTCGGCCGAGGTGTGCTGGATCACGGCGAGCGTACGCATCATGTCTTACTGCCGCCGGCGAGCGCGGCCTCGAGCGAAGCGCGAAAGTCCTCTGCCTGGACGGTCAGGGCGCTCAGTTCATGCCGCGTGAAGAAGCGTTCCACCGCTGGGCCGGCGACCCCGGCGGCCAGTCCCTTGAGCGAAGCCTCGAGGTCGAAGACCACGCGTGGTGGCGCGACGAAGAAATCCCCTGTGAACAGCACCTGGCCGATACGGTTGCGGGTCGCGCCCTCGAACCGGACGAAAGCCGTGATCGTTCCCCCGGGGCAGGTGTGCGAGCCCACGCTGAATGCGACGGCGTCCTGCGGTTCGTCTATCTCGCTGACGAACTCGTCGGTGCCGATCTCCTCGTCGTATTGCTGCTGCGCCAGGACCAGTTCCCCCTCGGTCAGGGTGTCGGCATGCCAGTCTAGCGCGAGCCGCTCCCGGAAGCCCTCGAGCAAGGCCGCCTGCACGGTCTCGATCGAGGGGGTGGCGGACCCGAGCAGTTCCCGGAGCGTGACGACACGTTGCGCGGCGCTGCCGGCGCCATGCCGTGCGAGCTTGCCGGCCGGGACCTTGAGCACGGAGAGCATGCGCTCCGGATCGAGGTCCACGAGCACTGTCCCCTGGTAGATGAGCGTATCGCCGTCGAAGAAGCCGCCGGTCCCGCTGATCTTGCGGCCCTCCACCTCGATGTCGTTGCGCGGCCGGTAGCGGGCATCGACTCCGAGGCGGCCGAGGCCTGCCGCGACGGCCTCGCAGATGGCGCCCGCCACGTCGCCGAGCGCCGGCAGTCCGAGGGTCCGCCGATGGAAGACGAGCGCCCAGCCGAGCTGGCCCTGGTCCATGTAGATGGCGCCGCCTCCGGTGACGCGTCGTGCCACGCCGATGCCGTTCCGGCGGCAGTACGCGAGGTCGAGCTCGCGTCCCAGGACCTGGTGCCGCCCGACGAGCGCGGTCGGCGGGAAGTGGATGAAGCGGATGGTGTCGGGAATGCGTCCGGCCTCGTGCAACCCGATCATCGCCTGGTCGAGAGCGATGTTGAACCGCCCCTCGCGCAGGCCGGCATCGACGACCCGGAAGCCGGCGGGCACGTGGCTCAGGCCCGCACGACGGGGATACCCAGCTGGCGACGGATCTTGCGCAGGTCCTTCTTGTTCGGCTGGAACGGATAACTCGCGATGTTGCTCGGCGGCGAGTCGCCGTAGGGCCGGTCGCAGGCCGAGACGTCGTCGCGGAACTTGCCCGGGCAGCCGGAGGTGCGGAAGGCGACGCCTGCGTCGATGACGGCGTCGAGTTCCGCCTGTCGCAGCCCGTAACCCGACACGCGGCCATGCTCGTCGAAGCGCATCTGCTCGACACGGACGCCCGCGTAGTCGATCAGGTAGCGCGCCAGCTGCACGCGGCGCCACTGGTCACGAGGCGTCGCGGGCAGGTGGTCCATGAGCGAGCCCTGCTCAGGGAAGAAGCAGAACATGTGGCTGTGACCGCCGAGGTCGACGAGCCGTTGCACGAGTTCCAGCACCTCGCGCTCGGTCTCGCCCATGCCGACGATGATGTGCGCGCCGAACTTCTGCGGGCCGAAGATGTCGCGCGCGGCCAGCAGGATCTCCCAGTACTTGTCCCACTTGTGCGGCGACTGTACGCCCTTGCCGCGGGTGCGGTCGAACAGCGCCGGCGTGGCGGCGTCCAGCGCGACGGTAAAGATGTCGGCACCGAGATCCTTCAGGCGTGCGACGTCGGCGCGCGTCATGGTCGTCGGGTTGGAGAGTATCGATACCGGGATCTCGGCAGGATCGATGCGTGAAGTCCAGTGCCTGAGCACGGCGACGGTGTCGTCGTCGGAGCGCGGGTGCGTGATCATCGAGATGCACATGCGATGAAAAGGACTGGCCGCCGGGTCGCGCGCCACGATGTCGACGATCTGCTCCATCGGCACGGCGGGCCAGTCGACGCGGATGAAGTTGCGGTCGGCGTAGTCGCGTTCGGCCTCGCGGTGCCGGGCGAGGCCGCAGTACGCGCAGTTCGCACGGCAACCTTCCGGGTAGGTGAGCAGCAGGTTCAGGCAGCGCGTGCACCCACAGCGGTGCATCTTGCCGCCCATCAGGCCGAGCGTCATGGCCGCTGCCGTCGACAGCTGGACGTACTCCGGCGAGCGCATGTGCGGCGCCAGCACGTTGTTGTTCGGCAGGTAGACGCCCTCGGGGGGCAGGTCGGCGTCCTTCACACGGCGGCCGTTGCGGCGATCCTCCGGCGTGCGTGCCGGCAGGCGCGGTTGCATTGCGGTGAACGCATTGAATCCCAGGCCGTCACGCGAATCCTCGCTGACCGCTCCCGTCGTGTTCTTGATGCAGCTCATGTACTTGCTATCTCCGGTTCCGAATTCGCCGCGGTGCGCTGTCAGGCCGCGCAGCTCTTCGATGCGGCCGTTGCCCGCGACCGCCCGAGCTTGATGGCGCAGCAGGCGTGCTCCTGGTGGTACGGTCGGCCGATGGCCCCTGCCACCGCGACCGTGCCGTCGGCGGGAAAGGCGATGCCGTCGAGTCCGGCCATGACCGCATAGGCATCGGTGACGCGCTTGTGCATGCCGGGCGGCCGGGCGCAGCCGAGCAGCACCTGGCGGTCCGGCAGGCGCCGCCGGGCCTCGAGGAAGATGCGCCCCACGTCGCTCGTCTCCGGCGTCGCGAACATGCCGGGCGCCGCGTAGAACGGCATGATGACCACGAGCACGAGCGCATTGACCGCATGTCGCCCGACGATGTCGAGCGCGTTGGTCTCGCCGAGCAGCCGGCCGTAATGCAGGCCGATGACGATGTGCGGCGTAATCTCCATCGAGGTGGCGCACAGGGCGGCCAGGGTCGCCTCGAAGTCCTCGACCGGCCGATCGAGCTTGTAGACGTCACGGATCGTCTCGTTGGCGCCGATCACGTCCATCATGGCGGTATCGACGCCGGCCGACTCCATTGCCCGTGCGCCCTTCTCGTCGGTCAGCGCGGTGTGGATCGCGATGCGCATGGTCGGGAAGTCACGCTTCAGGCGCTCGACGACAGGATAGAAGCGCTCATAGCGGATCTCGTTGCGCCGGTTGGAGCCGCCTGAAAGCAGGAAGCCCTGCAGGTTCTGGGTGTGCACCAGGGTGCGCACCTTCATGTCCAGCATCTCCGGCGAGGTGGCCGGGATCATGGGTTCGAGGATCTTGGCCTGGCAATGATCGCAGTTCAGTCCGCAGGCGCCGGCCGTAATGGAGAACGACGGGAAGCTGTTCTTCGAGCAGCCCGAGAGTTCCGTGCTGGTGTAGTCGCGGAAGGTCGGCGTCGAGAAGCGGATCGGCCGGGAGACGGCGGCCGCGGACGCCTCCTGGAATTCTCCGATGAGCGCCGCATCCAGCGCTGCGTCCTCGAGTTCCTCGATCCCCTGCAATGCGTCGATCCAGTTCATGGCACCTCCGGATCCCGGTCCGGCATCGTTCTCAGGCTGCACGCGCCCGTCGGGCGAGTGCCACGATTTCGGGGCGAATCCCGCCATGCTGTGGCTCGTCCGCGAGCGTTGTCAGCCACGTGCGCAGGATTTCATCATCATCCACGAGATCGCAAGTCATGTCTTCGAGTACCGCCTGCGCCGAGGCAGGAAGCGTTGCCGGCAACGGCGCCCCCCGCAATCGGCCCCAGAGCCCCGTCCAGCAGCGCGCGAGCGTCCAGGGATTGTAGCCGCCGCCACCCAGCACGACGCGGACCGGGGCTACGTCGCACAGGCGTTGCACGGCGTCCCACAGCGCGAGGTTGGACAAGGCGAGCCTGGTCAGCGGGTCGCCGGCGAGCGCGTCGGTCCCGCAGGTGACGACCACGGCCTCGGGACGGAACGCTGTCGCCACGGGCAGTACGGCCTCATCCATCAGGAAACCGAATTCGTCGTCGTTCAGGCCGGCCGGCACGGGCAGGTTGAGGCTGCGTCCACCGCCGCGGTCCTCGAAGGCGCCGGTGCCCGGCCAGCGACCTTGCTCGTGGATGGAAATCGTCGCCACGCGATGGTCGTCCCGGAATGCGTCCTGCACGCCGTCGCAGTGGTGCGCATCGAGGTCGACGTAGACGATGCGTTCGATCCCGTGCTGTTCCAGCCTGCGGATGGCGAAAACCGGGTCGTTGAAATAGCAGAAACCACTGGCGCGATCCGGCCGGCCATGATGGGTGCCACCGGCCGGGTGAAAGGTCACGTGGCCGTCGAGCGCGAGTTCCGCGGCGAGGATCGAGCCGCCCACCGCCGTTGCCGCCTTGCGATACACACCCGGGAAAACCGGATTCTCGAAGCTGCCGAGCTGGTAACGCGCGCGAACGACCGTGTCCACGCTTTGTACAGCATCGGCGCGCGACAGGACCGCGATGTATTCCCGGCTGTGGAAACTGGCAAGGGTGTCGACGTCTGCCTGAGGACTCTCACGGAAATTGTCTTCGCTCAGCCAGCCGAGCGTGCCGCACAGGTCCATGACAGCGGCGACACGCGGGATGGCGAGCGGGTGCAGGTTGCCGAAAGACGCTTGCCGCGAGAGGGGGCTGCCGATGAACAGCGCGCCCGGACCCGCGGGACTAACCCGGTCCGACCTCTTCTGATGCGCCGCAATAACCCCGGGAACTGTCCCCACAACCAATGCGTATTTCCCCTAAGGACCTTGCGTGACTAGCGTCTGACGAACTGGTGCCACCGACCTTATTATGCTTTGCTAATTAAGCATAGTCTGTTATATCGGCCGCTGGTCGGTACGCAGCGAGGGGAGCGTCATGTCAGCTGACGGCACCAAGAGCATGTCCATCATCGTGACCAAGGGCACGCTCGACTGGGCTTATCCACCGTTCATCCTGTCCACGACGGCCGCCGCGCTCGGCCTCAACGTGACGCTGTTCTTCACGTTCTACGGGTTGCCGCTGCTGCTCAAGAAGCTCGACCTGGAGATGTCGCCGCTCGGCAACCCCGCGATGAAGATGCCGATGGCAGGCATGCACATGGGCATGCCCAACATCATGTCCATGATCCCGTTCGTGGATGCGGGCGCCACGGCGATGATGCGCAACATGATGAAGAAGAAGGGCGTCGCCTCGATCGAGGAGTTGCGCGAGCTTGCGGTCGAGTCGGACGTACGGCTCATCGCCTGCCAGATGACCATGGACCTGTTCGAGTACTCGCTCGACGACATGATCGGCGGCATCGAGGTCGGCGGCGCGGCCACCTACATCGAGGTCGCGACGCAGTCTGAGATCAATCTTTTCATCTGAGCGCCGGCGCGCGCTTGCAACGACAAGGCAGGTAACGACACATGGCAGACCAGGTTCTAGATGCCAAGGGGCTGAACTGCCCCTTGCCGATCCTCAAGGCAAAGAAAGCGCTGGCGCCGATGGCGGCGGGCCAGACGCTCGAGATCCTCGCGACCGACCCCGGCAGCATCAAGGATTTCGAGGCGTTCTGCCGCACGACCGGCAACGAGCTCGCCGAACAGGAGAACGACGGCAAGATCTTCAGGTTCGTGATCAGGAAGAAGGCCTGATGAGCCGCGGCGGCGACGACGGTTGCCGCCGGATGGGGATCTGCGGCTAGAGACATCGAATCACAGGCACTGAGCAGGCGCGGCCTGGGGGCCGGCGCTTGAGGGAGAACGACGTGAACGTCCGATCTGAACGAGTCCTGCTGGCGGTTGCGGCCGTTCTGGCACTGGCCGCGGCGGGTAACGCCAACGCAACCAACGGCTATTTCACCCACGGCGTCGGTACCAAGAGCAAGGCCATGGCGGGCGCGGGCACTGCGGACCCGGGCGAAGTCATCGGGCTTGCGACCAACCCGGCGGCCCTGATCGGCGTGCCCGAGCGCCTCGAGGTCGGCCTCGCCGTGTTCAGCCCGCGCCGGAAATACTCGACTTCGGAAAGCCTGGCCAATGGTCAGGGTAGCGCATTCACCATCGGCCCCAACGACATCGACAGCGACAAGGAGTTCTTCCCGATCCCCTATATCGCCAAGAACTGGGTCGTCGGCGAGCAGGACGCGTTTGGCGTCGCGTTCTTCGGGCGTGGCGGCATGAATACGCACTGGAAGGGCGGCACGGCGACCTTCGATCCGGACGGTCCGGGGCCCGCGCCCATCACCACCTTCGACGGCACCTACGGTGGTTCGGCCGTCCAGGGCGACGGGACGGCCGGGGTGGACCTCATGCAGGCGTTCCTGGACATCGGCTATGCGCACGTCAACGCTTCGAAGACGTTCTCCTACGGCGTCTCGCTGACCCTCGCCGCGCAGCGCTTCGAGGCGATCGGCGTGGGTGCCTTCGCACCGTACACGCGAACCTTCGCCGCCAGCGGCGGTACCGCCTTCCCGACCAACCTGACCAACAATGGCGCCGACATGTCCTACGGGGTCGGCGGCACCTTCGGGGTCAAGTGGACGCCAACGCCGAAATTCGACCTCGCGCTCGCCTACACGACCGAGACGGCGATGTCGAAACTCGACAAGTACTCCGACCTGTTCGCCGAAGCGGGCGGCTTCGACATCCCGGCTGCCCTGAACGTCGGCCTGGCGTTCCGGCCGACGAACAGCCTGACGCTCTACCTCGACGGCCAGCACATCTGGTACAGCAAGGTCGCCTCGGTCGGTAACCCGATCCAGAATCTCTTTGCCTGCCCGACGGCAGGACAGGGCGGTGGCGATTTCGATGCCTGCCTCGGTGGCAGCCGGGGCGGCGGCTTCGGCTGGAACGACGTCACGGTCGTGAAGGTGGGAATGGCCTGGGCGCTGAACGACGCCTGGACGCTGCGCGCAGGCTACGGCCACACCGAACAGCCGATCGACGAAGACCAGATGACCTTCAACATCCTGGCGCCGGCCACGATCAACGACCATATCAGCTTCGGTTTCTCGCGCCGGACGCAGGGCAACAACGAGCTCAGCGTGTCGGTCATGTACGCCTTCGACAACAGCCAGAAGGGCCCGAACAACTTCGATCCCACCCAGACGGTCGAGTTCTCGATGGACCAGTGGGAACTGGAAGTCTCCTACGCCTGGGGCAAGTAAATCTTCGGGCCGGGCCGGTGGCCCGGCATTCGAGCGCGGCGTTCCGGGCTGGCCGGCGCCGTGCTCGTGCGCACCCGACTGCGGCGCCCATCGTCCCGATGACCGAAACACATCTGAGGTAAGCCCCGCATGAACGTTCTGCCTGGATTGCTGTTGGCACTCGCGATTGCCGTCGCGGGCGGATGGTCCGCGGATTTCATTGGCACGACGGTCATGGGGCTTCCCAAGAGCCCGATCAGCGGCATCATGATGGCGATCCTGCTCGGCATCCTGGTCAGCAACGTCATCCGGCTGCCGGCCGCCGTGCTGCCGGGCGTGAAGTTCAGCGTGGTCCGCATCCTCAGGCTCGGCATCATCCTGCTGGGCATCCGCCTCAGCATCGTCGAGGCCGGGGCCATCGGCCTGAAGAGCCTGCCGGTGATCCTCGGCACCGTCATTACCGCGTTGCTGCTGGTGACCTACGTCGCCAAGCGCATCGGCCTGACCGAGAAGCTCGGCACGCTGATCGCCGTCGGCACGAGCATCTGCGGTGCCACGGCGATCGTGGCGACAGCGCCCACGATCGGCGCGCGCGATGACGAGACCAGCTACGCGGTCGCCTGTATCACGCTGTTCGGCGTGGTGGCCATGCTCGTGTATCCGTTCGCGGCACACTGGATCTTTGCCGCCGATCCCTTCCGGAGCGGCCTGTTCCTGGGAACGGCGGTGCACGAGACCTCGCAGGTGGCCGGATCGGGGCTCGTGTACCAGGAGTATTTCGGCGACGCGCGCGCCCTCGACGTGGCGACGGTCACCAAGCTGGTCCGCAACCTCGGCATGCTGCTCGTGATCCCGCTGATGTCGATCTACTATCACCGGCGCTCGGTCGAGGGCGCCGCGCCGCCCCCCTGGTACACGATGATCCCGCTGTTCGTGGTCGGATTTGCGCTGATGAGCGTACTCCGCACGGTGGGCGACACGGCCGGCCCGGACCAGCTGGTGTTCGGTTTCCTCGAGCACGCGCAGTGGAAGTCGCTGGTCGGCGACGTCAAGACCGTGGCCGAGTACTGCCTCGCCGTCGCCATGGCGGCCGTCGGGCTCGGCACCAGCATCGCCGGCCTGCGGAGCATCGGCCTGAAGCCACTCGGCGTCGGCCTGTTTTCGGCCGTCGTCGTCGGTGCCGTCAGCGCAACGCTCATCACGCTGTTTTACTGACGCCCAAGGGGTTCGGGTCTTCTTCCGGCGCGCCGCACCGGTCGGGGAGCCTCCCCGCTCGCGCCGCCGCCCTCGAGGCGTGCCTGCGGCATCGATCCGAAATCGGACCAGGTGCTGCGGCCGACCTCAGACCAGCGTGTGGAAGACGCGCTGGACGTCTTCGTCCTGCTCGAGCCTGTCGATCAGCGTCAGGGCCTCGGTAGCCTCGTCCTCGGGCAGTTCGGTCGGTGCCGTGCAGATGAATTCATGCTCCGCCGAGAGCGGCTCGATGCCACGATCCTCCAGCGCCTTCTGCACCGTGCCGAAGTCGTCGAAGGCGCAGCGCACGACGAGTTGCGACTCGCCCTTCTCACCGGTCGATTCGCCCATCTCCTCGAGTCCGTGATCGATCAGGTAGAGCTCGAGGTCATCCTGGTCGATGCCGGCCGGGTCGAGCCGGAACACGCCCATCTTGCGGAACTGGAAGCTCACGCTGCCCGCGCTGCCGAGGTTGCCGCCGAACTTGTTGAAGATATTGCGCACGCTCGCGACGGTTCGCGTCGGGTTGTCGGTCGCCGTCTCGACCAGCACGGCTACGCCATGGGGCGCATAGCCCTCGTAGAGCACTTCCTGGTAGTCGGCGGCCTCCTGTCCCGAGGCGCGGCGGATCGCGGCCTCGACCTTGTCCTTCGGCATGTTGATCGCGCGCGCATTCTGGATGACGCGACGCAGCGCCGGATTGTTGGCCGGCTCCGGTCCGCCCTGCCGGACCGCGATCGCGATGTCCTTGCCGATGCGCGCGAATTGCTTCGCCATGCGGTTCCACCGCGCGAACATCGTGTGCTTCCTGACCTCGAATATGCGTCCCATGGTCCTGCTTGCCTGGTTGGTGCGCGCGTTCGGCGCTGCACGTGCGTAGCCGGTCATTGTCACGGAAACCGGGGTCCCGTCGCCAGC
>Ga0209536_100012534_pt1 | contig 12320 bp, 11 predicted proteins | sample DeeMarSeWOR28_12_FD_187461 | JGI IMG/M metagenome (GOLD analysis project Ga0209536, IMG submission 187461) | Marine sediment microbial communities from White Oak River estuary, North Carolina - WOR-2-8_12 (SPAdes) (version 2) | ecosystem: Environmental > Aquatic > Marine > Intertidal zone >...
GCTGGTCTCCGTCGGCAAGCGTGATGCTCAACCGTGCTTTCACCGGTTTGCCGCTATACGGTGCTGCGGAAAGGGCGCGCGCGTGGCGCCACTCGTCCACAAACTGATTCACCCGATCACTGCCAAGGCCCTTCAGCTCCGGGGTGCGAATCCACGCGCCTTGTTCGTTCTGTTTCAGGCTGAAGGCCGGGAATCGAAATGCCAGCAGCTTTGCCTTGTCCTCGATCGGACTGGTGCCGAGGAAGTCATTCGACGGCGCGCTGACGGCGCGCATCACCGAAGCCGGAATGAGTTGTACCTGGCTGTTGTGCCACACGTATAACTGGTTTTCGATCGGATGCATGCCACCGAAACGGATTTCGTCATCATTCAGGAACAGTGTGGCGAGTGGATGATCGAGGCCGTATTTCCCAAGTTCAGTGTCCAAAGCGGGAAAACGCGTGTTGACGCGCAGGGTCGCCAGGCGCAGCAATTCATTCACACGAAAGCTGTTGGCGCGCGCCTTGCGCGGCGCGATCAGCTGCCAATCCTCGCCAATTTTCTCCAGCACGATTTCCGGCTGCTTCGGACGCATCAGTTTGACGCGCTGGATACTCTCGACAGCGAGCGTCGTGAGCGGGTTGTCTTGTGCCTCTTTGCGGGTGCCGGGCTTGTAGAGCACAAGCAGAATCAGTACCCCGACCAGCAAGGCCAAACCGAAATTGAGCAGCCAGCGATTTTTCATTATTGCGACGTCAACGTTTGCGGCGCCGCCACCAGATGGCGACACCGCCGGTCAGCAGTCCGACCGGTAGCAACACCAGAAAGCCTAATACAATTGAAATCTGGACGCCGCGCGCGAGCGTCAGGTTCATGTCCGGCGCGGTGCGTGCCGGCAAGTTAATGTAGGCATCGTCGTTGCTCAGCCAGTTAACAAGATTCATGCCGAGCTCAAGATTGCCGCCATTGCCAAGGAAGGTGTTGGACAGAAAATCGCCGTCGCCGATCACCGCCACGCGCTGTTCCCGGCCTTCCTGGCTGCGGGTGAGCGAGGCGGCGATGACGATCGGACCGTGGGTGTCCTGACCTGGATCGAAGCGGAGCTTTCCGGTCGAAGCCCCGGTTTCGAGCCACGCGTCCGGCGCGCTATCCAGAATGACCCGTTGCTCCCAGCCCTTGGGCGGCTGCACGCTGAGACCGGCAACTTCCGGGAAGAGGGTCATCAGGTCGAAGCCCTGCACCACCGGGTGCGTGCCGTAGCGCGTGATTACAATCAAGTTTGCGGCTGAACCGGTCAGCGACTGCGAGGCCGGATCGACCACCACACCGCGCTGAAATTCCACACCCAACGATTCGGCGACTCGTTCCAGTCCCTGAAACGGGCCGGGTTCTGCGAGCCACAGCAGATTGCCGCCGCGCGCCAAATATTGTTCGATCTGTTTGACTTCACTCGCTAGAAACTTTGCCCGCGGGCTGGCGATTACCAGTATTGAGGTGTTTTGCGGAATGGCGTTCTGGCCGCCAAGCGCGAGGGCGCGGGTTTTCAATCCGCGCTTGGCGAGTTGCGCTGCCCACGACGACAGATCGAAGTTGGCCTGTCGATCAGGACTGCGCTCGCCATGGCCGGTGACGAATATCACCCAGCGCTCGCCGCCGCGACCCAGGCGCGCCAGCGTGTTGGTAAACGCCTCTTCGGTGAGCTGGCTGAGGTTCTCCTTGCGGCCGTTGTATTCAACCACCAGTTCGCCATCCAGACGCACTCCGGCGGCCCGCACGCGCGCCGGGTCGGTATCCGGGTTTACGTAGTCCAGCACAATATCTTTTTTGTATCGCTGGTAGCGCGCGACCAGCTCGGCGATGTTCCGGCGCACGCCTTCGGTTTCGCGCGCATAGGCGGTGAGTTGCAGCGGCTTGTCCAGGGTTGCAAGCAGCGTGCGCGATGCCTCGGACAAGGTATTGCGATGATTGTGTGTCCAGTCAAATTGCAGGTGGACATCGCGCGATAACCACAGCAGCAGACCGACCACCGTCAGCAGCAGGACCACGAAGCTGGTGCTGGCCAGGCGCAGCTGAAAACGCGATTTGCGGTTGGTTTGCATGGGTCAGCCTCCGAGCCGGTCCATGTCGAGGCGGCGCACACTCAAGGCCAGGAAAGTTCCGATGAACAGCAGGTGATACACGACATCGCGCGTGTCGAACAGGCCTTTCAGAAATGGTTCGGTGTGGTTGAGCAGTGACAGATAGGCCAGGGCGCCCGCGCCGGTGCCGCTGCGTGCCCAGTCGAGGAGCCAGAAGATCAGCAGCGTGCCGAAGGTGCTCACTGCCGCGACGGTCTGGTGCTGGGTCAGCGTGGACATGAACAGGCCCACGGCTGCGAATCCGCCGGTCAGCAGCGCCAGACCCAGCAATCCGGAGGCGAGCAGACCGAAGTCGAGACCGCCGCCGGCGAGCAGTGACAACGGCATGAGCGTGATGAGCAGCAACAGGATCAGCAGGAAGGCATACAGGCCGAGATACTTGCCGAGCACGATTTCGGTCATGGACAGCGGCGCACTGAACAGCAGCGGCAAGGTCTTGTTGCGTCGCTCCTCGGTGACCAGACGCATGCTGATGAGAGGCACCACCAGCAGCAACACAAACGCAGTGTTCCCGAACAACGGCGAGACTACCACTTCGGTGATGCCGTATTCGCCGCTCATGCCCAGGAGCTGTGACTGGATCGTGAGGAAGCTCTCGATGTGTTGCAGGAACATCCACGCCAGGATGAACTCCACCACCGCCAGAATGATCCATGCAAGCGGCGACAAAAACAGGCGGCGCAGTTCGTGGCGAGCGATGGTGAATATCATGGTTGCCCCCCGTTTTCTGCATCCTGTGGCGTCCGCACATCGCCGTGCGTCGCGGCGGCGCCAGTCTGGGAGACGTCGCCTTTCGTAAGTTCGAGAAAGATATCTTCCAGACTGGCACGCTGCGGGATGAGCGCGGCGAGCCCCCAATGCTGTTCGACGGAACGTGTCACCAGCGCCTCAGTCGGATCGCTGGACGGTTCGTGGTACACGCGCAGGCTGCCGTCGTCAGCGCTCTCAACGTTCTTGACGCCAGCGATTTTTTCGATGACCGACAGGTCAGGCATGTTGCGGAACCGTAGCGTCAGCACCGACGACTGCATGCGTTGCGCGAGGTCGTCGCTGCTGACGTTCAGCACCAGTTCGCCTTTATTGATGATCTGCACGTGACTGCAGACAGTTTGAACTTCAGTAAGGATGTGCGTGGACAGGATCACGCTGTGCTCCTTGCCGAGTTCGCGCACCAGATGGCGGATCTCGCGGATCTGGATGGGGTCGAGGCCGGCGGTCGGTTCGTCGAGAATAATGACCGGCGGCAGGTGGATGATAGCCTGCGCAATGCCGACACGTTGCTGGAAACCCTTGGAGAGATTGCCGATCAGGCGCCGGCCGACCTCGTTCAGGCTGCACTTGTCCTTGGCGGCGTCGCGCGCCGCACGCCGCTTGCCGCGCACAATGCGGTTGAGGGCCGCGCAGTAGTCGAGATACTCATCCACGGTGAGATCACGGTAAACCGGTGGTTGCTCGGGCAGATAACCGATGGCGGCCTTGGCGGCACGCGGATTTTCGAACAGGTCGTGTCCGGCAACCATGATGCGTCCCTGGCTCGGTGCGAGATTGCCAGTGAGCATTTGCATGGTGGTGGTCTTGCCGGCGCCGTTCGGTCCGAGAAAGCCCAGCACCTCGCCCTGCCGCACCTCAAAGCTGATATTTTTGACAGCCTGGAGCGGACCGTAGAAACGTGACAGCTCGTTAACCTGCAGCAAAGTCGTGTGATGCATATTCAATTTTTGGCGGAGCACCCTGAATAACACTACAAGAATGGTTCGGACTGTCCAACACTGGCCGGGTCAGGTTTGCCCGGTGACAAAGTGTGTGCCGGGCGCCATTCAACGCAGCAGAGCCGGGTTTGTCAATGCAGTAGCGGGGATCACCCGGGCCTGGCAGCGCTTTCGCCCGACCCGGTTTGTACGCCTTTTTGTCGTGAGTCCTGCGGCAACCAGCAATACTGGTCGAGTACTTGCCGGCTGAGTGCGACACGGGTAGCGTTACGACGTTCATTTTCATGCGCCACGCCATGTCCGTTTTGCACACGCATCACCACAATGATCACAGCGGCCAGCACCACGAGCCTGCGACGCGTAGTCTCTATGTGGCACTGGTGCTCACATTCAGCTTTGCCCTGCTGGAGGCGGCTGGCGGATTCTGGTCCGGTTCGCTGGCCTTGCTCGGCGATGCCGGCCATATGTTTTCCGACAGCGTGGCGCTTGCGTTGGCGGCTTTTGCCGCCTGGGTGGCGCGTCGTCCACCGTCGGCAGGTCATTCCTACGGGTTCGCGCGCGCCGAAGTTATCGCCGCGCTTGTAAACGGGCTGATTATGCTTGCGGTTGTGATCGGCATCGTGGTGGAAGCGATTGCGCGCCTGCAAGCACCGCGTCCGATCTCCGGCATGGCCGTGATGGCAATTGCCGCTGGTGGACTGGCGGTCAATATCCTCGTGTTGTCCGTCCTGAGTCGTGGGAGCGGGGACATCAACACGCGCGCTGCGCTGCTGCATGTGTTCGGTGACCTGCTCGGCTCGATTGCCGCGCTTCTATCCGGCGCGGTAATTTATTTCACTGGCTGGCTACCCGTGGACGCGCTGCTGTCGTTTCTGATCTGCGCGCTCATCCTGTATTCGACACTGCGCCTGTTGCGCGAGGCCTTGCGGGTGTTGATGGAGGGCGTGCCGCTGAACATCGATCTGAATGACGTTGGCCGGAATCTGGCGGCCCTGCCGGGAGTGATTTCGGTGCACGACTTGCACATCTGGACACCGGCATCCGGCGCGCCGGCGCTCTCCGCGCATGTTGTGGTCGAGGCTTTGGGCAACTGGATGCAGACACTCGAGGCCTTGCGCACGTTGCTCAGTACACGCTACGGGATCGAGCACGTCACGCTGCAACCGGAAACGCGCGACGGAATCGTATCCGTTTCGCCGCTGGCGCGCATGCCGCGGCAAAAGTAAAAGCACAGATAGTGTTTCCCTGCGGGCCTGCTATCGCTTAATACGTTTCATCTTGCGCAGACTATTTGTTTCCTAGTAGCCATAGTCGTTGGTGCGGTTTGTTTCCGATACGGTGCGGTTCTGATGTGGCAGTAACGCTTGCTTGGCTTGCCGACACAGGTCAAGCGCCAGTCGACATTGCGTCAGGGCGTGGCTGCTGTCGCCGGCCTCCTCAAAAACCTGGCCGAGTTCAGCGTGCGCGTCTGCTGTAGCGCCCAAGGCGATGGATTTTTCCAGATAACCGCGCGCGCGGTCGGCCAGCCGATTGTGGCGCGCCAGCCGTCCGAGTGTGAGCAACAGCGCCGGGCTTTCGCCGTGACGCGTGAGCCACTCTTCGGCGGTTTCGAGCTGAGCGGCCGGTTGTGTACTGCGCGCCTCGCCATACAGCAGTACCAGACGCTCATCCCACTGATGCTCAAGGGTCGTGGCAAGCAGGGCTGTGCACTCGTCCATGGCGTTCAGGTTGATCAACTGGCGTGCATACACATAGACCATGTCCGGGTGTTGACGCGCGCTTTTGGATACTTCGGACCATGCCCGATGCAGCGTATCAAGGGAGCCGTCCGGAAGTGGCAGGCTCAGTAGCTCGCGTTGTGTAGTGCGCTCGAGACTGTCTAGTTCTGCTTCCGGAAACAGGTGACGATGCCGGGCGTCCGGCAACAGACGCGCCAGGTTCTGCCAGTCGCGCAATCGCCGGTATGTTTCGATCAGCAGCCGCACGGCTTGTGCCTGATCCGGATGGCTGGCCTGCACGCGCGCGAGCGTGGCGAGCGCCTGTTCGTTCTGTCCGGCGAGCAGCTGGAGCTGCGTCTGGGTCATTTCCGTGGCGAGTGTACTGGCGCTGCCGAGCTGGTGCGCCTGCGACAAATAATTATCGCGCTTGTCGTTATCGCCCTGCCCCTGGGCGGCCAACGCCGCGGCGAGATAGCCGAGAAACGGGGAGTCCGTGGCGTGCAGGCTTGCCAGCAGTTCCTTTTCAGCCTTGATCCACTCTCCCGCAAACAGCAATGTGAGCCCATTAAGGAAGGCCTCGCGCGCCTTGCGGGTACGACGTGTCTGGCGCCAGCGTGTCAGGCTGCGCGGCGCGTGCACGATGCGAACCAGCAGGCGAACGCAGAAATACAGAATCGCAAATACCGCTGAGATTAAGATCAGGAAAACCGCGAGTGAGGTTTCGAGTACATACGGCTCACGCGTGATCAGCACATATCCCGGATTCCTGTATGCAATGAGTGTGACTGACGCCGCGACGAACAGCAGCAACAGGATGCCGAACAGGGTTTTCATGAGGCGGTCCGTTTGGCGGTGATTTCTCGCAACGCCTTGAGCGACGCGGAAAGATCCGGCAGATCAATAGTACGGGCCTTGAGAACGGCATCGAGTTCTTTCGCCGCACTCTGCACGGCGGGGGTAGTTGCGTCGAAATAATCGTCCAGCCACTGACGCGCGGACTTCGCATTCGATTCAACGGTTGTAAAGTCGCCGTGCAGCAGCGCTACCTGTGCGCCATACAGCATCAGGCGCAAGTTCTCACGCAGAAAATATTTTTGCTCCGCCAGCAACAATGGCCGACGTACATCCGTCGTGGTGCGGATGCTTACCAGATTGCGCAGGTCCTTCCACACTTCGTACAGAAATCCCTGCTCATCGTTCGTAGTCGCTTCCCCGGTTGGGCGCGACGGTGGCGGTGCGAATGCCAGTTTGTCTGCCTGCGCACCGAGTCGCCCGAGACGCTGGGCCATGCCGCTGAGGTCGAGACGCTCAAAACTCTCGAGCGCGCCGATTTCAGCCTCCAGAAGCTTGCGTACCGGCAGGTATTCAGGATCGCCAAGTTGCTGCAATTGGTAATCGGCAACGCGCAACGCCGCGAGCGCCTGGCGCGCATCGCGTGCGTAGTTGAGCCGATGCTGGGCCATGACCAGCAGATTCTCGGTTTCGACGATCAGCCAGATGCGGCGGCCTTTGCCGATCTCGTTGTGCAGCGCCTGCACGCCGCTTTTGAGCGTTTCCTGGGTTTCGCGGAGCGTAGTCAGATCCTTGCCCATTTGTACCGATAACGATTGCAGCTCAGCGGTATCCTGCTCCACGTTCACGAGTCTGCCCTTGGCATCGCTGAGGCCGCGCTTGCTGTTGACCAGCCAGCTCACATAGCCACTCGCCAGCATGGCGATAATCGCCAGCACCAACGCCAGCCCTGCAGCGAAACGGCCGGTGCGCATGGGCTTGGCAGCAGCTGGCACGCGACGGCTGGCGCGCTTTTTCACGGCCGGGGCGGGGGAGGCGTCAGTATCGGTTTCTTGGGCCATAGTGTGTGGTTCGTTGTTTGAACGGGCCGGGTAAGCCTTCAGGGATTCATTATAAGGAATTTTGCCTGGCTCGCCACGCATGCAATGTCGACACTATTGCCGCATCGCTTGCCTGTGCGGCGACATTCAGGTCACCGTGGAAACCAAGATCCCGACAAGTTTGCGCCAGGCGTTCGCTCACGACCACTACCGGCATGGCCAGTAGCTGTGCTTGACCGGTTTCGCCCACCAGAGTACAGAGGTTACGTGCGCCTTCAATGCTGGTGAGTACCAGGATATCGATTTCGCCCCGGCACACGCGCGCGAGGGTTGCCGTATCGGGCTGGCGTGGCAGCGCGCGCCGGTAACACTCGGCATACGTCACGCGCGCGCCACGCGCGGTCAGGCTCTCGCCGAGCTTTTTGTGTCCGCCTTCACCGCGCACGATCAGGACATTTTTTCCTGCCACGACGGTGGGAGACAGGAGTTCGAGCAGCGCCTCACTGTCGAAGCGGTCCAGCGGTGCCAGTATATTCTCGAAACCTTCGTCTTTGAGGGCGCGCCGCGTTCCTTGGCCAACGGCGGCAAGTCGCAATCCAGCCGGAATGCCACCACGTGCGCGCAGGAGTGGCAGACACTGCTGCACGGCATTTGGACTGATGAAGATTGCGAAGGAAAACTCAGACAGGCGATCGAGGACCGCATGCAAGGCTGCTGAGCTGGCCGGTGCCAGAATTTCTATGGTCGGCAGGCGCACGGCCTTGCCACCTGCCGCTTCAATTTTCCGAACCAGCGTCTCGGCCTGGTGTGCGGGGCGCGTTACCAGCACCCGCAGGCCGCGCAGGCTGGAGTGAATTTGGTTATCGTTGGGCGGGCCTGCTTCCATTTAGGTTGTGAGTTTTACGCAGGTTGCTTTCACCAACTACAGTTCTTTTTGTGCAGGCTTGCATCCTTAGACACGGCCGTAGACCTTGTCGAGAATCGTACGCGCGCCACGCGTCAGCAGCTCGTTGGCAAGATCGACCCCGAGTGCTTCGGCGCGCACGGCATCGCCCTCAATTTCGCCGCGGATCACATGACTGCCATCCGGTTCTCCGACCAGCGCCCGCAAGTGCAGGACATCCTCGTCCAGTTCTGCATAGGCGGCGATTGGCACCTGACAACCACCCTCGAGGCGTGCATTGAGGGCGCGTTCGGCGGCGACACGCGTCGCCGTGGGATGGTGATGCAGCGGTGAAATAAGCTGCTCGCTGGCAATGTCGCCGATGCGGCATTCAATGCAAATGGCACCCTGGCCAACGGCGGGCAGCAATATTTCCGGTGCCAGTTCGACGCGGATGCGTTCTTCCAAACCAAGACGCTTGAGACCGGCACACGCGAGTATGATCGCATCGAACTCACCACCATCCAGCTTGGTGAGGCGTGAATTGACGTTGCCGCGCAGACTTACGATTTCCAGCTGCGGATAAAGGGCACGCAACTGACAAGTGCGGCGCAGGCTGGATGTCCCGACGCGCGCGCCCTCCGGCAGGTCGGCCAGCGAATCGTAGCGCGTGGACACAAAGGCATCGCGCGGGTCCTCGCGCTCACCGATCACCGGTATATGCAGCCCATCGGGCAAGGTGACGGTAACGTCCTTGAGAGAGTGCACAGCGATGTCCGCGCGCCCGTCGAGCAGCGCCTGTTCCAGTTCTTTGATGAACAGCCCCTTGCCGCCAATTTTTGCAAGCGGTGCGTCCAGAATCCGGTCGCCTTCGGTGCTCATTGTCACCAGCTCGACCTTCAGGCCCGGGTGTATCGCCATGAGGCGCGTACGCACGTGTTCGGCTTGCCACAGGGCGAGAGGACTCTTGCGGGTGCTGATGCGCAGGTGGTTCATGGAGAGTCAGGAGTTTAGTTGGGTGAGTGGCGAGACGAGTTACGGTATAATTTCAAGAAATCCAGAATCGTTCGTTATTATTGTTTAATTTTTGAGGATGATAAAATGAACTGCTGTGCTCGCCTCCAATCTTATTCTAGGCGAAAGCATTTATAGAATCATCTTGCCCAGTCCATGGCGGCGAAACCGCTGCATGGCGATACATTGACCACATGCGCCGACTCCGCCCCTCCACGTTTCTGCTCTTTCTGCTGTCGCTATTGCTGTACAGTTGCAGTGAGGCACATGACGTGTTGCCGCCAGCCGCTGACCTGCATGCGGATGCGCGAATAGCGCGTGCGCAACGTTTACCCATTGTGTTGTTCTTTTATTCGAAGACCTGCCCGTTTTGCCGCGAGGTCGAGGATGTTTATCTGGCCCGTTTACAGGAAGAGAACGAGAAGACTCCACGTTTTCTGCTGCGCACTGTTGAAATCAGCCAGACGCAAGCGCTCGTCTCTTTTGACGGCATCACTACAGACTACCGTGCGTTTGCCAAACAGCAGGGCGTGACGCTGGTGCCGCATTTGCGCTTTCTTGGGCCGGGTGGCGAGGCGCTGGCACCCGATCTGGTTGGCCTGACGACACGCGATTTCTATGCTGGCTACCTGGAGGACTCGATCGCCACCGCTGTAGAGAAGTTACGTCACGGCAGCCGTTGAGGATTAGCGACGTGCCCAGCGGCGCACCGCGGCGGCGTGTCGGCGGCTGACATCCAGCTTTTTCTCCAGACCGGTGAGTGCCACCTGCCAGTTGCCGGCCGTACTTTTCTCGATGCCCTTGATGTAACTGGTGGCGACCAGTGCGTTGCGGTGAATGCGCAGGAACACTTTTTCCCCGAATTCCTTTTCCAGGTTGACCAGTGAATCCTCGATCAGGTGTTCCTCGCCTGTGGTGCGCACGGTGACGTATTTGCTGTCAGCCATGAAGTACAGGATATCCTGTACCGGTACCAGGCGAATATTGCCACGCAGGTGCACGCTGATGTGAGTACGCGACTGCGGGGACTCCTGTGCCTGATTGATTTCATGTAACTGTTGCAGGGTGAGCTTCTTGGCCTTGTCGAGCGCCGCCGCCAGCCGGTCCTTGCGGATCGGTTTGAGCAGATAGTCGACTGCATTCACTTCGAACGCGTGCAGCGCGTGCTGGTCGTAGGCGGTGGTGAAAATGACCATCGGCGGATTTTCCATTCCCATGAGGTGCATGGCCGCTTCCAGTCCATCCATGCGGGGCATGCGGATGTCGGTCAGCACCACGTCCGGATTCAGCTCCGCGGCCTTCTCCACGGCTTCGTTGCCATTCATGCCCTCACCGACCACAGTGTGCCCGCCGATCTCGTTAAGCAATTCGCGCAAACGGTCGCGCGCCAGCTTTTCATCGTCTACGATCAATACTCTCATGGTGTTTCTCCGCGTATAGGTATTTCCACTGCCACACTGAATCGTTCAGTATCTTGCGTGACCTCAAACCGTGCCGCCTTGCCATAGTGGCTTTCCAGGCGCAGACGCAGGTTGTCCAGGGTACGTTCGCTCGGCATTTGCGCTGCTGCCGACTTGGACCGCAAGCGCGGCAGAGGGTTCGTTACCTTAATATGAATAACATCATTTTCTTCCCGCAGTTGCACGTCGATTGTTCCGCCGGCCGGGATTGTCTCGATGCCATGCTGAATGGCATTTTCAAGCAGTGGCTGCAAGACAAGTATCGGCATCACCGCCTTGCGCGGGAACTTGCCGACATGCCAGTCCACGCGCAGGCGATTGTCGAGGCGCAGCATTTCGATATCGAGATATTTCTTGGCAATGGCGATCTCGTTGCCCACCGGCACCAGATTTTCGCTGTCAGCGAGCATGGTGCGAAACAGGTCGGCCATGTCCACGACTGCGGTTTCGGCCTTGTCCGGGGCGCTGCGAATCAGGCTGGCAATGATGTTCATGGTGTTGAACAGAAAATGCGGGCGGATGCGTGAGCGCAGCACCTCGATCTTGGCGCGCGCCTCGGACAGGGTTCGTTGGCGCAGCTGATGGCGGGCCAGAAAGTAGCGCAGGGCCAGTGCGTTGATGATGGCCGCTACCGTGAAATTCTGAATATGGAAGTAGGCGTACCATTCCGGGCGCGGTGAACTGACCGACCCCGTCAGCCACAGTATCCACACTGCCGCTTCGCTCACTACCAGCACGACCACGAGCAGCAGCAGATAAGCGAAACCGAGTGCACGCGAGTTGGGCAGCTTGTCGAGGAAGCGGCGCGCGGCACACAGGGTGGCAGCTCCGGAAAGCGCAATCCACTGCACGAACAGCGAGACCAGCAGAAGGTCCTGAAACAGATTCTCGGAAATACGACGTGTGACCAGCGTAATCACGATCGCCAGCAATTCCGCTATCAACACAATGCCACCCACCGCGTTCCCGCGGCAGAAGTTCGGCAGGAAATGAGTATCGTCCCCGTTTGTGGCCGGCGCCGGCGCAAAAAGACGCAGCAGGCGACCTGTGGTGTCGGCCATCATCGGCAGCAGACGGTCGCGCAATAGACGCGCGCTGCTGGTGAGTTGTTCACGCGCCTGCAAGGACAATGCAGCGATCTTGCTGGTGTCGAAGGCCATTTTTTATCCCCGTACGATCGGCATGCGCAGCTTCACATGATACTGACCGCTTTCCTGAAAAGCTTGCATGCTGGCGGCATTGCCGAAATGGCTTTCCAGACGCAGGCGGATGTTGTCCACCGCGATCTTGTTGCCCTTGCCGTGCGCGTGCTTGGGGATATCCGGCAGCGGATTGCTGATCATCACGTTCAGCGTTTCGCCTTCGCCCCAGATCTCGATGCGCAGCGTGCCGCCCTGGAAACGTGGTTCGATTCCGTGGTAAATGGCATTTTCCAGCAGCGGCTGCAGTGTGAGTGCCGGGATGAGCGCGCTGCGTGGCACGTTGTTCACGTGCCACGTTACCTTGAGGCGGTCGCCGAGCCGAAGCTTTTCAATCTCCAGATACTGGCGCGAGATCTCACGCTCCGCCGAGATTGGCACGAGCTTG
>Ga0209536_100012536_pt1 | contig 12319 bp, 13 predicted proteins | sample DeeMarSeWOR28_12_FD_187461 | JGI IMG/M metagenome (GOLD analysis project Ga0209536, IMG submission 187461) | Marine sediment microbial communities from White Oak River estuary, North Carolina - WOR-2-8_12 (SPAdes) (version 2) | ecosystem: Environmental > Aquatic > Marine > Intertidal zone >...
TTGAGCAGATCGATGACCTATTTCCAGAAATTCCTTCCCATCACCTCATCACCCAGCTTCCTGTATTGATTGATTATCTTCAGACTGGTAAAATCATGGAATGAATCGAGACGATCAAAATTCTGTCTTTCAGGTTCCCTGGAACTATTCTGCCCGTTTCTTCCGGTATAATTTACGTGCTTATTATTCTGTATGGTACGCATAACATTAAATTTTATATGGATAAGACAAACAATATGCCAAATACCCCTATTTGCTCTTCAAAAAACCTGGAAAAGAATCCTGTGAAAGCACAATGTCTGCTTTTGCGCATGGCGTTGACATCACAGGTTCCCGCAATACCATTATTCTTTCAGTAATTTAAATTATCCAACTATACACAAAAAAATATACTTTACGTTTTTAGTATATTTCTATTAATATCGTACGTTTTTTTAAAGGATAAGTTTCAGCCCAGGTGTTTTTTATCCATAGCGGGAAGATCCCTAAAAAAAAGAAGTAGAGGTCAAAGCTGAAACGATTTTAAAACTTGTTCTGTCTGATCCAGCATGTCGTCATCGTAATCAAGGTGGGTAACGAATCGCACATCCTTAGGGCCAAAGGGAACGGAAAGGATGCCAGCCTTACTCAATTCTGTAACAAAGCGGTGCGCGTTAAGATCTCCCCGCAATCGGAAGATCACGATGTTCGTGTCAACCGGAAGTACATATTCGACGTTTTGATGTTGATCCAGCATTTTCCCCAGCGCTGTGGCTCTTCTGTGATCTTCCTTCAGGCGTTCGATGTTGTGATCAAGCGCATAGATCCCTGCAGCAGCCAGGTAGCCTGCCTGCCGCATGGCGCCTCCAAAGACCTTCCGGATCCGGCGGGCCTTTTTTATATTTCCTGCACTGCTTAACAAGAGGGATCCCACCGGCGCTCCCAATCCTTTTGACAGACAAATGGAGATGGTATCGAAATATTGACCAATGTCAAGGCAGGTCTGTTTGGTCTCAACCAGTGCATTGAAGATCCTGGCTCCATCCAGGTGAAGATTTAATTTGTTGGCTCTGCAGACTGCGTGTATGGCTTTTAATTGTTCCATGGAATAATAGCTCCCTCCCCCTTTGTTAACTGTATTTTCAACACATACCAGGGAAGTAATGGGGGCATGGATGTCGTCTGGTCGTATATTCTCAGTGATATGCTGAGGAAGCATCCTACCACGGTCGCCATCTACAAGGCAGACCGATACCATAGAATTTGAGGCCATCCCTCCCCCCTCATAGTTATACACATGGGATCTTTTGTCACAGATAACTTCATGTTGCGGTTGGGTCTGTATCCTGATGGCAATCTGGTTGGTCATGGTACCGGAGGGGCAGAATAATCCGGCTTCCATCCCAAACATGGCGGCGGCTTTTTCCTGAAGGGCATTTACAGTTGGATCCTCATCAAAGACGTCATCGCCAACCACTGCATTCATCATAGCTTCCAGCATGGCTTCGCCTGGCCTGGTTATGGTATCGCTTCTTAGATCAATCATAACATTAGAGTTATCGTTCAAATACAATTTCACCATTGACTACGGTCATTCCAATTTCAGCAGTAAGTATCTCCTCTTCGGGGATGGTCATGATATCTTTGGTAAAGACCGTAAAATCCGCAAGTTTTCCTGCTTCAATAGATCCCTTGATATCTTCTTCAAAGGCACCATAAGCAGCATCTATGGTATAGGACCTCAGGGTTTCCTCCCTGCTCATCTTCTGATCAGGTTCGTATCCACCTGGCGGAGTTCCATTGAGGGTCTTTCGGGTGACAGAGGCATAAAAACACTGTATTGGGGAGAGGGGTTCCACCGGCACGTCGGTTCCATTGACGATCCTCGCGCCGGATTGTAAAAGTTTCTGCCACACGTAAGCCCCTTCAAGTATCCTTTCCTCTCCCAGCCGGTCAATAGCCCAGGGACGGTCAGAAGACATATGGATGGCCTGCATGGCCGGGATGACACCCAATTCAGAAAATCGAGGAATATCAAATGCCCTGAGGTGCTGGGCATGTTCTATCCTGAACCGCGGATCCCTGACCGCGGGAGCTGATGCGTAAGCCTGCTCGTAAATATCGAGTACTTCTTTGTTTCCCCTGTCCCCGATGGCATGTGTACATACCTGAAAGCCATGGTTAATGGCCTCAATACTGATTTCCTGCAAATAGGATGGGTCACTGACTGCATGTCCGTAATGATCCGGCCGGTCCGAATAGGGCTCCAATAGCCAGGCTCCACGTGATCCTAAGGCACCATCAATGAATAGTTTGATGGAGCGAATGGTCAGGAAATTGTTGCCCAGTCCGATCTCAGGGCCCGCCGAGAAATATTTCTCCAGTAGATCCCGGTTACCTCCGGATAACATAACATATAATCTTGTGGTGAATTTATTCTCTGATAGCAATTGCTTAAAAAGTTGAATCGTGTTTTCTCCTTCCCCGGCATCATGAAAGGAGGTAATGCCGTTTTCCAGGCAATTCCTGCCGGCCAAAGCAAAGGCTTTTCTATCGCTCATCTCGTCATTTTCCGGAATATAGCGATTGATCAGGGCCATAGCCAATTCATTAAATATACCGGTCGGATTGCCCTGGTCATCCTTTATGATCTCCCCTCCTTCTGAAAATTCAGTATCTTCTGAGATCCCGGCGATTTCCATGGCTTTAGCATTTGCCAGCAACGCATGTCCGCTGGCATGCCGCAACACAACCGGATTATCTGGTGAAACCTCACTGAGCAGGTGATGGGTAGGAAAACCTTTGATGGTATTCCCCGGTATCGTCACCCATTTGCTTTGATGCCATCCCCTGCCCAGGATCCATTCACCGGTTTCAGCATCACCTACTGCGGTGCCAACTTTTGCTACTACCTCTTCGTAACTTTTTGTTCCCAGCAGATCCAATGACATCAGACTGTAGCCCAATCCCATATAATGACCATGTCCCTCGATCAACCCCGGCGTCATAAGTCTGCTCTGGAGATCCACTTTGCGGGTATTATCATCCATATATTCCATTATCTGACTGTTGGATCCTACTTCCAGGATCTTTCCGTCTTTTACAGCCAAGGCCTCTGCAACACGGTTCTCTTCATTCACCGTATGTATTTTCCCATTATAGAATACCAGGTCGGCAGATTCTTTTTCTGAACAGGAAATGGTTGCAATGGCAAGCAGGACGACAAGGAATATCTTTGTGATCAAATTCATGTTGACAATGGCTGTTAATTCCATACAATGATAGACAATTCACCTGAAAAAAGATATCTTAACATAGGAGGATAATATCCTGTACGGAAGATGAGAAATAATTATTTTTGTCCTGTAATTAAATCTTGTATCCATGTCCTTCACCTTACAGATTGGCGATACCGCACCGGATTTTAGCCTGCAGGCTACGGATGGCAGAACCTATGCGCTCTCAAATTTCAGTGAGTCAAAATATCTTGTTGTTTTTTTCACTTGCAATCATTGCCCCTATGTAATTGGTTCTGATGAAGTGACCCGGCAAACTGCGCTGAAATATCAGGCTCAGGGGGTCACATTCGTGGGCATCAACAGCAACAGTCCGAACACCTATCCCGATGACGATTTTGATCATATGGTGCAGCGGATGGAAAAATTGAGATTCCCCTGGAAGTACCTGTATGACAGCACCCAGGAGATTGCATTGAGATACGGGGCGCTCCGTACTCCCCATTTTTATGTGTTTGATCAGGACAGGAAGCTTGTCTATACCGGCAGGGGTGTGGATAACCCGAGGGATACTTCCAGAATGACTGTCAACGACCTGGAAAATGCGCTGGAGGAGCTTATCCTTGGCAGGCCGGTCAGCAAGCCACTGACCAACCCAATTGGCTGTAATGTGAAGTGGGAAGGAAAAGATGCTCACTGGATGCCGGCAGACGCCTGTGATCTCATTTAATTAATTGATGATCATTTCAAATAATTGATTAATTTAGCAGGGTAATTGCTTTGCGTTCGTGGTGAAACAGGTAGACACGCTGTCTTCAGGAGGCAGTGCCTTCGGGTGTGGGGGTTCGACTCCCCCCGAACGCACCAATTTTAAGATGATTTGTAGTCAGAGGGGCCGCCCGGCCAGCATTATTTTTCTTTCAGGATATTGATCAAATCGATCTTGGCGTTGACACTATCCATAAATTCATATAAATAATCGGGCACATTTCCTTTCATCTGGTCAATAAGCCAATATCTGTGCACCTCATCGGTTTTAATTTCTACGTATAGTCCACCGCCATCTGCACAATCCGGACATCCGATTATAGTATCGGTTTCCTGCAAGAGCTCCGGTGGGAAAAAGTCCTCAAGGTCCATTACCTCACTATAGATGGTGGGATCAAGTGCAACATATGATCCTTCATACAATTCGTCATGCCTGGGATAATCCTTAATGGAATCCTCATAAAGCTTTTCGTCTTTAAGCTTATAGATCTGTACGCATTGATCGCCGATACAGAATCCGTAAAAATGTCCGAAGATCAGATAATCTGACGACAGGGCAACCTCATCATCTCCGCAGGACATCAATCCTGACAGGAAAAGTATATACAAACATGCAATGGCAGCCTTATTCATAGATTCGCATAATAGATTTATTAATAGACTTCCATTCCCGGAGAGAGGTTGGAATGCGGCAAATACCAATCCCGGTTTCTAGGATCATGGGATTATCTGTGTCATTCGAAATGGTCTTTAGCGTGATCTATATTTGCATACCATAAAACATTCGCTTATTTTAAGGATCCTGGATTATTTCCGGCATCTCTAACCAATTATATCATGAATTATAACAAGACCATTCAGAAACTTCAACTTCCTTTGTTACAATATATTCTGATCGTATCGGCCTGGTTAATTTTCCCGGGATGCCAGGGAAAAAAGGTATCAGAACCGGTTATCGATACCATTGACGAAACCCTGCTCGATCAATATGTATACCAGGCAGATCCGAATTACAGATATGAAGTTGCCTATCAGGGTAAAAAGGAAGGCTATACATTTTATGTGCTCAGGATGGTATCACAACGCTGGCTTACTGAAAATGAAGTAGATGAACCGGACTGGTGGCATTGGGTTAAGATCGTGGTGCCCGATTCAGTGCAGTATGACACCGGGATGCTATGGATAGGTGGCGGGGCGAAGGATGATGAACTCCCCGCTGACCCCGGAGATATCCTCCTTCAAACGGCCATGTTAACGAATTCAATAACAGCTGAGATTCACAATATTCCTAACCAGGCCCTGACCTTTATAGGCGACAGTTACGGACCACGATTTGAGGATGAGTTGATAGCCTATGGTTGGCGCAAATTCCTGGAGGGCGGGGCAAAAGATGAAGATGCGATCTGGCTGGCCAGGTTACCCATGACCAAGGCCGTAGTCCGTGCCATGGATGCCGTTTCGGAAACAGTAGAAAGAGATTTCGAACATGATCTCGACCATTTCCTCGTATCCGGGGCATCGAAAAGAGGCTGGACCACGTGGACCACCACGGCGGTGGATGACAGGGTGATTGCCATTGTACCTATTGTCATCGATCTCTTGAATGTGGTTCCTTCGTTTGAACACCACTGGCGGAATTACGGATTTTGGGCTCCGGCCGTGGGCAATTATGTGGAAGAGGGCATCATGGATTGGATACGGACTCCGGAATTCAGCCGTTTGCTGGAAATTACGGAACCTTATTCCTATATCGAGCGGTATGATATACCCAAATACCTGATCAATGCCACAGGGGATCAGTTTTTCCAGCCAGATAGCTGGAAATTTTACTGGGATGACCTTCCCGGCGAAAAATATGTACGCTATGTCCCGAATACGGGTCATTCACTGGAAGGCAGTGATGCATTGAGTACCCTTATAGCCTATTATCAATATATACTTACAAAGCAGGACAGGCCGGAATTCAGCTGGAAGGTCAATGGCCAGGATATGGAAATATATACCGATCCTGACCATCCTCCTACCGAGGTCAAGCTCTGGCAGGCTATATCAGAGGAAGCCCCCCGCGATTTCAGGATCGATGTGATAGGCAGTGCCTGGACAGACAGCACCCTGATTATCACGGATGATGGCAAGTATACCCTTCACTTGCCCCTTCCTGAAGATCACTGGAAAGCCTATTTCATTGAAGTGACCTATGAAGAGGAGGGGAAACTACCCCTTAAACTGACCAGTGGAGTTAGTGTTCTGCCTGAAGTATATCCATTTGAACCTTTCGAGCCAACAGATCCCTGAAATTATCCAACATCCTTGGAATTATCCTTTCAGGCTGAGTTTGTGAAGACTCAAATGGTCGATGATCTCAATTTTCCTACCCGATAACCGAATGACATGATTCTGACTGAGGTCTGTCAACAGTTTAATGGTACTTTCTTTGGAAATGCAGGCGAAGTCGGCAATATCTTGTCTGCGTATATGATCAAACAGCGGGTATCCGTTGAACTCTGGATCGCACAAATATAAGATGGTATCCGCCAACCTGCCCAGCATATATTTATACCCAATGCCTTTGAGTCTGCGGTAGATGTATTCTTCGTTTCGGCAGTATAATTTCATGATCTCAATACTGAAATCAACATTTTTAAGAAGTTCCTTAAATCCCTCATTGTCCAGCAGGCAGATTTTGGATTTCCCAAGGGATACTGCCGAATAGTTGTAATTGGAATGACCACATAAGGACGAAAAGCCAATGTATTCCGAACGCTTGACGATTTTCAGATTGATTTTTTTATCATTGGAGGTCTCCAGGTGGGTTTTAACAAGACCATCCGCCACATACATCACATAGTTGGCAAATGCACCTTGCTTGCAAATTGTTTCACCATCCGTGTAGGTGATCTGTTCCTTGTGCCGGTTGATAAATTCTAACTCTTCCGGGGCCAGGTTGTTGAAACAATTGGAGCGTTCAAAACATACCCTGCAATCTCCATTGTATTCGGTATTCGAGAACATGATGGATTATATTCAGTTGTTAACCAATATAACTCCATCTCCCATTGAAAATATTGAAAAATATCATCAAAATGTATGAGCTCTCTCATGCATGAAACGACATTTTCCCTCTTAATAATTACGTAATTTAAAATAAAATGTATGACATTATTATGAAAAAGTATTGTATAGGTATATTTTTCATTCTGTTCGTATCCTTGAGTGTTATTCCGTTGTTATATGTTCTGGAACGGCAGGGCGCTTCCGGGGCTGATTATGTGTGGCAGCCATCATGGTTCTATGCCCTGGCTTTTGTCACAGCCATGATTGCCGCTATTCTCTGCGAATGGCGCTCGGCTACAGTGGAAAAAAGAAAACGATAGATGACCGTGTGTTTTAATTCTTTAGCTGCACCCGGCAACTTTATTGTTATTTTTTACGTTATACAAACCGACGGTCGGTTTCTAAAAATCATTATTTAAGTAAACAATCCAGGAAATGAGTCCCAGAAGTACGGCATTAAAATCCAGGATCCTGAATACGGCCCACGCCATGTTCTCGGAAAAAGGATACGAACGAGCCACGGTCAATGAAATAATTGATCACCTCAATATTTCGAAAGGGGCGTTTTATCACTATTTCAAATCAAAGCAAGAAGTACTGGATGAAATCATCCTGATATATATCCATGAGGTAGTAGAACTCCTCTACCAGATCGCATACGACAACACGCTGAATGGATTGGAGAAATATAAAAAGATGTTCGTCGAAATACAGCGGATGAGGAAACAGAATTATCATAAATATGCCTTCCTCACCAGGCTATTGCTGCATAAAGATAATCTCCTGTTTCAGCATCGCTATACAGAAAAAACGCTTGAGCTCACAAAGCCGCCATTCGTACATATCCTGCAACAGGGTGTGAAAGAAAGATTGTTCGTTATTCTAAATCCGGAGGAGACAGCAGAGCTAATACTCCGGTTCGGGAATATTTACCGTGCCAAGATCGCACGGCTCAGCATTGCATTGAAAGACAACCCCAACAACCAGATAAAAATCCGGAACATCATAGAGTTTATGCAGGATACGATTGAACGCCTGCTAGGGGTCAAGTCGGGCCAACTGGATTTTATCCTGGAGAATTTTGAAAGCAGTACCACTATCGAATAAGAACAATGGCAAAAAAGTTCTCAACCACAACGAAAATATATTTTCTGAGGGTATTTATATCCACCGCACTGGCCTGCATGCTATTTTTCCTGGGGGCAGGACAGTGGGATGTAACACGCGGATGGATATACTATATCCTCGCCGCAGTCCTGACGCTTACCTCCAACTTTATAATTGCCCATCATAATCCCGGTCTGCTGGAACAGCGTTCCAGGATCAGGAAAGGCACAAAGCTGTGGGATAAAATCTGGCTATTTTCTTTCATGTTGTTTTTTATGTATGGTATGCCCCTCATTGCAGGATATGAGATCGGCCGGTTACACAGGCAGATGGCGGGGATATCACTCCCGGCGGGTATTGTCCTCTTCATCATTTCTGTTATCCTTGCCACCTGGGCCATGAGCGTTAACAAATTCTTTGAATCGTCGGTCAGGATTCAGAAAGACCGTGGCCATCACGTTATTCAGACGGGGCCATATCAGTATGTGCGTCATCCCGGATATTCCGCGATAATTTTCTGGGCCGTAGGATATCCTATGACCGTCGGTTCTTATATGGCTTTGATTACTGGGTTGATTTTGATGGCCGCACTGGTCCTGAGAACGGTTCTTGAAGACCTGACCCTTCAGAAAGAATTGAAAGGGTATTCTGAATACACCAGAAAAGTGAAGTACCGCCTGATACCCTATATCTGGTGAATTACAGGTGGATCACTTCATCATAGGCAGCGGCGGTAGCTTCCATTACGGCTTCTGACATGGTAGGATGTGGATGCACCGTCTTAAGAATTTCATGTCCGGTGGTTTCCAGTTTCCTGGCGGCCACCACCTCTGCGATCATTTCGGTAACATTGGCTCCGATCATATGCGCCCCAAGCCATTCGCCGTATTTCGCATCGTAGATCACCTTGACAAATCCTTCCTTGGCACCAGCCGCGGTAGCCTTGCCCGAAGCGGTAAATGGGAACTTGCCCACTTTTATTTCGTAGCCAGCCTCCCTGGCAGCTTTCTCAGTATATCCCACGGAAGCAATTTCCGGCGAACAATAGGTGCAGGCCGGTATATTGTTGTAGTTCAATGGTTCAGGATTCTCCCCGGCAATCTTTTCTACGCAAATGATCCCTTCTGCGGAAGCTACATGCGCCAGCGCAGGCCCCCCGACAATATCTCCTATAGCATACACGCCAGGTACATTTGTCCTGTAGAAGTCATCAACCACTACCTTTCCCCGGTCCGTAGCAACGCCAACTTCTTCCAATCCGATGCCCTCGAGATTGGTAGATACACCCACAGCAGACAAGACAACATCGGCAGTTACCTGCTCCTCCCCTTTCGGAGTTTTAATACTTACCTTACACTGCTTTCCTTTGGTGTCAACTGCCGTTACTTCCGAGCTGAGCATTATTTTAACTCCCGCTTTTTTGTATGCCCGTTCCAGTTGTTTTGAGACTTCCTCATCTTCCAGGGGTACAAGGTGGGGTAGAAATTCAACCAATGTGACCTCAGTGCCAAGAGAATTGTAGAAATAGGCAAATTCTGTCCCGATTGCCCCGGACCCAACGACTACCATCGATTTGGGTTGCTTTTCCAGAGACATGGCTTTCCGGTAGCCGATGATCTTCTTGCCATCTATGGGAAGACTGGGCAGTTCCTTGGACCTTCCTCCGGTAGCCAGAATAATGTGGTTGGCGGTGTACTCTGTAGTTGCCCCGGACGCATCGGTAACACCTACTTTTTTGCTGGAAATAAGTTTCCCGAATCCGTCTATGACATCGATCTTATTTTTTTTGAACAGGAACTGGACGCCTTTGCTCATATTTCCTGCCACATCCCTGCTCCTTTTGATCATCGCGGGAAAATCGGCCTTAGAGGTGCCAACCTCAATCCCATAATCAGCGGCATGCTTGATGTATTCGTATACCTGAGCACTTTTTAATAAGGCTTTGGTAGGGATACAACCCCAGTTCAGGCAAACGCCACCAAGGCTTTCCCGCTCAACAACCGCTACTTTCATGCCCAACTGGGAGGCCCTGATTGCCGCGACATATCCACCCGGACCACTGCCAATAACTATTAAATCATATGATGCCATAGTCGTAATGTTAAATTCTCTACAAAAATAATTGAAAATGTTATTAATGAAAGAGAAAGCGCTTCAAAGATAAGGTTGGCGACCCGTCTTTATACAGCCGGCAAAACACAGGATCTCCCCCCGTTTTAACAGGAATTTTAGTGCCGTGTCCGAACCTGTATTTCTCTGCCCTGGGAATGCTTTTTGATTTTGGAGGATGATCTCCTGTTATTAAATAGTTATATTTGGGATTTCCCAATAATATCATTTATATGGGATAAGTTTAATCGTAATAGAAAATAAAAGATTATGAAATTACTTGAAGGCAAAACAGCGCTGATAACAGGAGCTTCACGGGGTATTGGCAAAGCAATCGCAGTGACCTACGCCAAACACGGTGCAAACGTAGCTTTTACTGACCTGGAGGTTAACGATGCAGCCAAAGAAGTAGAAGCGAAGATCAATGCATTGGGTGTTAAGGGCAAGGCCTATGCCTCTGATGCAAGCTCTTTCCAGGGATCAGAGGATGTGGTCAACGAGATCCTGAAAGATTTCGACCGCATAGATATCCTGGTAAATAATGCAGGGATTACAAGGGATACACTTTTAATGAGAATGACCGAGGAACAATGGGACCTGGTAATCAAGGTAAACCTTAAATCTGCTTTCAACCTCACAAAAGCCGTCCAGCGTATTATGCTCAAACAACGATCCGGATCCATCGTAAATATGAGTTCCGTAGTTGGGGTAAAAGGCAATGCAGGACAAGCCAATTATGCAGCATCCAAAGCAGGGATGATAGGATTTACAAAATCCGTAGCCCTGGAATTTGGGTCAAGAAATATAAGGTGTAATGCCATCGCTCCCGGATTTATTGAGACTGAAATGACTGCAGTATTGGATGAAGAGGTGGTGAAGAAATGGGTAGAGGCCATTCCATTGCGCCGAAGCGGGTCCCCCGAGGATGTAGCCAATTGCGCGGTATTCCTTGGTTCAGACCTTTCATCGTATATGACGGGGCAGGTATTTCAGGTCGATGGTGGCATGTTGACATAGTACACCGCCCGTTAACCTCCGCACAATACCCGGATCGTGAATAATCGAATCTTATTTGAGCTTTCTCCCTGGTTTATCATAATTTGCTTACTTGCAGGGCTGGCCTATGCTGTTCTGCTTTACAGGAAAAAAAATCCCTGGGGGAGTGTTGCCTCATGGATCCTGGGAATTATGAGGTTTCTGCTGGTTAGTGTAATTGCTTTTCTATTATTGGGGCCACTGATCAGGCACATCCAGAATACAATCATTAAGCCTTCTTTTGTGATTGCATTGGATAATAGTCGTTCTGTGGCGGAAACATTCCCTGAATCCGAATTCAATGACCTTGTGATCCAACTTGATGAACTGGGCAGGAACCTCAACAGATCCCTTGATGATCTTGCCATTAAGGATCTGCAAGGCAAAGATCATGAACGTATTACCGACATTGCTTTTGATGCCCCCTATACGGATCTTAATCGAATGATACATGATATCGGGAATGACTATGAAGGCAAAAACCTCGCCGGGATTATATTGGTTTCTGATGGCATATATAATCAGGGCGCTTCACCCCTGTATTCCAGTTTTGGATTCCCCGTATACACCGTGGGTGTTGGTGATACCACGGAAAAAGAGGACATATCACTACGATCACTGAATTATAATAAGATAGTCTATCAGGGTAATAAATTCCTGCTACAGGCTGAAATATACAACAAAGGCTATCAGGGGAGGTCCATTTCTGCGGAAGTGTGGAACAGGGGCAGGATGCTTGACAGGAAGCTTGTGGAGATCCAATCCGATAATGGATTACAGGTGGTGGAATTTGAACTGGAGGCGGAAAACAATGGGATGCAGCGATATGAACTCATGCTTAGTCCACTGGAATCTGAATTTTCCCTGGAGAATAACGCTTTAAATGCCTTTATAGAAGTGGTGGAAGGAAAACAAAAGATCCTGCTGCTGGCGGGTGCTCCACATCCTGATTTGAAGGCAATCAGGGGGATCATCGAAAAGAATGACAATTACGAAATCGACATGGTGCTTCCTGGTATAGGAGAAAAGGA
>Ga0209536_100012538_pt1 | contig 12318 bp, 9 predicted proteins | sample DeeMarSeWOR28_12_FD_187461 | JGI IMG/M metagenome (GOLD analysis project Ga0209536, IMG submission 187461) | Marine sediment microbial communities from White Oak River estuary, North Carolina - WOR-2-8_12 (SPAdes) (version 2) | ecosystem: Environmental > Aquatic > Marine > Intertidal zone >...
CGACATTGCTACCTTGAATAACCGTGCGCAGCTCGGCATCCACTGCTTCCCAACTGTCGCCAACGCCAGCGGAGCTGATGACAACGAGTCTCTCGATGCCGTTGGCTTTCATGGCATCGATAATGCCAACTGCGCTGCGCGCCATGAAATCCTCGGGGGAAAGCAGTGGAGACCATGGGTCGGAAGGATTTTCTTTACGGATACCCAGGCATGATACGACGGCATCCATATTGTTGAACGCCAGATGTAATTCGGACGGATTCAAGACATCTACGTGAATGACTTCCAGGCCATCTCGTTCGACAACTCCTGCAGTGGAACGAACAATAGCCCTGATCCTGTGGCCGCGCGCCAATGCCATATCCACGAATTGTCGACCCGTGTTACCAGTTGCCCCGAGGACTAGAAGGTTCATATTTTTTCTTAGTTTACTTTGTCTTATTTTACTGGCGACCTTCCGTCAGGATTATAGAGCCTTTGACTCGATAACTAAATATCGAGAAAAGATGGGCGTCTCGAAATGGCCGGAACTCGTCTCCCGACCCCTAGATATAAGCGTCCGTTATCGGGAAAGCTGACGCATAAATGATTTAGATGGGCGGCAAGGATCGACCCAAATCTTTCTCCGTCTAGCTCAATTAGGATAAAAAATATTATGACTTTGCCGTAAATCTGAATTCTAAGTTCGCAATGTTTGCGCATCCAGCACCCGGGTTTTAAGGGTGTTTTTGATGCAAATCAATTCCAGCGAATGCTGTACTGATAGCTTTAAATCAATTGGTGGATCTGTTGGCCGGGGCAATGGCGATTATTACTAGGCGGACAACTTTTGCGATGATGATTCTATGCTTTACAGCGGCGCTTGGCGCTTGTGGCGGTAGTTCATCTTCTCGCGACCAGTATGAAACGGTTCCCGTTGATGTTTCACTCCGAGATGTAACGCTCATTGCCGGCGTGCCCACTACCATAACTTATACCATTCCCGCGGCAACCAGTCCCTATAACCAAATAACAATCGAATTGAACCGAACAGTGCAGGAAGCAAACCTTAGTGTAACCCCCACACCTTGAGCTTTAGGCAATGACCACTGAGACTCGGATTCGGCATCATTGTCTCAAGCTAAACATGTTGCCAGCCTTGTGCACGGCATTTTTAATGGTCGCCTGCGGGCAGCAACCGGATGTCGAGCAGCGCGCGGCGAAGGAGCTCGAACTCACTACGGATTTTGTCCAGCGGCAAGTCACATCCAATTGGCAAAACCTGGCTCTTGTCGATGCCGGGATTCCACTGCAAATGTATATTCGGATTGGTGCCGCCACCGATCCCGATGTCTGCACCGCCGGAGAACTCTACGGCCCCTTTACCATCGAAGATGGTGAGGTCAGCGGCAGCGAAACTGTTACTGCAAGCCCGCCAACGCGGCGCCTTGCCAATATTGGCGATCTTAAAGTCTGTACGATTATCACGTCCCCGGTTAATGCCAAACTGGATCTGGAGCTGGGCGTCTTGTATATGGATAACGATTCCTGCGATCAGGCTCCTGCTAATATCGCGGGCGTCTGGGAGGGCGACTATAGTTGCACCAGCACCTGCGGAGACGAGACCGGGTTCGTTAGTTTGACAATTGACCAGGACGGCTACAACGCAACCTATTCAGACGGGCAGGCAGACTACGAGGGTACCGTATGCGGTGCCCGGTTCGAATTTTCCGGTGGTGCACCAGGTTATACAGAAGGCGGTGCATTTGTGCTGAATCAGGATGGCACAGCCAGTAAAACCTCCAGCTACGAGAGTACAATCGATTCCTGTAGCGGCACATGCTCTGACCCTGTGCTGATACGACAGTAAATACCAGACCCCGGGCCACCATCAGAAGGTAAGATCTTGTGCAACATGCATGATCGGGTTACGTGTTTATAGTCCGACAAGCCTGGGGCTTTTCTTCCAATAGGCACACGTCGCGATTGCCCTCCCACGAAATTGGATCAGGTTAAGCAAGAGGCTGGTTCTAGCCGAACTCAGACGAATGACCGTGGATTACAAGCGTCAGGTATCGGGAAAGGAGACGCATTAAATCAGGGAGTGACTGGCGCAAATCATCTCTCTCATTGCGATCAGTAATCAAGGGCAGTGAATCAGGACCGGTCCGGGGCGGCGTTCAACGGTGCAGGCATCGGTGCTAGAATCGGGCGGTCAATTTCGACTGCTGGATGGCGCTATGCGGGAAACGATTCGAATCGAGCGCGCCGCGTCCGGGGACGGACGCTTCATCGCGGAAATGGTTGCCGTGGCTTCGGACGGCATTGCCACGATCGAGTGGCAGCAACAAGCCGACGCCGCCGGCGTCAGCGCGCTCGACATCGGCGCGCAGAATTACGCCGGCGAGGACGGCGACTACAGCTACCGCAACTGCCTCATAGCGCGCGACGAAAACGGCGAGTCGGTGGGCATGATCCTGTCGTTTGCACTCACCGAGAAAAACCGCTCGGTCGACGCGCACCCGCCGCCCTACCGCGACGACGAAATCTTCGCACCCTACATGTACCTCGAAGCGGTCGACAGCTGGTATATCTGCGCGCTGGCGGTAGTGCCCGGCTACCGCGGGCGGGACATCGGCAAGCTGCTGCTCGAGCGCGCCATGGCGGAGGGCGAACGCGCCGGATTCAGCAATGCCAGCCTGATCGCCGTGGCCAACAAGAGCCGGCTGATCGACTGGTACCGGTCGCAGGGCTTCGAGGTAACGCGCAGCGCGCCAATCGTCGAGCACCCGCTGATCGACGCGCACGGCGACGCGCTGCTGATGGAAACCGCGCCACGCGCCTGACCTCCGTTTATTCAGTGTCGGTCTTGCGTTCGGCATGGGCATGGTCGGCGGCCCAGGCGCCGGCCGCCTCCACGGCGACGGACGAGGCGGTCGGCAGTACGCCGAGGTAGTGCTCGGTCTCTTCCACCGGCACGGGCGCGCGCCGCGTCATGCGGTAGAGCGCATACAGTGCGATCGCGCAGAAGGTCGCGCCGAGCACCAGCCAGAAGGCGAACGCGCCGAACCCCTGCATCGCCCAGCCGGTGATCAGCGGGCCGGCGATGGCGCCGAGGCCGAAGGTGAACACCAGTCCGCCGGAGGCGGCCGGCATATCCTCGGCCGAGAGATAATCGTTGGTGTAGGCGAGGAAAAGGGCATACAGCGGCGTGGTCACCCCGCCGGCGATGAATGCCGCCGACATCAGCAACCACAGACCGCCGCCGGCGAGCCATCCCAGCGCACAGAATGCCGCGCCGATCACGGCCGCGCCGAAGATCAGCTTGCGCCGGTCCATGCGGTCGGAAAGCCAGCCGATCGGGTATTGCAGCACCAGCGCGCCGCCGAACAGCATCGCGACGAACAGCGCGATCTGCTCCGTGGTCATGCCGATCTGCGTGCCGAACACCGCGGCCATACCCGATTGCGTCGCGTAGACGCTGCCCAGCAGGAAAATCCCCACCGTGCCGAGCGGTGAGCCCGAGAACAGCTTGCGCAGCGACATCGGCCGCGCGACCTCGGCCGTCGGCGTCGAGGTCGCCGACAACAGGATCGGCCCGAACGAAATCGAGACCAGCATCGACGCACCGATGAACAGTGTGGCGGTCGCCGCGTCGCCCAGTGTCAGCAGCCCCTGCGCGCCGATGATGCCGAGCGTTTGCGCGATCATGTAGGCCGCCAGCACCTTGCCGCGCGTCTCGTTCGTGGCAGCGCCGTTCAGCCAGCTCTCGGCGGTGACGTAGACGCCGGACATGCAAAAGCCAACGAGTATCCGCAAAAGGGTCCAGGCCCAGGGCTCGGTCACCAGCGGAAAGGCGATCAGCGCCGCCGACATGAAGCTGCCGAGCGCGGCGAATACTCGCACATGCCCGACCCGCCGGATCATCAACGGGCTGATGCGCGCGCCCGACAGGAAGCCCATGAAGTAACCCGAGGTGACCACGGCCAGCTCCGCGGCGGAGAACCCCTCGATGCCGCCGCGCAGAGCGATCAGGGTGAAATGCATGCCGTTACCCAGCATGATGAAGACGATGCCGAGCAAGAGCGCCCAGACCTGGGTGAAGGTTCGAGTCATGAATCCGGTTAATCAGAGTATCAGGCCCACATCTTACAGGCAGAGCGGCAGACCTGCGAAATACAGGGCGTAACGCCCCAAACTGGCCCGCGATATGCAGTGCCTGCACCCGCGCACGGCTGAACGGCCCGGCACGAAGCTCCTTTCACCGGGATCGGCGGCCCGGATTTGACATTGCGGTCCATTAGGCATAGTGTCGATCGGCGAGGGTTTTGCCGTTCAAGCCCGGCTCGAGCGGCAAAGGATGTCAGCAGCAAGGGTCTGTACTTATGCGCAAGTTTTTTCTCACCGTCATCGCGTTTTTCTGCTCCACCGCGCCCGCCCAGGCCGCGACCGACACACCGGCTCAGGCGAGCGCGGACAACGAAATCAACAAACGTATCGTCAGGATCCAGCAGCGATTGCAGGCAAAGCAAGACAAGCCGAGGGCGCTGGATGACATTCGCATCAGCCAATGGGTCAACTTCCCGAACTGGCCCAACTGGGACAACTGGAACAACTGGAACAACAACTGGAACAATTGGTATAACTACTAGGGCCGACCCGCGAGTCACACTGCCTGGATGTTCTACCGGGGAGGGCAATGAGCAAAGCCTGGAATCTCGTCGACGCCGCAAGCCATGGCTCGCCACGGCGGCAGCAGATCGGCCCGCTCGAGCTGCTGGTATTGCAGGGAACCCCGTTCTGTAACCTCGACTGCAGTTACTGCTACCTGCCCGATCGCGACGACCGGCGCAAAATGGACCTCGCCGTGGCCGAGAAAGCGGTCGAATGGGTGCTCGAGGCGAACCTGGTCGAGCACGAGTTTACCGTTGTCTGGCACGCCGGCGAACCGCTGGTACTCGGCGTAGACTACTACGAGCAGGCCATCGAACGCATTCGCCACCTGGTACCGGCGGAGATCGAGGTCAACCATTCGATACAGTCGAACGGCGTGCTGATCAACGAGCGCTGGTGCGACTTCTTCAAACGCCGCAACATCCGACTCGGCCTCAGCGTCGACGGCCCCGCCGAAATACACGACGCGTTTCGCAAGACGCGCGACGGCAAGGGCACGCACGCCAAGCTCAGCCGGAAGATCGAATTGCTGAGCGAGCAGCAGGTAGCCTTCCACGTGATCGCGGTGCTGACGGGGCAATCGATTCGCGATCCCGAGCGCATGTTCGAATATTTCAGCGGGCTCGATATCGACTACCTGTGCTTCAACCTCGAGGAAATCGAGGCCGCCAACCCGGAGTCGACGCTGCTGAAGCAGGATTGCTACCGCGACTACGTCGACTTTCTCGAACGCTTTTTCGAGCTGCGCCAGCAGTACCGCCCCGGCCTGCAAATCCGGGAAATCGACGGCGCGATCAATTCGATCGCCAACTGGCGCGCGACGGCGCAGCACGAGAGCGTTCGGCCGCAGGAAAACACGCCGTTCAAGATCCTGAATGTCGACGTCGAAGGCAATTTCAGCACCTTCTCGCCCGAGTTGCTCGGCGACGAACATCCGCGCTACGGCGATTTTCGCCTCGGCAACCTGTCTTCGACCTCGCTCGAAGACTGTCTGAGTGATCCCCATTACCAGCGGATCGCGGCCGATATCGCCGACGGCGTCAACCGCTGCCGCGGCGAATGCGATTACTTCGATCTTTGCGGCGGCGGCTCGCCATCCAACAAGCTCGCCGAAAACGGCAGGCTCGACAGCGGCGAAACGGCTTTCTGCCGGTTACAGCGCAAGGCTTGCGTCGACGCCGCGCTGGATATTCTCGAAAAGAATCTGGGCATCTGCGCCGAGGGACAAAGATGAGACTCATAACGGTCGTAAAAACGGGATTCGCGTTACTGATTGCCGCCATCCTGGCGAGCTTCGGCTGGGATTATTTCTCCGGCTGGACGAAACAGGGGCACGGCGGCATCGTCATCATCGACAGCCCCGAAGTCTATTCCCGCGAGCGCCTGATCAACGACCGCTTCCGCCAGGTGGCCTGGCTGGAAGGCGAACTGGAAGAAGCGAAGAACAAGAATTTCGGCAACCAGGCGATCGCCGATCTGCGTTCGATCTGGAACCTGGATGCCGAAGCGAATGTCGGCGACGCCGAGGTCCGCAGCGGCGGCGCGCAAATACAGCAGGCGGAGGATAAGCCGAAACCGGGTGAACTGACCGTGTCGCCGAGCGAGCGCTTCAGCGACATGCTCGCCTACCGTGAGGAGATTCGCACTGAAATGATGGAAACCCTGCTCGACGACCGGCACGACATCAAGGGCAACACGCTCTACCGCCTCAAGCTCGACACCACGGTGCTGCCGGAAGAAAACACCGGCAAGCTGGTGGTGATCCAGGCCAGGCTGCGCAAGGCCAGGTTCTGCGAGGAAAACGGGCATGGGCACGAATCGCATCCCTGTATCAGCATCGACTCGATCCATCGCAACTGGATGCAGCTCACCGAAACCACGCTGAACGTCGGCGTCGATGCGCTGGTCGACCTGATTCGCAGCAAGAACCTGCCAACCGACAGCTACGACAAGATCTCGGCGTTTCTGCTGTCGAAAATAAACGACATCGATGCCGACGGCGTCGACTGGCGGCACAACAAGTGGGTGGATGCCTACTACCGCGGCGTCAAACGCTGGGAGAACACACGGATAGTAGCGCCCACGTCCAATTGCGAGCAATTCACCGGGCCCAACGCGCCGCCGCCGGAGCCTCAATGTATCATCCAGGCCTACGAGTTTTATTACCGTACCGCCAACCCGCGTTACAACCACCGCTACGCTGAGCTCAGAAAACTGCTGTTCGCCTATTACCGGGACAACCTGGACTCGACTTTCCAGTACGAGCTGTTTTTCCGCTCCCAGGTGCGCAGCTGCGACGAAAGCCTGCAAGGGCTGGCCGGCTGCAACCGGGTATTCGTCGATTGCGATTACTGTAACCCCCGGGATTTGCAGGAAGCCCGCGACCGCATCGCGCGGATACGCAGCGAGAAAATCGATTACACCGAGGCGAGGAACGCGGAGCTCGCGCTGCTGCGTTTCGCAATCGTCGCCTACACCATCGACCGCTATACCTACAGCAACGAGGAGCGCGCGCAGAGCTGTAAGAAACTGATCATGAACAACGGCTCGAATTTCACCGACAAAGCGCTTAGCTGCCTCGCCCACATCGAGAAAACCAACTGCAAGGTCGAAGCCTGCGCGATTACGGTCACGCGCCTGCCGCAGGCGCGTAAAACGCAGATGGCCTGCGAAGGCAACGGTGAATCCGACGCGGATATCGGCGTCTACTGTGATCTGCGGGAAAACTTCAAGCGCCTGCTGAGCGACCGGGAAAACATTTACTCCTACGCGATCACGCCCAAGGAGAGCGTACAGCGGGTATTGAGCATCGAATCCGAACGACGCCAGAAACAGTTGGCGATGTCGCTGGTAGCGAGGCTTTCCACCGGCGAGCTGAACGCTAAGGCGGTGGAAGGGCTGACCCGGTTCTTTTCCGAGGACTCGGCCTACTCCGAGCAGGTGAAGCGCAAGCCGCTGGTGGTGAGCTTCGGCAGAGGCCAGCCGAGAACCACGGCAGCCGAAGATGAAAGCTGCAAGGGAGAAGACTGCGCCTTCGAACGCAGCGCCACCGATTTCGGCTGGATCCTCGGCCCCAAGTACCTGAACTTCGACAAGCGCGGTGCCGAACCCCGTTTCGTGCAGGTGCCGGCGCAGCATTCGCTGTCCGCGGTTGTGTCGGTGCCCAGCTGGTGGACGGCGATCGACATCGATATCGAGTCCTGCTGGATCGACCAGAGCGATATCCGTGATCAGCAATCAAGGAAGATCGACAATTTCTGCAGCGACGAAGTAGTCGCGAACTCGCATGACAGCAACATCCAGTACACGGTACGCCTGCCTGGCTCACCCTCGGAGCTGCCACGCAAATTCGGCTACGATATCGAGCGCGCGCCCTGGATCGAACGCAACCAGGGAGAACCCTACCTGGCGGATTTCTATGTCGGCCAGCGAGACGTTTCGCTGATCATCAAGGGCAGCGAATTGTGGCGCAGCACGGTGGTCACCATCGGCAATCAAAAGGCGGATCGCATCGAGGTGTTGCCGAACATGAAGGGCATCATCGCCAAGTTCGAGGAAATCAAGCTGCCGCACCATACTTTCGACGCGATGCAGCCGGGCGGAGGTCCGCCCGAATGCTTCGTGCGCAGCGAGGTGATCGTCTGGACCAGCGAGGGCAGAACCGATCCGCCGCACTACGTCTACATACATCCGAATCCCAACTCGGCCGCCAATGACGAAACGCAATTACCGCAGGGCTTCAGTGGCTGCGATTCGTATTCCATGAACATGGGGATTGCCGATCAGCCGCTCGCCGAGAAGGTTGCGTCAGGGGAGCTTACGCAATAACCGGTAATACCAGGCGGCGTTGAGGTCCTTGTAGGTGTAATAGACCAGGATCAGGTCGCCCTGCTTCGGCTCTAGCGCGCTGTTGTTGGGCCCGGTCGGCGCATCGCGCAGATACAGGCCGAAATCGATGCGCTGCTGCGGGCGTTCGGGGTGTTTCAACAGCCCGATACCGCGCGCGTGCCACTTGAGCGTCTGCACGGTCGGCGCCTGCGTCAGCATGAAAAGCTGCATCTCGTTCGGCGTCGTGCGCGCAGGCTCGCTGTCAGGATTGACCAGCACGTGCTTGTATCCGCCGTCGGCGGGAAAGCGGAAAAACTGCTTGGCCTGGAACCAGGGATCGCTGGGATCGACTTTTTGATCGAGCACGACCACGCCGACCTGCGACCAGATGCCCTCGAGATCCGCCCTTTCAGGCGCACGCCACGGCAGGTCCGCCGCCAGCACCCCGGCCGAACCCGGCACCAGCAGAAACAGCAGCATCAGCCGTCGAAATACAGATTTACCTGCACAGAACATACAAAGCTCCACAGATCAACGCCCCGGCGTTCACGCTTTTCGAACGCACCGGCAACAGCTTTGAGTTAAGTACAGTGCTGCGGATTTACCAGAATCATATTACAGCGAGGCCGGATGAAACCTGACCGCCAATCGCCAAGGCAATTCATCCGACCCCGGCTGTTGCTGGCGGTTAGTTCGCGACCGGGCGCAGAAACATTTGCATGAACTGGCGGCAGAAGCTTACCGGCGAAGGCCGGGAACTGCCGAAGCAGCCGAACCCGCCTCCGACGGGGCAATTCGGTTGCAGAACAGTCTGCGCACCACTGCCGATCGCGGGCAGGCTGGAATCCGACAATCCCGAGCCGGAGAACAGTATCGATGGTGCGACGATCAGCGCGGCGGCGGCATAAAGCTTGTACTTCTTCATGTTTTATTCCTGGTTTCTTGATTAGTGGATAACCAGGGAAGTTGTATAACCGGCCTGTGAAAAATCGGTGAAAAAAGCCAGCCGAAAACAAAGAGTAAAAAGAATTCAAGAGGAGAGGTCACTCTTTCCATGGTGACCAGCGGGGTAACATAATCGAATCAAGCTTGCCGTCCCCGAAACTGTCCTGGCCCCGTCAATCTCGCTGGTTTGCCGTTCTCCGGGTTCTGCTACCTGAGTTTCTGGAAGACACGCGGGTCTACCGCCGCGGCGCCGAACAGTCCGCCCGAGAACGCCCCGGCGATTCCGGGGGTCATAATATCCTGGCCCGACAGGAACAGTCCGGGAACCGGCGTACCGGCGTTCAGCGCGTCCGACAACATGCGGCGCGGTGTCGTTTCGACGCCATAGAAACCGCCCATCTCGTGGCCGGTGAACGACACGGTTGCAAGCGGAGTGCCGAGCTCGCGATACACCACGAGCGGCGCCAGCGCCGGGAATTTCTCTTCGAAGAACTGCATTATCCGGGACTCGACACCCTGCTTGAATGCCGTCCAGTCGTCGGCGCGCTCGTCGGCTTCCCGCTGCGCGAATCCGGCCACCGACGACCAGTCGGCCAGCACCAGTAATTCACCGGTATGCTTGTTCGACGTGCCCGGATCGTGAGCGGGGTCCTTGAGGGAGGGAAACGAGACGAACATCGTCCGGATCGGTTCGCCGTCCGCCGCCGTCCACAGGTGCTCGTTCGTATCCCAGCTCTCGAAAAACCAGTGGTTCGATTGCGTCGCTCCGTACCGGGCGATATCGCCCTCGAAACCGAGATAAACCTGGAAGTGGCAGAGCGACGGTTTGAAAGTGGCGATCTCGCGCGCCCAGGGTTGTTGGCGGATTTCCTCGGGCAGCAGGTGCTTGACGGTCTCGCCGGCGCCAATCGCCGAGACAATCGTCGACGCCCTGATTTCTTCGCCGGCGGCGGTGCGCACGCCGACGGCCTTGCCATCCTCGAGCAATATCTCCTCGACCGGGGTGCCGGCCCGGGCACTGCCGCCCGCCGCCTCGATCACCGGGACAAGCCCTCTTGCGATGGCCGCGGCACCGCCCACGGGGTAGGCGGCGCCTTCGAGATAATGACCCATAACGATGGCGTGAACGGCGAAGCTAGCCTCACTCGGCTTGCCGCCATAGGTACCCCACTGCGCAGACAGCACGGCGGCGAGCTTCGGCTCGCTGACGAGTTCCGCTATGACCTCGGCGGTCGTGCGGCCGCACCATTGCTGGATCTTGCGCTTGTTCCACCACTGGTGCGCGCTGCGGAAAGGCTCGGGCATCGCGCGCTCGGCGCCCGTCATGTGCCCGGCCTCCTCGGCCGCAAGCAACGCTTCGAACCAGGCGTCGATTTCAGCAGCATTGTCGGGAAAGTGCTCCTTGAGTTCCATCTTCAAGGCTTCGGCCGGGCGGCCGACGGAAATCTCGAAGCCATCCGGGAAATGCAGCGTATCGTAGACAGTGCCGACCGAGTGAAACTCGATCGTTCCGCCGCTGAGCCAGTCGAGGATCCGGCCCGCGAACTGGTCGTGGCCAAAGGTGCCGCAATAATGCAGGCCGACATCCCAGCTGAAGCCCTCGCGGCTGAAAGCGTTGGTCAACCCGCCGATTGCATGCGCCTGCTCGAGCAGCAGGACCTTGTGATCGAAGCGGGAAAGCGCGGCGGCCGTCGTCATCCCGCCCATTCCGGACCCGATAACGATGACATCGAACTCGTTTGCCGACGAATCTGCAGTCATTCCGAATTACCTCCTCTTACCAGGGCTTCCGATGCTGCTGCAAGCAAGCATCCTCAAGCGATAGCCCGACGGCGTTTATCATCTGACAGCTTGCGACTATCATTTTGACAAATGATTCATCTCACACTAGCTCTAGTCGGGACAGGCCATGAATTTCATAAACACTTTACTCCAGGCATGAAATGTCAGGCCTGACCTCGATCATGTAACCGCCACGTTTGCCCTGAATTCGAGGGGCGGTAGGCCGATGACAGCTTGAGCTATGTAATCGATCGGCCAACGCACTGACAGCGAGCCAGGCGATGGCCAGGATACCAGGACTCGTTATCCGGTCTTTTCCTCATCACCCAACGCAGCGCGGCAATCGCCGCATTAACCTTCTTTGCTGCCGACGATTACCTTCACCATATCGGACTGCATGCAAGATACTCTAAACCGGAAGGACACCGGGTACCGCCGAACCAACCAGGTCCAAAACCTCAAACCAGCCAATCAAGTGCGCAGCCCGCGGGACTGCCTGGTTTGACTCTGCTGCAGGGTTAATTGCCGTGCGTCAATGCGCTGCCGTCTAATTTGGATATGCTGTTTGAATCCGTTGACGATCTTGCCATTCCCATTCAACCGGTCTGCGCGGCACGCATCTTGCCAGGCATGCGGATTGCGCGATCAACCGGCCAGACCAACGAACAGATCGATGAAAATAGCGCTGCTTTCCCGAAATCGAAAGCTTTATTCGACCAAAAAGCTCGTCGAGGCTGCCGAAAAACGCGGCCACGAAGTCGTCGTTGTCGACGTCCTGCGGGCCTATATGAAGATCTCCTCGAAAGATCCGGCGATTCACTATCAGGGCGAGCGCCTGGAGGACTTCGACGCCGTAATTCCGCGTATCGGCGCCTCGGTAATCGGATACGGCACCGCCGTGCTGCGCCAGTTCGAAACGATGGGCGTCGTTTCGCTGAACGAATCCGTTGCGGTTACCCGCGCGCGCGACAAATTGCGGCTGATGCAATTACTCGCCCGCAAGGGCGTGGGCATACCGCTGACCAGTTACGCCAACAGGCCCGACGAAATTCGCCACATCATCGAAATGGTCGGCGGCGTACCGCTGGTGATCAAGTTATTGTCGGGCTC
>Ga0209536_100012539_pt1 | contig 12317 bp, 12 predicted proteins | sample DeeMarSeWOR28_12_FD_187461 | JGI IMG/M metagenome (GOLD analysis project Ga0209536, IMG submission 187461) | Marine sediment microbial communities from White Oak River estuary, North Carolina - WOR-2-8_12 (SPAdes) (version 2) | ecosystem: Environmental > Aquatic > Marine > Intertidal zone >...
CGGCACAAACCGCCTCGATCTCCTTGTCTGTAATGTCCGGCCGGGATAAATGTATGCACATCATAAAATCACTCCATTACGTTTAAGCATAGTTTACGAGATTGTACCGGCTATGAAGTATAAATCAAAAACATTTTCATAGCCGGTTACGCGGGTAGAAGTAAGACAGTTGAGTTCTATCGAATTAATCCTTTAGGCGTATATCAGTAACGCTTATGGGACGTCGCATCTTACAGACTCTCAATTATTCGCTGCTAATATGAAAATTGCGGTTGTCTGCTAAACAGCCCTCAATTTTAAGCCGAATATTAGAATGATTTAATACCATGTGGCGGGAGTCAAAAAATATGGCGAAAGGCAAAAACGTACTCACAACAGGCGATGTGGCTAAAATTTGTCACGTTGCTCCCCGAACAGTATCCAAGTGGTTTGACAATGGCCAGCTCAGAGGCTACCGCATACCCGGCAGCAAAGACCGGCGAATCCCGGTCAGTGAGCTGATACGCTTCATGAAAGTTCATAATATGCCGACGTCGGACCTTGCAGTCGGCAAAATCCGGGTCCTGATTGCAGACAGCAACGAAAAAACAGCTTCGGCCCTGGCTGATATTCTGCAAAGCGATGCCGAATACGAAGTGCAAATTGTTCACAGTAATTTTGAAACAGGCTCGGCCATCCATAAATTCACGCCGCATGTCCTGCTGATCAGCCTTATGGCAGAAGGAATCGATGCAGCGGCAATCTGCAGGGGCATCCGGGAGAACGAGGATTTGGGAACGATTAAAATTATTGCCCTTGTGAACCAGTTAAGCGATTCAGAATCGGCGGCCCTGCTGCAGAAGGGCTTCGACGGCTATGTTCCTTATTCTGCCGATGCAGTCGAGGTCATTAAAAGGATCGAAGAAGCTATAGCAATCATTTATTAATCACTAAATACGCTGCTATGTTTTATCTCGGGAAAAAGCGGGGGGGCTTTTTCTTAATAATCCTTAAAGCGTCTGAGCCATTCTGGCCAGTCTTCTGGTCTGACACCGCCGGCCTTCGTCCACGGACCGTTTGTGACATAAGCACGATTCCATTTCAAGGTCCATAATTCTTTTAGTCCTACACTTCTTGCCGACCAGTCCATGAAAAGCAGGTTAACAAAGCCACCGTGCCTGTCGATGCAGAAATGGTTCAATTCGCCCGATGTGCCCTGGTCCATTATACCAAATGCATCCCCAGTTTGCGAAGGGGTATCAGTATGGCGCGGCCATGCATCGTACCACGTGGAATCGCCAAAGACTGGTACAAGATTTGTGCTTGCTGTCCTGCCGTTGCGCTGCCGGGTACCAGGTTCGACACATCCTAAGTCATCCGGTCTTTTCCAGAAACATTCCACCCATCGATCACCGCGATCCGTGGCATTGTTGTCGGTCCAGGAATTGTTTCCATAGCTAAAGACATCATCGCCAAGGTAGGCGGCCTTGAACGTGCCCCAGTCCATATTGTTTTCCATTAGTCTTGTGGCTGTCGGGCACAGGCGCATCTTCGGGTCATTGTGGTAGTAGGGCCGCATGGCGCTCATCCATAAGGTTCTCTCAATGTTGCCATCTCTTCTGGCAAAATAGCCGTCATTGTCGTCGGTATAGAGCTTGAACAACATGCCCCACTGTTTTAGTCTTGCCTGACAGCTAATCTTCTGCGCCTGATGCTTCACGCGATTCAGTGCCGGCATCAATATTGCCATCAGCAGTGCAATAATGGCGATTACGACCAGAAGTTCGATTAATGTAAATCCCCGCCGATCACTCATAATGATACTCCTTCTGAGGCCTGATTGTAACTTTACAAAAGCTCCTGCAAAATAAAATTCCTTGAGGAACTACCTGCAATTAAGAAAGGCCGGCATTGAAAAACCGGCCTTTTGTTTTCTTAGTAATCTTTATAACTTCTGAGCCAGACGGGCCAGTCATCAGGCCGGGCGCCACCTGCCCTCGTATAAGGACCCGCGGTATTAAACGCACGATGCCATTTCAAAGTCCAGTTCTCCTTGAGCCCAACTTTCCTGACCGACCAGTCCATAAAAAGGAAGTTCACAAATCCTTTGTGCCGGTCAATGCAGAAATGGTTCATTTCCCCCGTTGTGCCCTGATCCGTTATGCCAAAGCCATCCCTGGTCAGCATAGGAGCATCATTGTCACGGGGCCATGCATCATGCCATGTGGAATCGGCAAAAACAGGTACAAGATTTGTGCTTGCTGACCTGCCGTTACGCTGCCGGGTGCCGGGTTCGATACATCCTAAGTCATCCGGTCTTTTCCAGAACCATTCCTCCAGACGATCACCCCGGTCACCGTGCATATAATTGGTCCATGAATTTATACTATAGCTGAAGGTATAAAGATATGACCCACCACCTGGAAGGGGAATATCACGCTGAGCGGCCTTAAATGTACCAAAATCGTTTGTACCCATCATAATCCTCGTGGCCGTCGGGCACAGGAGCATACCCCAGTTGTCCTTATAATATGGCCGCAGGGCATTCGGCCACAAAGTTGTCTCATTAACGCCCCAGCCTTCGTTAAAGTAGCCGTCATAGTCGTCCGTGTACAACTTAAACATCAGGCCCCACTGTTTCAGTTTCGCCTGACATGTAACCGACTGGGCCTGGTTCTTTACACGCTGTAAAGCCGGCATCAATATCGACATCAGCAGGGCAATAATGGCGATTACAACGAGAAGCTCGATCAAGGTAAACCCTCTTCGCTTGTTCATACTAATACTCCTTATTACATCGGGAGAACAATATTTTCAGGTATTACGACTAATTTTTAGCTATTTTACCAAAGATTTGACTAAAATACAAGTGGTAAACGGCGTTTTTTCACCAGCCCAGGTTATATTATTTCTTTCTTTTTTCCAGCATCCGGCTCAGCAAATTCAATAACTGCTCGGAATCGACTTGTTGTTCATGCCCATCTGCGAAAGTAAGCTCAAATTTGCCATCCGGCAGCTCGTATTGCATCAGTACGGCGTTGGCATCCTTAATATCGACCGAATCACCGTACCATACTACCTTTTCACCGCGTTCAAGCAGATGTTCGTATCTTTTTCTGAAAATCGAGACCTGGTTTTCGCTGGAACCTCCAAAGTATTTAATCAAAAAGACGCTGTCCTTAATTATTCCGCCTCCCGTCGAATCCCGGCCGCCGAACAAGTTCAGCAATAAAATCATCGTTATGATAATCACCGCAGCGGCGACCGATTTACTCAGCCGCAAATCTATGATAATGTTGACCGTGTCCCAGCCGATTTTATGCCGGGACAGCCTGTGCGGGATTCGCTGTTTTATCTCTTCGCATAGACCGGGGCGGACAGGCTCTGTGACCCGTCGGCCCAGGTCGTTCAGCATTTCTTTAACTTGCTCTTCTTTCATTTCAGCACTCTTTTTTCATAGCACCCAAATGTGACAGGTTACTGTAGGAACTTTTTATCAAACTTTCTTTCTTAAGGTTTTTAACGCTCTGTTCAGCCTGCTTTTAAACGTTCCCTGATTTAAGCCGGCCACCTCAGCAGCCTCGGCAATGGTCAACTGCTGCATATAATGTAAAATAATTGTTTCTCTCAGTTTCATCGGCAGCCGTTCTACTGCGTCTTTCAATTGTTCCAACTGCTCGTTATACTCTATTTTCTCGTGCTCACTCTTGTCACTTTGCTGCACTTGGAGGCCTTCGATGCCGATGACTTCCTTGTGCTTGTGCTTTCGCCAATGCAGCCTTGAAACGTTGCTGGCTATGCGATAAATCCAGCCGTTTAATGCTTTGCCGTCTTTTAACTGGCCTATATGGTGCCAGGCATTGAAAAAACTCTCCTGCGTCAGGTCTTCGCTTGCCTGGCGGTCATGACCAAGCCTCCTCATAAATAAATAAATCTGCTCATAATATTCATCTACAAGCTCGGCAGCCGCATCCCGGTCGCCGGCTCTTAATCGAGTAGCAAGCGAATCCCGTTTTATGCTGTCATGTTGCATATTTCGGTCCAGATTCTGCTGCGTATTGTTAAGATACGTCAAATCATCGTTCTGTTCTGCTATTTTCACCTTTTTTTCCATATATTCGTATTATCCTGATCAGGCAACGGATAGTGTAACTTTATTCTGTTTAGCCTGCAATATGAATCCATGCTTAAATGTGGCGCAGCATATATGAAATAATCCGGGATCTTTTCAGAATATATTTGGCTTGGCAGTAATTCCTAACGGAGAACGAGAATACCGTCCGAATAAAACTGATGCCGGGCCTGTAAAAAATCCTTGATAAGCTTTTTGTGTTATGAAATAATACGTCACCGTGAAAGCTAAGACGAAAAAACTATTGATTCTGGCCGGATTTATCCTGTACTTGTGTAGCTTCGCAAGGGCCGATTTAGCAGGGCAAATCGATGGTATAATCAGGGAATCCATACAGAAACGGGTACATTTTTCCATTCATATTTTAGAAGCCGATTCAGGCATAACTGTCTACGACCATGATGCAAGAGAGTTGATGATACCAGCTTCGAATATGAAGATTATTACCAGCGCAGCGGCTCTGCATTACCTGGGGCCTGACTTCGTTTATAAAACCAGGATCGGGCTTTCAGGCAACGCATTGGTTGTCATTGGGAGCGGCGATCCTCTGCTGGGTGATGAAAAAACCGACATTAAGTACGGCCGGGAACCGGGCTGGATATTCAAGGACATCGCAAACGCGCTCAAGTCAAAGGGCATAGGCACAATCGAAGGAATCACCGTTGACAGCAGCATTTTCGATAATGAGCCCGTGCATCCGAGCTGGCCTGAAGAGGATTTGAATCGCTGGTACGCCTGCGAAGTAAGCGGCCTGAATTTTAACGACAACTGTATACAGATAAGCACAAAAAAAATAGATGGAAAGGTCGCAGTTTTTGTCGAGCCGCAAACTTCCTTCGTATCGCTCATCAATAAAGTCGTGCCAATATCGAAAGGCAGCAGTGCCGTCGGAACCTATCGCAATAGTCAACCTAACAGGCTTACTGTTTTCGGCAAGTGCAAAGACGAGGTCGGGCCGTTTGATGTTGCAATCGAAAGGCCTGCTGCGTATTTCGGATTTCTGCTGTACGAAAATCTTGCCGCGGCTGATATCGATGTAAAAGGAGAGCTTGTAGAAAAGTCGCTGGAAGAAGGCAGCCAATTCATCCCGCTGATCGAATTCAGCACTTCTCTTACCGATTGCCTTGCCCGCTGTAATAAGAACAGCCTCGGACTGGTCGCCGAAGCGATGCTTAAAACTATTGCTGCAATGAATAATCCGGACAAGAAAAACGGCAGTTGGAAAAAGGGGCGGGAGCTGATTGGCGAATACCTGCTGGGGCTTGATATTGATAAGAGCCAGTTCTATATCGACGACGGCAGCGGTCTGAGCCGGCAAAACGAACTTACCGCGTATGCTATAACAACTGTCTTATTCGACATTTACAACGGAAAAAATTGGCAGCTATACAGCGAATCGCTTGCAGTAGGGGGGGTAGATGGGACGATTGAGAGATATTTCCAAGATGATAGGTACAAGGGCAGAATCCGGGGCAAGACCGGCTATATTAGTGGCGTCAGGTCTTTTTCAGGAGTAGCAGAAACAGACGACGGCGATTATATATTCTCTATCCTCACCAATAACTCCAACGGCTATACACGTACAGTTATCAACAGCATCGCGGAAGCGATAATAGACATAAATACTACAGAAGAGCAGTAATATCAGCTAAGAATGATTTCATTATCTTTGGAAATTTACTTCGGATATATTTTAAGATATAAGGTCATTGGAAATCTTTAATAAGTTGTTAAGACTTTTTTCGCAATCTTCGGTGCTGTAAAACTTTGGCCCCATACCGCAGGGTAAGGTCAATAAGTCTCCTTTCTGAAAGTCCTTGACGTCCTCTATCGTTTCTATACCCCAGGCGATTCTTTTGCCGTTCCTGTATCCGGGATATTTGGTGATATCGTATTTCGATGCATCGAAACTGATGATGTCGACATCGGAAGCGAACATCTCATCCCAGTTCATATTTCCACAGGTATGCACTCCTGAAGTAACATCAAAGCTCTCAAAAAGCGGCGACCATAATTGTCGGTAATCGAATCCGGCGTGACCCAAAGCAGGTTCATCTAAAAAAAGAATGATATTACCTGCATCCAGACCATCTAAAAGGGCGTTAATGTGCTCATACGCTCGGGAAAAAGCTTCATCCTGGTCATATCCGCCGAGTATAAGAGTGGCCGGGCCGACGCATTGTATTTTAACAGTATCAAAGCCGGCCGTCTTTTTCTTGAACGTTTCAAGACAACTCATGCTGCCGGGCTGCTTGATATAATCCATCATGGCATCCCCAAGATTTGGAAGCTCCGGCAGAAATGGTATGTCATGCCGCAGGCTGTACTCAATAGCCTCATCAACATCGTCATAAGGTAAAGATCCAATTTGTGTTATAATCTTGTTCCTGTACATAATCTCTATCCAGATCAGGGCCTGAAGTAAACGATCGGGCCGTTTCCGTAATCTTTTATTTTCCAGTCCGGCGTGACGACTGACCTGTAGATTGGTTCTTCGAGGCGTCCCATTTCCACGCCGAGTATGACCGCTGAAGGGGGATTTTTTTCAAGCGTTTCGGAAATGGTTTCCACACCGGCCGTGTGCGTTATCCGGCGGTCCTTGGCCGGCAAAGAATCGGCGATTCTGTAGATAATCGCACCGGCGGACAATTCAGTATATATATCACAGCCACCCTCGAGGGCGAGCAGGGGGGCGAAGGTAAGTACGAGTTTTGAGTCTTGAGTTTTTAGTCTTTCGGCAATATCTTTCGAGACTATATGCATTTCAATCGGGGCCCACCGTTCCGGCACAAGGGCAATAGGAATTCTATACAGCACAAGCGGGTATGAAAATAAAGCTGCAAGTGAGCAGAAAATCATTAAACCTGTCGCTATCTTAAATTGTTTGCTGATGCCCGCTTTTTCGCTAAGCTTTCGTAAGTATAACAATGGAAATGCGAGGCAAATGACTAAAAAGGGAACCGGAACGGCAAGATATTGTCTCCACATAGTTGGAGGAATCAGGGCAATTATAAAAAATATCACCGGTAGTAGGGCAGCAAGAAGCAGGTTTATGCTGTTGTCAATCTGTAATTTACGGCGAAGAAAAAACACTCTTAGTAAAAGGTAAACCACTATTGCTATAAGGACAAAATATCCCGGCCTTGTCAGGCAGGAAAGCGTAAGAGTGAATTTATTAAAAACCATGCCGATTTCGCGAAGCCATTGGCCGTAGAGCATCGGTATTTTGACTATATTCAGAAAGAATGCCCGAGGGGCCTGGATCATCACCCAGACAGGCCAAATCAAAACAACTGCGCCGGCCAGCATAAACGGCAGGGCGTTTTTCAATCTCTCTTTGATCGAACCGGCTGGAACACAAAGCAGCAGCACAAAGAACAATAGTTCCACTAAAACCGTTGTGATGCGCATGCAGGTAGCGAGCGTAAGCAGGGCACTGATGACGGCGATTCGCCAGTATTTTGATTTTTGCTGAAAGTCGGTGGAAATAAACAGCCAGAAAGACAACACTACACAGAAAATTACGACATCATGGTTCCATGCATAGCCGTTGGCATAGTCAACGAGCGGGTTGAACACGTACAGCACAACCGCACACAGGCCTAAAATCATGCCTGAAGCAGTAAAAGGCCTGAAAATGTACCGGTATATGCCGACAATGCCCAGCATCAAAAGAATGTCACACACACAGGAAACGATTCTTCCCACGAGCAGATAGTGAGTTGTGTTAAATAACTTAAACAAAGTCGCACAAAGCAACGGGTGGTAAGGCAACTGGGCGGCGTATGAAAAATCCCTGTAAATCATCCTGCCTTCAGCCAGTAAAATAGCACCGCTGCAGTACATCTGTTCATCACGTCCCACGGGCTTGCTCATCGTATTTGCCAGGACGGCAAGCGACAAAATAAACAGTATTAGAATTGCAATAACATTAATAATTCTCGGGGAAACTCTATTATTCACTTTAGATTTTTGCTTTGTGGCCATGTTACCATTCCGCAAGTTCGCCAAGAAGCTCTTCGACCAAGTCTTTCATTGTTACGATACCGACCGGCTTTTCCCCTCCGAAGCGGCTAGCCTTTGTTACCAATACAATCTTTTGATTTTCCTTCTGCATGATGTTCGTGGCATCTATAACAGTCATGTCAACGTCGAGCTTCCGGATCGGTTGGACGAAACCTCGCAGGTCGACAAATTTTTCCGATGAATTTAACGCTTCGTAAATATTGATAAAACCGATAATGTTACCCGCCCGGGCCTCGGTGACCGGCAGCCGGGTGTAGGCGCACTTGTTTAATTTGTTCAATAATGCGGAATCATCAGAATTGACTTCGACAGTTTCGACATTTTGGATAGGAATCATTACAGAGCTTAAATGAACATGCGAAATACCGACCAGACGATTTACAATCTCGCTCTGTACAGGGCTTAAAAAGCCTTCTTCGTGCGTGTCCTGCAAAATCGCCTGGACTTTGTGCCGTTGCGCCGATGCGATGACCGTTTTGGAAGCAGTGGCAAGGCCCATCAGCCGGGCAAAAAAGGTTGATATGAACTTAAGTAGAGGTACGACGCCGCACCATCTCAGAAATGTATGAAATGAATACAACACCGGTGAAAAATAGGGCATCAGAAGATCCGCACGGTAGAAAAACATGTTTTTGGGGATAAGCTCTGCAAAAACAAAGAGGATTGGTACCGTCAGTAAGGTAGCAAATAATTCAGCAGTATGTTCGGAACCGACTGTACCCAGAAACATTGAGGTGACAATACTTGTAGCAAGGTAATGAGACAGATTGGTGCCGATAAGCATCGACAGAAGCAGGCCGCTGCTATCGCTAAGACAACGGTTGAGAATGATAAACGGTAGGCGTTTCTTTTCGACACCCAGTCGCAGACGAAGCCGGCTGAGTTGATACATTCCGGTTTCAGAGCCGGCAAATAAACCGGCAAGAATGACTAAGAATACAACTGCTAATATTAAGATGATATTATTGCCCATTGGTCTGAAACGTCTCAAATTTCAATATTAAAGTTTCTATCCTTCTTTTTCGCACCTTTTCGACAGTAAACTTCAGGTTTTTCAAACTTGCGGTATCCCCGTTCCGAGGCATTTTTCCGAGCAGAGCGGTGACCAGCCCTCCGATGGTTACCATACGTGTCTGGGCCAAATCAATGCCCAGGACATCGGCCCAGTCGTGAATGGCGACATTGCCCGATAGTCGGTATTCAAAAGGCCCTGTTTGTTCGATCGGTTCGGTTTGGATTGTCGGTTCGATCTGTCCAAGTAGTTCTTCGGCGATGTCTTCGAGCCGAACCGAGCCTGCGATGCCGCCGTATTCATCAACTACGATTGCAATGTCGGTTTTGCTCCTGCGGAAGAATTCCAGCAACGATTCGACAGTCTTTTGTTCCGGCACAAAATTGACCTTCTGGACAATTTTGTCCAGCGTAATTTCACCCTGCAGCAGAATCTGCCGCAGGTGAACCAGGCCGATGATATTGTCGATTGAGCGAGTATAAACAGGAAGCCTTGTGAGGTGATGTTTTTTCATCCTTTCCTGGGCCGATATGCTTGATTCGGTCACGTCACAGGCAATCATATCCACTCGCGGCCTCATTACGTGCCGAACCTTCAGAAAGCCGAGCTCGACTACCTCGGTAAAGAGTTTATTTTCATCATCAGTTATTAATCCCTGTCTCCGGGTGGTTTCGATCAAAGATTTGAATTCACCGACGGTTATTGCTTTGGGGTGCCTGGCCGGTCCCAGGAGCAGCCTTAAAGTCGGTTCTAAAATGACAACTTTAAAAACCAGTTCGACCGGCCCAAATACCTTTAGACATAGATAAGCCGGCAGGGCAGCGGCAAGACAGAAATTCCTTGAATTGGCATAGGCCAGGGATTTCGGTAAAATTTCACCAATAAGCAACACCCCAACAAAACTCAGCAGGGCGGTAAATACTGCTGCCAGGCCACCATAGCTTTTGAGCCGGATCACAAGTGTGCTTGAGACGGCAAAAAAAAGGACATTGACTGTCATATTGCCGAGCAGAAAACAATTGAGCAGCTTTCGGCGTTTACCAAGGAGACTCGCAACCAGTTTTTGAAGTTTATGCTCAGATTTCTTGACTGAGCGTACCTGTCTGGGCGATAGATTGGTAAAAGCGGTTTCAGAGCCTGAAAAAAACGCTGAGCAGGCAAGCAGTATCAGCATCAAAACAATTTTAGGCACCAAGGCCGCCATCAGCAACTATCCGACTGTGGTTTTGGGCAAAATAATCTTAAACGTGCTACCATGACCAGGTTTGGATTCTACTGAAATTCTGCCTTGGTGTCCATCGATAATCATTTTGCAAAATGCCAGCCCGATGCCCGCTCCGGAATATTCGGCCAGCGAATCTTTATCAGTTTTGGTGGTGTAGAACGTCTCGAAAATATTTGTCAAATCAGCCGGCTCTATTCCGTCGCCAGTATCGGCAACATCTATTTCAACAACATCACTCCTTTCGATAGCCCTGATGGTTAAAACGCCACCTTGCGGCAACATCGCGTCACGGGCGTTTAAAATCAGGTTCATTAAAACCTGCTGTACCTGGACTGGTACGACAAATACTGTAAGGTCTTCCGGGATTTGTATTTCCACCGTAATCCTATCCTTTGAAAAATCCCGACATAGACAAGTAAAAATATCGCCAATCAAATCAAGAAGTTGAACCTTTTTCTTCTCCTGTATTTCACCACTTACCAGGGCCAGCATACTTTCCATAATCTTAGAGGCACGTCCGGAGTTTTGAACTGCTTTGTGAAGGGCTTTTTCCGTAAGTGCTCTGTCGTCGAGATTGTCCAGGGCAAATGTCGCGTAACTTTTCAAAGGTGTCAGCAGGTTGTTCATTTCGTGGGCTATCATATGGCTGACAGTGCCTATATTTGCGAGATGCTGCAAATCCGCCAGCTGGGATTTCAACGCCTCGTTTTGGTGTTTCTGGACTTCCACGCGTTTATGCAGCGATAGGCGTTTTTCTGTAATACTTGCCAATTTTCTATTCCTACTGTAAAATTCGATATCTAATGAGGTATATCGACTTTTGAAGCGTTTTTTCTTGAACCTTGAAGTGTGTTAAATAACACAGGGGCAATGAACGAGCAGAATATTTTAGAGGAACTGTTGGCGTTACTTGAAGCAAATGGCGTGACAATCCGCAACGAGCCTCTTGGCGGCAGCGGTGGGGGGCTTTGCTCGATCAAGGGCCAGTATATTTTTTTTGTGGATACTCAGGCTTCGTCGGCCGTTTCTGCAGCATTGTGCGCCGAGGCGGTATCGAAAGTTGTGAATGTTGAGCAAATATATGTCAAACCGCAAGTCCGTCAGTTTATTGACGATAACAACAACCAGACAATCTGAAAGGTGATCCAATGAAAATAAAAAGATGGCTGGCAATACTTTTAATAAGCCTTGTGACAATATTATGTCCCTTATATGTCAACGCAGCGCTGAATTCCGCACAAGATTCCGGGACATTCGTAAATTCTGTCGACATGAAATTCGTTCGCATCCAGCCCGGATCATTCCTGATGGGGCAGGAAAAGGGCGGAGATTGGGACGAGCGACCCGTCCACAAGGTGAACATTACACAATCTTTCGGCATTTCTGTGACTGAAGTCACAAACGCACAGTACGAACAATTCGATCCCGAACATCGCGCACTTCGCGGTAAGCTCGGTTTTTCCGAACGAGATGATGAGGCGGTGGTTTTTGTAAGCTGGTACGAAGCGGCGGAATTCTGTAAATGGCTCTCAGAAAAAGAAGGCAAGCCATACCGGCTGCCGACCGAAGCCGAGTGGGAGTATGCCTGCCGGGCCGGCACCGAGACAGCTTATCACACCGGCGATACGCTACCCGGGGAATTTTACAAGAACGTTCGAATGAGCTGGTTTCCTGATCCCGCACGTCAACGCAGAAGTGCTAAACCGCTACTGCTGACCGTCGGACAAACCGAGCCGAATCCCTGGGGCCTTTTCGATATGCACGGCAACGTGGAAGAATGGTGCTATGACTGGTACGGCCCATACGATCAGGATGAGCAAACGGATCCGGTAGGGCGGGCTGATGGTAATTTTAAGGTCACTCGGGGCGGCAGTCACAGCACGCAGATTTCGTTCCTGCGCTCAGCGAACCGGCTCGGGGCGCTGCCGGAAGATAAAAGCTGG
>Ga0209536_100012540_pt1 | contig 12316 bp, 8 predicted proteins | sample DeeMarSeWOR28_12_FD_187461 | JGI IMG/M metagenome (GOLD analysis project Ga0209536, IMG submission 187461) | Marine sediment microbial communities from White Oak River estuary, North Carolina - WOR-2-8_12 (SPAdes) (version 2) | ecosystem: Environmental > Aquatic > Marine > Intertidal zone >...
TTGGAAATGAGAATCCCGAGCTCGGCTTTCCAGCCGAAATGCGTCAGCATGTGCGCTGTGGTCCATTTCCAGGGGCTGGCGACCATCAATACCGGCGGGGCGGCAAAATGGGTCAGGGTGCCGCCGACCGAGATGTTGACGAACAATAAACCCAGGGTGGCATACTTAAATTTATTACTGGGCTCGAGTTCATAGAAAATTCTGGCCAGTACCAGAGCAGATATCGTCATGGCAGCCGGTTCGGTGATAAACGATCCTAACAGCGGGCCAATGGTCAAAGTGGTCAACCACTGGGCGGTCAACGAGCCGCCCAGCAGGCTGGCAATCTTACGGATGATTATTTCCGATAGCCGCAAAATCGGGCGGGTGGCTGCCAGGGTCATGATCACCACGACAAATAGCGGTTCGGTATAATTGACCCGGTAGCTGATGTAGTTCACCATAGTTTTCCAATCGTAAAACCCGATGATGGCCAGAACCAGTGCAATGGCCCATATTCCGAAGACCGCTTCGACTTCTCCTAAAAAATGAAACAACTCGGCACCGTGGTTGACCGACTCACGATCCGCTGTGCCGCTTTTGATTTTTTCTTGATGTTCATGTTCCCATTTATGGGCAATGGCCATGAATTTGCCGGTCATGAATGTATGGGCGATGGCAAGAAAGAAAATCAGGGTAGCAATCAGATTGAAGGGCTCTTGTTTAACGCGATTTTTCAAAATCGTCCAGATGCTGCCGGCATCCGCATCGTCATAACTTTCCAGACTGCGCGGAAAGGCCTCGATGTCGGACAATACCGGCTTCGCCGCCAGCGCAACCCCTGTCCACAGGACTGTAAAACACAGGCAGCCGAATATAATGATTGTTCCAGTTCTCCGGCTCCACTTCATTAGAGTGATCCTTTCTCTTGTATAGACTAAGTCGGCAGCGCCTTCACTATATGCTATGCTTTTTTTAATAAATTATTACGGACAAGTTCTGAAATTTCATTTTAATACATAGGGATAAGTTTAAGCTCTGCATACCGAACGTCAAGCGTGAAACCAATTACATGGGAACCGATTCTTCGAACTTATTGGCACCCGTAACATAGCGCGATAACGATAGAAGCAGACACCCCTTAAGAAAAAAGGATGTTGTATTAAAACTCCGACCGAAATTTTTCTCTGAGAAGAAGTAAGGTGCTTTAACTTGGAAACAGAAAAAGTCAAATTGTGCCGAACCGGCAAAAGAAAATCTACTGTTTCGCTCCATATTTCAATAATAAAAACTCATATTTTCTTTTACTTTCAGAAGCAAGTATTTTCTTCCAGGGAAAGACATCGAAATTTCGGGTCGGTGCCTTGGATTTAGCGCCGCGCGGAATTCTTCACAGCAAAGATTTATTCAACAGGGCTGCTTTTAAAAACTCCCGATTAAAGCGGGCAATATGGGTAATGGATACTTCCTTTGGGCAGGCGCTCTCACACACTCGATGATTGGTGCAGTTGCCGAAACCGCAGCTGTCCATCTCTTTGAGCATGGAAAGAGCACGCTGTTTCGCTTCCGGCTTTCCCTGGGGCAACAGCGCAAATTGGGACACCTTGGCGCTGACAAACAGCATCGCCGATGCATTCGGACAGGTGGCCACGCAGGCGCCGCATCCGATGCAGGCAGCTGCATCCATGGCTTCTTCAACTGTCTCCTGAGCTATGGGGATGGCGTTGGCATCCGGTGTGCCGCCGGTATTTACCGATATGTAACCGCCGGCCTGTATGATTTTATCTAGTGCGCTACGGTCTATGATTAAGTCTTTGATCACTTTAAACGCCTTGGCCCGAAAGGGTTCCACCACAATGGTATCCCCATCGCTGAAGGCGCGCATGTGCAGCTGGCAGATGGTCATCCCTTTTCCGTGGCCATGCGGTATGCCATTGACCATTGCGCCACAGGTACCGCAAATTCCCTCGCGACAGTCGTTATCGAATTCGATCGGTTCTTTGTCCTCAAGAATTAGTTTCTCATTCAAAGCATCCAGCATTTCCAGAAACGACATGTTGGGATCCACGTCTTCGGCAGGAATGGTTTCGAAGCGACCCTGTTCCTTCGGACCTTTTTGCCGCCAGACCTTCAGGGTGAGAGTTATATTTTTTTGTTCACTCATTATTTGTAGCTCCTTTGTGTTAATTCGACATTTTCAAAAACAAGTGGTTCTTTGTAAAGCTCGGGCTGCATACCATCACCTTTGTATTCCCAGGCCGATACATGACAAAAATTTTTGTCGTCCCGGATGGCTTCACCCTCCTCGCTTTGTGACTCCTCACGCAAATGGCCACCGCAAGATTCCCTGCGATCCAGCGCATCAATAGCCATTAGCTCTCCAAGCTCAAGAAAATCGGCCAGGCGCCCGGCTTTTTGGATATTCAGGCAATAACTGCGATCATTTCCTGGAACCTTCAAATTTTCCCAGAACTCCTCCCTTAGCTCTCGGACCTTCTCTATCGCCGCCTTTAAGCCGGTCTCGTTACGCGTCACGCCCACATGATCTTCCATAATTCTTCCTAACTCCCTGTGGAGGCTGTCAACTGTGCGCTTGCCGTTTATGGAGAGGATTCGCTGAATACGCGCGCCAACCGTTTGAAGGGATTCTTTGAATGCATTATGGTCAAGGCTAACATCCGACAAATCAGCTTCGGCGAGGTAGTCGGCGATGGTGTACGGAGCGATGAAGTAACCGTCCGCCAATGCCTGCATGAGCGAATTGGCACCCAGACGATTGGCCCCATGGTCCGAGAAGTTGGCTTCACCGAGCACGAAAAGACCCGAGACGCTGCTCATCAGGTTGTAATCCACCCATAGACCGCCCATGGTAAAATGTGCCGATGGATAGATCATCATTGGTGTCTCAAATGGATCCTGGTTGATAATATTTTTGTACATATCGAACAAGTTGCCATACTTGCGAGCGATGGCATCTCTGCCGTCACGTTTAATGGCTTCTGAAAAATCCATATATACGGCGCGTCCGGTGGGCCCGACACCTTTACCGGCATCACACTGCTGTTTGGCATTGCGTGAAGCGACGTCCCGGGGGACCAGGTTGCCGAAATTCGGGTATTTTACCTCCAGATAGTAATCGCGCTCGTTTTCCGGGATGTCGTTTGCCCGTCGTTTATCACCCGGATTTTTAGGGACCCATACCCGCGCATCGTTACGCAGGCTCTCGCTCATCAGGGTCAACTTGGTCTGGTGATCGCTGTAATGCGGAATACCGGTAGGATGAATTTGAATAAAGGACGGATTCGCAAGACAAGCACCTTTTTTATAGGCCTGGTAAATAGCACTGGCATTGGATGAAATGGCGTTGGTGGATAGATAAAACACGTTGCAGTAACCGCCCGTCGCCAAAATCACCGCATCGGCGGCGTACGGTTCGAGATCTCCGGTAATGAGGTTTCGGGCTACGATTCCGCGTGCTCGGTCGTCAACGACCACCAGATCCTGCATTTCATAACGTGGAAACATTTTGACCTGTCCATCGGCGACTTGACGAGACAATGCTCCGTATGCCCCCAGCAATAGCTGCTGACCGGTTTGCCCTCTGGCGTAAAACGTCCTAGATACCTGGACCCCCCCGAAAGATCGGTTGGTCAGAAGTCCGCCGTACTCCCGTGCGAAGGGAACACCCTGTGCCACGCACTGGTCGATGACGTTGTTGCTCACCTGCCCCAAGCGATACACATTGGCTTCCCGGGCCCGGAAATCACCACCTTTGATCGTGTCGTGAAAAAACCGCCAGATGCTGTCGCCGTCATTGGCATAATTCTTGGCCGCATTGATGCCACCCTGGGCGGCGATGCTGTGGGCGCGCCGCGGGCTGTCCTGTATGCAAAATGTTTTGATGTTATAGCCCATTTCAGCCAATGTTGCCGAGACTGAAGCGCCGGCTAGGCCAGTACCGATGACTATGATATTGAACCGCCGACGGTTAGCCGGGTTGATCAGCTTTAATTTCCTTCGGTGGTGATCCCACTTCTCATGGAGCGAACCTGCAGGGACTTTTCCATCCAGTTGCTGCATGCTGAATCCTCCTTAGTTAATCAAATACAGGTAAATGGGTAGGCTGGCAAAACCAATGCCGAATACAAACGTTGCCACCAGCCCCAGCGTCATAATTAGCGGCATGTAACGGGGGTGATTGACACCGATGGTCTGGAACAGGCTCCAAAAACCATGATTGATGTGCAGAGCAACGATGACCATCGCCGCCACATATAAAATCACATACCATGGGTTGGCAAAAGCTGCCGACATCAGCTGGAATATGGGCGTGGTGGATTTGTCGACGAATGTAAATTTTAGCAGATGCATCACAACAAATGCGATGATCAGCAGACCGGTGTACGGCATGGTATTGGATGCGAGCGTTCGGCCGCCGGGGTTTCGGTACATTTCGTAATTCGTCGGGCGTGCCTTCAGATTTTCGAAAAAAAGAATAATGCCGACCACGATGTGAACCAGCCCCAGAGCCGCCAGCCCGATGTTAAAAACGGTAAAATACGGCTGCAGTGAATGCAGTTTGGCTGCGTAATCATTGAACGCCCCGGGCCCCGCAAAGGCCATAAAATTGCCCAGGAGATGCACCGCCAGAAAGCCGATCAGGCAGAGCCCGGTCGCCGCCATCAAAATCTTTTTGCCGACCGATGACCCGAGCAGAAACCTATAGCCGTTCATGAAGCGCCTCCCATTTATTTAGAACCCATCTCAAAAATGTCTTTTGGCCTCCCGCCTTTTGGCGGGATTTGTGCCTCGTTTCAAATCCTCAACAGACAACAGTATGCCAGAGGTTTTCGACCCACAAAGATTATAAGATCAGATGGGGAATCCCGCAACGCGGGAAAGCTCAGCCCCGCCGCGATCTCGAACCAAAATCCTATTTTTGAGATGGATTCTGTTTATTCGTTATTGGTTTTTGTTTTCCCTTGTTTGCTCGATCATTAATCTAAATGGCTATTTCGCGACGGATTCAACCAGCCGCCCGGTTGATTTTTCTTCCCTGTCCCAAAGCGATTGATCCATTTCACCCTCGCTTTTTGCGACAACGCAGGTGACCGTCAGGTCACCGGTCACATTGCAGGCCGTACGCCCCATATCCAGCAACGCATCGATGCCGAAAATCATGGCGTAGGCCATGGCCACCGGTGTTCCGGTTTCGATCTTCAACCCGACCGAATCGAGCACCATCATTAACATGATGGCACCGGCACCGGGCACGCCGGCGGTGCCGATGGATGCCAGCACCGCAGTTGTGATGATGGTCATCTGTTGTGAGAGCGTTAAGGGCGTGCCGATGGCAAATCCGACAAAAACGGCGCAGACGCCCTGATAGATGGCAGTGCCATCCATGTTGATGGTTGCGCCCAGCGGCAGAGAAAATGAATACACGCCTTTGGAGATGCCCATCTTGCTTCCGGCGATATCCATACTGACCGGCAGGGTACCGCCGCTGCTGCGAGTGACAAAGGCCGTTACAATTGCTTCTTTGGCTTTATTGAAAAATGCAAGCGGGCTGATTTTAAAAACGGTCAAAATTCCCCCGTAAATCAAGCCCATGTGGGCCATAAAGGCAATGTATACCGCCAGGGTCGTTATGCCAAGCGGACCAAAGGCCTCAGCCCCCTGTTTACCGAACACTTCGGCGATCAGGGCAAACACGCCGATGGGCGCATATTGCAAAACCCAATGAACGACCAGATAGATGACCTCGGCACTGCCGTTAAAGAATCGAAATAGGGTTTCGCCGGATTCCCGAATGCCTTCATCGGCACTGTTGCGGACATAGGCCAGGCCGATACCGAAAATAAGACAGAAGAAAATGACCGGCAAAATGTGACCTTCGGCAATGGCACCATAGGGATTATTGGGCACGATGTTGATCAGCGTATCGATCAGGGACGGAGAAGTGATGTCCATTTTAGCCGCTTCGCCGGCGGCACCGGTCAGCTTCATGCCCTGGCCGGGTTGAAAGACGTTACCGCAAATTAACCCCAGGGTAACGGCAAATGCAGTCGTGATCAAATAGATGACCAGGGCCTTGACGCCTACCCGACCCAGCTGTGCGGGATGGACACTGGCCGCGCCGGTGGTCAGCGTAAACACGATTACCGGCAAAACAATCATTTTCAGCAAACGGATAAAAATCTCACCAAAGGGATGGACCCACGCGATTTTTGGCCCGAAAATTATCCCGCAAACCGCTCCCAGTATCAGCCCCGCTAAAATACGCAGCAGAAGGCTGGACTTGAAATACCAGCTGAATATCCTCATGGATGCCTCCGTTCGTTGAATCAGTAGCAGTTTTTATTCAAAGCATTGCCGTCATAACCAATCCCGGGCTTACTCATAATGATCTCCGCCACCCAGAAATTCCTTGCGTCTTTTTTCGATCATCGCCTTTTTGCGGGCGACAAATCTGTTCTTTAGAAATTGTGCCCGGGTCAGTGTTTTTTGAGGCATTGTTTTTTGCCTGGTCCACCTCATCTGCTCAAAATATTCATATTTCAATAAATCCAGAGTGCCGTCAGTTTTGATCTCGCCGACAAAAAGATTCAGCCAGTTGAGAAACGTCTGGTCTCCCGGACGGATCGCAAAAGCATAATACTCTTTGGTTACGGGCTGCAGCAGGGCTACAATTTTTTGATAATGCTCCGGATGGGTGGCGCGCCATACCCTTACAAAAGGCGAGTCCGCCACCACGGCATCCACTTCACCCTTGATGAGCGCATTCGCTGCCGCGGCTGCTGTCGGATAGAGCTTAAGGGCGCGGGCGGCAAACAATTCCCGGGCGAATATTTCATGAGTGGTGCCAGCTTTAACCCCCAGTCTGATGTCTTCAATTTCTAGTAAATCGAAATAGGAATCCGCATCATCAGAAACCAAATTGCGCTTCACCAGAGCCGCCTGGCTGATCTCGAAATACGGATCGGCAAAATTGACCTTAAGCCCACGCTCGATGGTCCGCGTCATGGCGGCAATAATAATATCTGATTCTCCAGCCAGCAGTTTGGGGATCTGCTGATCATAGCTTTGCGGTTGGATGAATTTCACTTTCACGTTCAGATATTCTGCCAGCAGGTGGGCCAGGTCGACATCCAGGCCAAAGAGTTTTCCGTCTTTTTGCATGGCAAACGGCGGGTATTCACGGTTTAATGAAACGGTTATCAGGCCTTTGTTCTGGATGCGTTCCAGTTCACCGGCGTGCACAAAGGAGGACCAAACGGTAAAACACAGATTAAACAGGACAAGCCATTTTTTCATTTTTTTTCCTTCAAAGCGAAGACGACCGTCGCATTTCCAAAGTAGCCGACGGCGCACGCTTTATTTTGGAATATCGCGCGGGTCGGTCATGTTCTCAGGGCGCAGCATGTCATCCAGTTCGTCTTTTTTCAACCAGCCTTTTTCCAGGACCAGGTCATAGACACTGCCGCCGGTTTTGAGCGCCTCTTTGGCAATGGCGGCCGATTTTTCATATCCCAACACCGGATTCAAGGCGGTTACCAGACCGATGCTGTTTTCGACATATTGCCGGCAAACTTCGCGGTTGGCTTCGATGCCGACGATACAACGGCTGACCAATGTGATGCAGGCATTTTTAAGAATCATCATGCCGTGCAGCAAATCATAAGCAATGATGGGTTCGGCCATACACAGCTCGAGCTCGCTGGCTTCGGCCGCCATCGAAACCACGGCGTCATAGCCGATGATCTGGTAACAGATCTGGTTGACCAGTTCCGGAATCACGGGGTTGACCTTGCCCGGCATAATGGATGATCCCGGCTGCATGGGGGGCAGGTTGATTTCGTTCAACCCGCAGCGGGGCCCGGATGACAACCAGCGCAGATCGTTACAGATTTTAGAGAGTTGCACTGCGGCGCGCTTCATGGTGGCCGACATTTGAGCGAAAGAACCGGCGTTTTGCGTGGCCTCCACCAGGTTGCGGGCTCTGCGAAACGGCAGACCACAGACCTCGGACAATTTTTGGGTGACCCGATCCGCATATCCAGGGGGGCTGTTGAGGCCGGTACCAATGGCGGTGGCCCCCATATTAATGTCGTGAAATTCATCCTCGGCGCGTTTAAGGGCCGCCATGGCCCCTTCGATCATGACGGCATAGGCGTCGAATTCCTGGCCCAGGGTCATGGGCACGGCGTCCTGGTTTTCGGTGCGCCCCATCTTGATCACGTCGGCGAATTCGGCTGCTTTATTCTGCAGGGCCGTTTGGAGTTCAGTCATCGCCCCCAGTAGATCTTTCAACGATAGGATTACGGCCAATTTGATGGCGGTTGGATAGGCGTCGTTGGTGGATTGGGAACAATTGACGTGGTCGTTGGGGTGCAGGAAATCGTACTTGCCTTTTTTGTGCCCCATGATTTCCAGCCCGCGGTTGGCGATCACTTCGTTGGCGCACATGTTGGTGGAAGTTCCGGCGCCGCCCTGGAACATGTCTACCACAAACTGATCGTGCAGGTTGCCGGCCAGCAGATCGTCGCAGGCAGCACAGATCGCCTTCATCTTATTCTCTTCCAGAACATTTAATTCATGGTTGGCCATGGCGGCGGCCTTTTTGACAAAGGCCAGAGCTTCGATCATGTGTTCGAAGTTTGTCAGCGGCACCCCTGAAATCGGGAAATTTTCAATCGCCCGTTGTGTTTGTACCCCGTAATAGGCGTCGTTGGGTAATTCGCGCTCTCCTAAAGAATCGTGTTCGCGGCGTACACCGCCGATCAATTCAGCGGGATCCTTGGCACCAACCATCTGTTTGGACACCGCCCGCAGGCGATCACTGATCCGCTGGGCAATGCGGGCAACGATGCGGTAGTACATGTCCGGATTTTCCTGGCGGAAGGCCTCAGATTTTTCCTTGGAAATTTGCCAGACGGTTGCGCCCTGGCGGGTGAGGGCACCGGTGAAGTGGGACGAATCATCCAGTAATGCGCTTTCGCTGATCAGGGCGCCGGGACCCAGAACCGCGAGGTGTTTGCTCGAGCCGTGCAGGCCATGGACGATCTCCACTTCGCCTTCCATAACAAAACCGGCCCACTGCCGGGGGGTGGATTCATGAAACAACCATTCTTCAGGTTGGTAAGTTTTCTGCTCCCCCTGAGCGAAAAAGCCTTGTAGATCTGCCGCGGCGATTCCTGTGGCGGCGGCCGTATTTTTTAAAATTTGATCGACATCAATTTTAGCCATGTTTGTAGCTCCTTTTATTTAAACTTTTTTAATTGGAAAGACTGATTTTGTTGATGAATCAATTTTTCTTTCAATTTGATCGCCTTTCTGATGCCATGATTCGATTAATGGCAGCCATCAGTCTCAAATCACCAGCGGTGCGATCAGGAAGCCAAGGATTACGGAAATGCTGATGGTCAAAACGCCGGGTATGAGGAACGGATGATTGAAGACGTATTTGCCGATGCGGGTCGAGCCGGTGTCGTCGAATTCGATGGCCGCCAGCAGCGTCGGGTAAGTCGGCAGAACGAAAAGCGCGCTGACGGAAGCAAAGGCAGCGATGGCGCCTACCGGGCTGACGCCCAGTGCCAGTGCCGCCGGCATCAGGGCCCGGGTTGTGGCCGCCTGGGAGTAAAGCAACATGGCAGCAAAAAAGAGCACCACCGCAAGCAGCCAGGGTTTGGTTTCGAGTATGGTGCCGGCAAATACGTTGATCTCTTCGATGTGTGCCGCCACGAATGTCGTGCCGAGCCAGGCGACTCCGAGAACACATACGCAGGCGCTCATACCGGATTTGAAGGTAGCGGCGTTGAGCACCTTATTGCAGTCGATCTTGCAAAACAGGGCGATGGTGGTGGCTGCGCCCAGCATAAACGTCATAATGGCCGCATCCCGTTTCAGCACCGGATCTTCGATCAGGCCGACTGTGCTGCTGATGGCCATCGCATAGCTGACCACAGCGATGATCGCGATCAAAAAGATGAGCACCGAAATCTTGGCACCCGGTGGAATCTCGCGCTCAAGTCTTTCTTCATCAGTGGGTATGGCCACCAGACCTTTGGCGAGGCGTTCCTGGTAAACCGGGTCGTCTTTGAGGTCTTTGCCAAGAAAGTTAGTCACAGCGGCAGTCAGCATCACCGCAGTGAAGGTGGTGGGGATGCAGATGGCCAGCAGTTCGACGTAGCCAACCCCCACTGGCTCCAGAGCCCCCGCGAAGAACACCACCGCGGCCGAGATCGGAGAGGCCGTGATCGCGATCTGTGAGGCGATGGTTGCAATCGACAGCGGGCGGGACGGACGGATACCTTCCCGTTTGGCCACTTCAGCAATCACCGGCAGCGTTGAGAAAGCCGTCAGACCGGTGCCGGCAAAAATGGTCATCACATACGTCACCAGCGGCGCCAGAAAGGTGATGTATTTGGGGTTGCTCCGCAGGATCCTCTCGGCCAGGTGAACCAGATAATCGAGGCCGCCGGCGACCTGCATGGCAGCGATGGCAGCGATCACAGACATGATGATCAGAATCACATCGATAGGTATTTCACCCGGTTTGAGACCGAACACCAGTGCCAGTACCAGCACTCCCAGGCCGCCGGCAAAACCGATGCCGATACTGCCCAGCCGGGCACCTAAAAAGATGAAGATCAACACAACTAAAAGTTCAATAATCCACATTATTATCCTCCTGTTACCATTGTTAACCGGTCTGTTGCCGGTTTCTGTGCTTCGGCGGATTTTATGCCGTCTCACAGGGAATTTGTTGAAAAGAAGGGCCTGTGAGTGGATTTTATTCTTGCCTCAGCGTCCCTTAATTTACTTCCTGCATCGTCATTTCAGGGGATTCGATACGATCCGGCAAGGTCCTTGGTGTGACCCGTGAAAATGCCCTGGTTCTTATTTGTAAGAATGGAGAACCAGGTAAAGGCAAATTTACCCTCGATCCCTTTCAAATTGCCAGTGCCACCGACAAACTCTCCGGTCACCTTGACCCCCTTTTTAAACGGTCGGCCTTGGAGGATGATGAAGACTTTTTCATCCTCCATGCTTCGCCAGACGCAGCGCGCCGTACTGCCCGTGACGGAGTCGGACAGACCGACGCATTCCGCCCAGTAATCTTTTTCCTCGCCGACTTCGTCCTGAAGGTTGACATGGCCTGTGAGCTTGAAGGTGCCAACTTCGCGGTTGGCGGCGAAGTCGAGAGTCTGGCGCTGACCGCTGGCAATCCAGGTCCCCTTAAAGTTTCCGGTTTGCTCAGCCGATGCCTTCTGATCAAAGATGAGCGTCGCGACGGGAATGATGATCATCATTGCCAGGGACAGCAGCAAGAGCCGGGTATGTATTTTCTTCATATTTCTCCTCCTCTTCGTTTCACCAGGAAGGTGCATTGAGGCGATCCTTATGGCTTAACCCCGATGCGCTTAAAGTCGTGCAAGTTGGTTTTAGGAAATGTAAAGTTGTAGAGGTATGTTAAAGAATTTTAATTTTTTTGGGAAAATATTGTACCCTGTGACTTGCTATTGCTCGAAATAATTACAACACAGAATGAAAGCAGGTCAAGAAGAACATTATCCCTATTTGAAAGGTAAAACAGGTATTTTCTGCCATACTGCCGCCCGTGATGATGCAGCAATTTTCGCACACCGTATTCCAGTTCTGCCATCTTCCATGGTAGAAAAGACGCGCCAGACAATCGGCAGCGGAGCCATAATCTCAACACTTTCATCGATAATCGTAACGATTATCTCCATCTGTCAAGCGTTTCGACCGCGGTGATCTTCAATGCACGCGACGGTCTGTTCGGCAATTTCGAGTTCTTCGTTGGTTGGGATAACAAGAACCCTGACGGTGCTGCCCCGGGTTTGAATCTCAAATGTTTTTTTTGACTTCCGGTTGTTCTTCTCAGGATCAATCTCAATACCCAGGTGCGATAATCCCCGGCAGGCGCCGGCCCTTATCAAAGAAGATTTTTCTCCGATTCCCGCCGTAAAAACAAGCGCGTCGAGACGGCCCAGGACCGCATAATAGGCGCCGATATACTTTTTGATGCGGTAGCAAACCATCTCGATTGCCAGCTGTGCCTGAGAGTTGCCCGACCGGGCGAGCTCTTCAATCTGGCGCATGTCATTTACCCCGCAGATGCCCTTCAATCCGCTGTCTTTGTTAAGTAGGGTTTCGACTTCATCTCTGGCCAGGCCGGTTTTTCTCTTCAGGTAAAAGATGATGGCCGGATCGATGTCGCCGCAGCGGGTTCCCATGATCAGGCCTTCCAGCGGTGTCATGCCCATGGAGGTGTCGATACTTTTACCTTTTTTTACGGCAGCTGCGCTGG
>Ga0209536_100012541_pt1 | contig 12316 bp, 9 predicted proteins | sample DeeMarSeWOR28_12_FD_187461 | JGI IMG/M metagenome (GOLD analysis project Ga0209536, IMG submission 187461) | Marine sediment microbial communities from White Oak River estuary, North Carolina - WOR-2-8_12 (SPAdes) (version 2) | ecosystem: Environmental > Aquatic > Marine > Intertidal zone >...
GGCGGGCGTTATCAAAACGTTCGAGCAACTCAGTGATGGATGAATCACGCAGTTGGAGTACTTTTTTTTCATTATACACATCGATATCAAAGCCCTCGGGAGCGCCCTCCCCACCCTGCAGGATATTTTCAATCAGGCGATTAAAGCTCACTTCCGAGGAAACAAAATGAGTCAGGATCTGGCGCAGAGCCCACTGCGTCCCATCGCTGTACACTTGGATATCCCATTGCTCAGCAGTGAGACCATCGAAGAACTCATGGGTCTTCAGACTCTCGTCCGCCAGACGACCAGCCAGGTATTCGGGCGTGTCGGGCATGAACAGCTCCTTATGGTTCTACTGGATACCCGGCAGTCACCCATGCCAGGTAACCACCCCGTATCGGATTTGCTCTGAGAAAGCCATTTTCTAACAAGTATTGCGCCGCACGGGCGCTCGATTCCTCCGCCTGTCAGGTTCAGTAAGTGATTATCCAATCGTTTGGATCAAGCTCTCCTATCCGGGAAGTCAGGTCCAGCAAGGGGATATTCACTGCCCCGAGAATGCGCCCCTGTGTGAACTCTTCTACATTTCGAACATCGAGGAACAACGCCTCACCCTCATCGTAGGCGGTCTTCGCCTCTTCTGCAGTGATACGTTCGATTTGTGGGAAGTGATCTTCAATACCAGCAGCATTCTGGGCTGCTGGTGGGGCGATACCGTTGGGTTGTCCGGCATTCACCAATATATACCAGCCTAATGCTCCCAGGATCAGGGCTGCTCCAGTGAGCATTAGAAGGATCGAACTACGTGAATTATCAGGCCTCTTTTTCGGCAACTTCTCTCCTTATTATAAATGGGGCTGATGCTGTTGGCGGGAGGTCTTGCAAAGCATATATCTTACTGGCGGACCAGGTTGGAGAGGAAAAACCATAGATTTGCCGGGCGCTCTGCCAATCGACGGGTGAAATATGGATACCATTCTGTCCCATACGGCACATAAACCCGAACTGGATAGCCTTCCTCTGCAAGACTCTCTTGCAGGTCACGCCGGATGCCGTGCAACATCTGGAATTCCAGCGCTTTCTTAGGCAGACCAATCTTGCGGGCGTATTCTTTGGCAAAATCGATCCGCAACTCATCATGGGTGGCCAGGGCAGGCAGTGGGGGAATGATGCCATTTTCGCTGATCTCTGGGCAGCCCTGTTTGAGCGAATAGTCCATCAGGATGCCCGCCAACCGATCGAAATTGGCATCCACATCAGCTTTTTTCGGGTAAGCGATCTCCGCCGGCTCTTTGTAGGCACCTTTGCACAGCCTTATCCGGGCACCCTCTTCTCCAAGCCTGCGGATATCATCTTCACTGCGATATAAGTATGTCTGGATGACAACACCCACATTACGAAAACCATACGTCTCCCGCATCTCACGGAATAGGGCCAGAGTCTTATCCACCCAGGGTGAATCCTCCATGTCGATACGGACAAAACTGCCGATCTCTTTTGCCCGCTGAAGGATGCGCTGCAGGTTCGCCTGGCAGAGTTCCTCATCCACTGAAAGACCAATCTGTGTTAGTTTGATAGAGACGTTCGAGCGAACACCGGCCAGATGGATGCAGTCAAGGATATCCGCAACATCCTGTGCTGCCTGGATAGCATTTTCCTCGCTGGTGGTGTGCTCGCCAAGATGATCCAAGGTGGTATTGATCCCCTTCTGGTTGAGAGTTCTTACCACATCGATTGCATCCTCTAACTTCTCACCGGCAATAAACCTGGACGCCGCCCGCCAGGCGAAGGACCAACGGGTCACAACCTGACGTGCCCAATCTGCCTTGGATAGATATATCAGCGAAGAGCGCAGCATATGTGCATTTTAGCATAAAACATTAAAGACTTACGTAGTTGGTGGGGATGGTATGGGAAATATGTGTGGCACAAATCTTGCAACAGGATATAATCAAAGTATCTATGTGAGGCAACCTGATGATCCTTCAATCACAATCCCAATCAGCTACCCTGCGACCGATCACTACTGCCCATCTTGCGCAGACCATGACCCTCATGAGCCTGACCGCATTAGAACTGCATCAGAAGGTTGAGGCTGAACTGGCCTCTAACCCTGCTCTGGAACTCATCGAAGACCATTTCTGCCCCTCTTGCCACCGCCCACTGCCGTACTCAGGTCCCTGCCCGATTTGCAGTCGCCCTCAGGGGCTATCAACCGAAGAACCGATCGTATTCGTCTCTTCGCGAGAAGATTTTTATACATCTAGAGGGAAACTGCAGCCCGATGACCTGCCGGATGATGAGATCGGTGCGGTCGTCGATGATCTACCTACCTATGTACTGCGTCAGATCGCTCCAGAACTGCATCCGGACGACCGCCAAATTGCAGCCCATATCCTGACCAGTCTGAACGAAGATGGCCTGCTCGAAATCCCCATTATTGAGATAGCTCGCTACCACCATGTGCTGCCATCGCGTATCCTGGAGGTGCTGCGCCTGATCCAGCGCGCTGAACCGGTAGGAGTCGGCTCGCCCTCCCCACAGGAAGCAATGCTTGTTCAACTAGAGGTGCTGGCAGAGCATAGGCCGATCCCTCCACTGACTGCTCAAGCCGTCCAGGAGGGTCTGGATTTGCTCAGCCGGCACCAATACTTGGAGCTCGGGCGGCGTCTGGGTATCACTACCGCAAAAGCCCGCCAGGTCGCCCAGTTCATCAGCGATAACCTCAACCCCTATCCCGGACGAGCGCATTGGGGGGATATCCACCAGGCGACGGAACCTACCCAGGACAGGTATCATACACCAGACGTGATCATCTCCAGGCTGAACGACACGCCAGGTTCCCCCCTGGTGGTAGAGGTCATTTCACCGTTGATCGGGAAACTGCGTATCAACCCGCTCTTTCGCCAATCGCTGAGCCAGGCACCCTCGGATAAGATGGAGGAGTGGCAGAAGCACCTGGAACAGGCACAACTTCTGATAAAATGCATACAACAGCGGGACAACACCATTGTCAGGCTGATGCAGCGCCTGGCTGTGCTGCAGCGCAAATTCATCCTGGCTGGTGATGCACATCTTGAGCCTATCACCCGCGCGAGCCTGGCAAGGGAACTAGAAGTACATGAGTCTACCGTTTCCCGTGCAGTTTCGAATAAAGCAGTACAATTGCCTCGCGGAAGAATTATCCCGCTCTCGAAATTCTTCGACCGCAGCCTGCATATACGCACTGCATTGCGTGAGATCATCGCCCAGGAGAACAAGCCTTTGACAGACACCCAGCTGGCGAAGATGTTGAAGAAAAAAGGCCACCCCATCGCCCGCCGTACAGTTGCCAAATATCGGGCAATGGAAGGCATCCTGCCGGCCCATTTAAGGACCCACACACGCTCGTCAGCTCCGGCACCTACCTCGATTGAGGTGAGATGAGACTTGCTGCTTCCCTTCCATCCTTATCACGACTCAAACGCAGCTCCAACCTTGACGAAATTAACAACATACTGGATCTATTCCCTGTCGCGGCATTGTACGTAGACGGCAGGAGTAAACAGATAGCCCTGGCGAATACCCGCGCCTCAGAGTTGAGTGCTTACACGCGCAACGAGCTAACAGACCTATATCTCGAAGACCTATTCATCAACCTGGATTTGGACTCAATTTTGCAAGGCGATATACTTGAGCTAAACCCACTGCAGCAAACCCTGGTCAAACGAAACAGCACCTTACTGGAGGTGCTCATCGATATCCAGAAGGTCGCATCTCCAGGGCATTGGCTGCTGGTCAGCATACAACCAGCCAGCGAACTCCACCACCGCCAGACAGAGCAGCAGCGCCTGAGACTGCTCCTGCAGGGATTGCGCTCATTAACCACAGCCCCGCAGATGGAAGACCTGCAATCCGCCTTACAAATGGTGATCGATTCCGGATCGGAACTGACAGGCTCCACGATCATGGCAGTCTACCAGGCAGATGGCCAAAATCTAAAGCTCAACCGGAGCGCAGCCCGTGGTGAAACCCTCCCAGAACAGCTGCCTTCCAAGGACCTGATCCAGCTACAGGAACCAGAAGTTTGGGAACCGGGAATTCGTTCGCGCTCAGCCCTGCACAGCCTGGCACGGGCGAGCGGTTTTACCTATCTTGCGACTGCACCAATTGGCGACCATCATGCTACGATCGGTCTGCTGGTTGCCGCCGACTTCCAGGCGCCTCCGGGTGTCGATATCCTGCCTGTACTGCAGATCCTGGCCAGGATCATATACAGTGTGCTCCAGCACTTCTATCAGGTAGGGAATTTGAGCGGTGAGCTCGAACTGCAGAGACGCTTCCGCCGATTTACTGAGACTGTCCAGGATGCCATCCAGGATACATTAATTGTCACATCGGCAGATAAGAAGATTGTGATGATCAACCGCTCTGCAGAGGTAGCCCTGGGCTACAGCGATCAGGAAGCCAGAAACAAACCGTTGAATGATGTACTGATCGGTCCGGAAAGCCTGCATTCCGCATTGGAGATAGCAAGGAAGGGTATACCAACCCTCAATCAAGATAATCTGCGGCTATACCGCCGCTCTGGTGAAACCTTCCAGGCACGAGTAAGCACGCTGCCTGTAATCCATAATGACAAGGTCGAGGGTATCATCATCCTGATCCAGGACCTGAGTGAGCAGGAGAACGCCAAGACCCACGCCGAGCAGCTTCAGCAGCAGGCTTTCCTGGGCACAGTCACGGCAATATTCGCTCACGAAGTACGTAACCCGATTAACAGCATCAGCACCGGTTTGCAATTAATGGCTTACAACCTGCAGCCGGATGACCCGCAGCAGGAGCTGATCGACCGCCTGCAGCAAGACTGCAACCGGCTGGAAGAGATGATGAAATCGGTGCTGGCCTTTTCCCGTTCCACCGAGTACGAATTAGAGCCTGTTGACCTGGGCTTGCTGGTCAGCCGTATGCTGGACCGTAAGCGCCCGCGCATGACTGCCGTCGATGTCAAGCACCATGTGAAAGTGGAACCTGACGCACCTCTCGTGATGGGTAACCCGCTCGCTCTGGAGCAGGTGTTCGACAACCTGTTCAACAATGCGATCCAGGCGATGGAAAGCAGCGGTGGGTTATTGGCGGTCAAAGTGCAGGCATCAGAGAATACCGGAAAACGCAAACATGCGCAGGTAATCGTTGCAGACAGCGGTCCGGGCATTCCTAAAGATATCCTGGAAAGAATATTCACTCCCTTCTTCACTACAAAACCCACCGGCACAGGGCTGGGCCTGCCAATCACACAGCGCATCCTGACGGCGCATAAAGGTCTTATCCAGGTCGAAAGCTTCCCGGGCGGCACGGTCTTTACGGTACTGATACCTGCCCTGCAGCCGGATATTGATAATATCTGATCGAGGTGTGTATGAGCTTCAGCGTGTTAATCGTCGATGATGAAGAAAATGCCCGCAGCAATATCAAAACATTCCTTTCATCAAAAGGATACGAGGTATTCGATACTGCCACACTCGATAAGGCGAAAGGTCATATTGAAAACGGCGAGGCTGACATCATCGTGCTTGATGTCCAGCTGCCCGACGGTTATGGTCCCAGCCTGCTGGAGGATACAGCGCGCATGCCGGTACGACCGCCGATCATCCTGATCACTGCCTTTGGTGAGATCGAGATGGCAGTCGAGGCGATGAAGAATGGGGCGCACGACTTCCTTACAAAACCGCTCCAGCTCTCCCAGTTAGAGAAATCGATCGGCCGTGCTGCAGAGAATCTTGCCATGCGCCGTGAACTGGCACACCTGCGAAAATCCCAATACCAGTCGAACGACCACATCATTGGCAATAGTCAGGCGATGAAATCAGTCTTCGACCAGGCACAGCGCGCGGCAGCCGCATCGGCTTCGGTGTTGATCACTGGAGAAACCGGCACCGGCAAAGAAGTGCTGGCGAAGGCGATCAAGAGTATGGGTCCCCGCGCAAATAAGCCGTTTATTGCCGAAAACTGCGCTGCCATCCAGAGCAACCTTCTAGAATCTGAGCTTTTCGGCTATGAGAAGGGAGCATTTACCGGAGCGGAGAAGCGTAAACCCGGGTTGATGGAAATAGCAGACGGTGGGATCCTCTTCCTTGACGAGATCTCATCAATGCCTATGGATATGCAGGCCAAGCTGCTGCGAGCACTTGAGGATAGGTCTTTCCGGCGTGTAGGGGGTGAGAATACCATCCGGGTAGATGTGCAGGTAATCGCAGCTTCTAACCGCGACCTCAAGGCGCTGATGAAGGATGGTAAGTTCCGTGATGATCTCTACTACCGGTTGAAGGTCGTCGATCTCCACCTACCGCCGCTGCGAGAGCGTAAAGAAGATATCCCCATGCTGGTCGGGCTGTTCCTACGAACGCTCAACCTGCAGATGGGCCAGAATATCACCGATGTAACCCCGCAAGCCATGCAGGCATTGATAGAGCATGATTGGCCGGGAAATATCCGCGAGCTCCGCAATGTGATCGAACGTGCGATGCTGTTTTGTGACGATGCAGCAATCGACATCTGCCACCTGCCCAATGAAATAGCCCAACGCAATGGGGATTGTGATTAACCTGGCTGGTTGTTAATCGATGACCGCCCGTCTGTACAGACGGGCGGTCGTTTAATCCATCCAAGCTTATGGAGCCTGCCAGATAAGGTAGCTCTCTTTCACACAGAGCTTATGTTCTTCCACTAAATAAACGCAAACTTCATAGGGAACAAGTGTGCCGGACTGGGCTTCAACCGGCTCCACGACCAGGCGAGAGTAGCCATCACTGCCTGTGATAGCCATCCGATAAGGGCGAACTGTGTTATCCGGCAGGGTAAGATTGAGGTCCGGTGCTACTCCACTTAGGGGAACATCATCCTGATAAACGGTTACGTTGATTTCCTGGTACTCATCCGAACCAACCATGGGATAAGATTCCCAGACCTGGATGCTCAATTGGGGGACAGGTGTCGGAGGAGCAACCCCTTCCGGCAATTCGGAAGAAGGTCTGAAGGATGTGACCGAGCCCTGGTCTCCAACTGATGTTTGTGGGACTGCCTGTCCTGTATCTACAGACTGACCGATCGGCGCTGGATAAACAGGCAGCACCGCCAGAACTTTATACGGGTACCCTAAAGGTGAGGGCCGCACCCGAAGCGATCCTTCTACATTAGTATGCTCTTCCAGACATACGTTCTGGTAGCACTGCCGGAAGACATTATTTTTGATCGGCCTGTATTGGTCGATGGGCTGTCCGGTTATCTCTTGACCACCGTGTTGGGCTATATACTCACTAAAGATTGCCGGGATATGGAATCCTTTGCCGTCCACCCGGGTTGGGAAAAATATCATTCCTTGGACATCCATGGGCTCTACCGGGGATTCTGGAAGATAACCCAAACGCTCTGGTACCGCCCGCAACATCACCCCTCCAGGCTGGTTGGGATCAGCCACCAGTACGACGTTCTCGAAGACCTGCTCCCGGTAGCCGTCCGGAGTGAGATATTCATCGCTGATAGGGAAGCCTGTGAATGTCGGGCCAAGCCGGCTGACAGCAATTGCAAATTCCGGGGAAGTGGAGTGAGACAGAATCACATCACCTTGACCTTCAGACGGCGGTTGCGTGCAATCGTGCGGGCAATACCACGCGCCGTATGAAAGCAGCCGAACTGCGCCTGTGGCATCCTGTTCCATGATATAAAAGCCGATGTTCTCGAAATACTGCTCGTAACGTCGCTTTGTCGGGTTGAAATGCAGTTCGGTAAGTGGTTTGCCTGCAATCAGCCCGCCGCCTATCTGCTCGTAGAGGGGTAGGAATTTCTCATAGATGACGTGCCCGTCGATATACCTGATGTTCTGGTTTTCCGGCGGTGCCACAGGGGGTTCGATTATATTCATCTGCAACCCGATCGGCGCTAACCGGAAGCGTTGAAGATCGACACCCTGCGGATCATGGACCATCAGCGCTGCAGTCGTGAACTGGCAATCCAATCCTTCGTAAGAGAATCGCGCCGATATCGCCGGGCCTAATACTTCAAGCCCGCCAATTTGATCATAAAACTCCCTGAACAATGGATCGACTGGTGGGAAATCTGTAGTAACTGGAATAACTGGAGGTTCGCCTCCTTCCAGAATACTGCAGGATACCAGAAGCGCTGCTAGGATCGCCAGAAATAAAAAAAAGGAATATCTACGCATCTCTGTCCCGAGCTTGTCATTTCCACCCTTGGTATTGAATCAATCGATGCAGCCGCCCCTCCTGGTCATGGATCATCATATTCCTAATCTACCATTTCGGTGGGCCGCCTGTGCTTTCCTTGGATATCCCTCCTGTAAGCCACAGCCCCTCAAGTTTAAATGATTGCCTGCTAGAGGGCAAAAGATTCTGAAGCAGACAGTGATGATAGCAATTTTTACACCAATTGCGATTATACCAAAAGATTGTACATAATGGCACATCTCTTGCACTTAAAACCTAACAATTTCTTAAGGTTTAAGCGCAGATTCGTTAACAATTCGCGTCGGATTTACCCCCCAGTCCACCTTATGATCATCCAGGTGAACTCTCCACCCCTAACAATATTTGTTACATCATAAAAAAACGGCTGGTGAGCAACTGGCATGCAATATGTCCATCATATAGATTTGAGTCCTGACCCCAACTCTATATTAATAGAAGCTACGCAGTTGATGGGAGGTTGGGGGGGGTGTTTGGCGGGCGACACCCGCCCAAACACCCCATATCCTCCTGAAGTGCGTAACGCCTAATTAATAGAAGCTACTACTCTTCACAGGAGAAAAGGGACGTAATCTAGAGATCGATTAAAGGGTTTTGGCCGGCAGAATTATGAATTGAGCAAATGTTGATTTCAGTCAAATACGTGAGCACGACGGCAATATCCCCCAAATACTTTCTATCCCATTCCTGTTGTATTCATTTACCTACGAAAGGCATGTAGGTCAAATAGTGGTTGAGAAAGGCTGGCATATACAGGTGCAGATTCCTCATAACAAAGGGCAGATAGCTGGTTTGGAAAGGTGGCAGCGTAGGAGTGATCTCAACCTTGCCCATATCCCAGATCACAAAGCTGTCTAAGACGCAGAACCGCTGCTGGTTCTTCAGCTGAGCGCAGGCTTTATACGGAACCAGCGTCCCACTCTTGGCGTTCATTGGATCGAGGTTCAGCTTCGACTCTCCCCGTTCATCTGTCGGCGGCAGTTGGTATATCTTCTCATCTCCATCAGGCTGGTGCACACCCAGCTCTATCGCCACCCCCGCAGCAGGTACGCCACCGCTCAGCACGATCACCCCAAGCTCCTGCTCCTCATGCGGCGCAACCAGTGGTTTGCTTTCCCAGGTACGGATAGTTACATCGTCGATCTGGGTCAGGCTGTCGTTGTCGTAGCCCAACGGGACAGGGGACACTACCAACGTTCCATCCACTTGTAAATCTCCCTGAAGGCATATATTGACAAAACACTGTTCCAGTCTGCTGCCGTTCATTCGTGAGACGTGGCTGATCGGCAAGCCCACCAGTTCATAACCACCATGCATTTTGATGTACTCGTCTAGCGGGACCGGGACGTTATAACCCAGATTCTCTTCTATGGGAACGAAGAGCATTCCTGGTTTTGGATCTGGGCTGCTCGGTGCTTCTCGCAACCTCCCAACCAGTTCCGGAAGTGGGAGCAGTAGGACATGAACCGGTGCCTGGATATCCGATGCCAGGAGAACATTCTCATATAGCTGCTCCACCCGTCCATCTGCCCCCAGGGACGGAGCAGTTAGAGGAAGACCGGTAAACTCCAGACCCAGAGAAAGAGCTTTAGTACGGATCGGGGTTACATAGCTGGTAGGGATATCGATGCTCGCATCGATTCTTTCACGGTTTTGACACTGCTGCCCACATTTCCAATCACCATACGCCAGCAGGTAGACTGCGCTCTCAGCATCGCCATCGATCCAGTAAAATCCTACATTCTCAAAGTACTGTTCGTAGCGATTCTTACCGGTGTTCCAGTGCACCTCGCCGAGTGGTCTCCCGACCACGCTCACCCCTCCCAAGCGGTCGAAGAGCGGCACAAATTTATCGTAAACCAGGAAGCCCTCGACAAAACGCCCACTTACACCGGGTGGGTATACTCGTGGATGATCACCGACGCCCATTTCTAGACCAAGGGGAAACAGCCGCGTACGACTGCCTTCAGGCATTTGGGGATCGTACTCCATCAGGGAAGCAGATGTGTATTGGTAGTAGTTGCCATTCTCACTGAGCAGCGGCGATATCGCCGGACCCAGCGTAGCCTGTCCCCCCAGCTGATTGTATAGACCTTGGAAGATGGGTTCGACCGGATATGTGCCTTCAGATGTCGGGACTGCCTGTCGCTCCCCCTTGCAGGCTGTGATGAGGAACACTACGGCTGTGATGAGAACAAGCAGACTAATCCGTTCGGTCTTCATCAATCAAATCACCGTCCATTCATATTTGCCCAAAAAATTATATCACGAAACCCGATGGTATGTTTCTTGCATCATCCTACACACCACCCTACGGAGAAGCTGATGGAAGAGACGAATAAACCACGATCGAGCACGAGATTGGGTTTTCATTATTTCAACGACAGCTTGCATTATCGCGAGAGCGATCTGCTATGCTGGCTGCCAGAGCTCAAGGCTTGCGGCGCATCCTGGCTGACACTCATCACCCCCCACGATCGGGCGATACCAGAGGGATTCATCCGTACACTGATCATGGAAGGCATCCAGCCCCTGCTGCACTTCAAACCTTTCCTGCCCCATCTTCCCGATATGGACAGTCTGAAACTGCTGTTCAATGTCTATTCTGATTGGGGAGTTCGCTACGCTGTGCTTTATGATCGTCCAAACCGACGCCAATCCTGGCCGGGAAACAGCTGGGCACAGAATGACCTGGTCGAGCGCTTCTTGGACCTCTACCTGCCAGTCGCTGACCTCGCCATCCAAGCAGGTCTGGCACCGGTCTTCCCTCCCCTTCAGCCAGGAGGAGATTATTGGGATACCGCTTTCTTGCGCGCTGCTCTGGCAGGGATCAAGCGACGCGGGCAAGAACGGTTGGTAGAGACCCTGGTCCTAGGTGCATACGCATGGGTGGATGGTCACGACCTTGGCTGGGGAGCCGGTGGACCTGAGCGCTGGCCAAAGGCACGACCATACATTACTCCGGAGGGACAACAAGACCAGTTAGGTTTCTATATAACAGACTGGTACCAGGCTATTGCCGAGGCAGAGCTTGGCAGCCCGCGGCCGATGGTCGTTCTGGCAGCAGGCTACCATCCGAATCTTGCGGGGGGCAGTGAGGACTGCGGCATCGACCTTGCCCACCATACAGAAGTGCATGCAACAATTGCCAGGTTAATGGCAGGGCAGACCGTGGAGAACCCGGTTTCAGGCGGCATGCTGACCCCGCCATCAGCTTATGTGTTGAGCTGCAACTTCTGGCTTCTGGCAGCCGATACCGGCAGTCCAGATTCCTCCCTGGCATGGTTCCGACCCCAGACCAACGGCGCTCCGGTGATCAATCTGCCCATCGTCACGGCCATGCGCCAGTTGCAGAAATACCCGGATGCACATTATTTCCCTAATCCGAATGGCGCACAGACCCCATCCCACCGTCCTATCGACCATTACCTGCTGCTGTCTGAAGCAGTTTTGGATAGTTGGGGTCAGGTCCCGGATGATCTATGGGCTTACATCCGCCAATACCAACCAACTACTGGCTTTTCCAGTGAGGAGGCGGCATTAGCAGCCAGGGTCTCAGTACTTGGGGACGAGGACATTTTCCCGGACAGCTTGCTGGAGAGCATCCGCAGTGCAGGCGCCGTAGTCGAGCGTCTGAATGGAGATGGCATAAGTATTGCACCACTAACGGCAACCCACAATACCGAGAATATGCGAGGCGAACCATGAGCGAAATACTTCAAACCACAGATGCACACATTAAACCGAACACAATACACCAGCCGGTGCTGAAAGTGTTGGGGTTAGGAGGAGGCGGCAGCAATGCTGTCACTCGGATGATCGAGTTGGGTATGGGAGGCGTTGAATTCATTGCCGCCAACACAGATCTCCAGGTCCTGAAATCAAACCCGGCTCAGAAAAAAATCTTGCTCGGACCACACGTCACCCGCGGCCTCGGCGCGGGCGGTGACCCTCGTCTGGGCAGAGCGGCAGCCGAAGAGAGCAGCCGCGAGATCGCTGCCGCCCTTACTGGTGCAGATATGGTGTTTCTGACTGCCGGTATGGGAGGTGGGACCGGTACCGGTGCAATACCTGTGGCAGCAGAGATCGCCAGC
>Ga0209536_100012543_pt1 | contig 12315 bp, 20 predicted proteins | sample DeeMarSeWOR28_12_FD_187461 | JGI IMG/M metagenome (GOLD analysis project Ga0209536, IMG submission 187461) | Marine sediment microbial communities from White Oak River estuary, North Carolina - WOR-2-8_12 (SPAdes) (version 2) | ecosystem: Environmental > Aquatic > Marine > Intertidal zone >...
TCCAAAGACCTGAGGTCCTTCAACATCTCATTATAACCAGGTCGTGAGAAGTAATCCTTCCCCGAGCCTTTATCAGTATAGACCTTACCAATTTTAAAATCCTTGTATTTACAGAATTTCACACAGGACATAACCTGTTGAACAAGCTCCTGCCTATCGGTACTTACCCTGGCATAAATTGCTATTTTCATATCTTAAGCCTCCTGTTCTAAATATTCCGCTTCCAAGAAGATTAAACCAAAACAACTATCGCAGTATATCTTACCACTGTCTCTATTTGTCCAGTACGGTTTTGAGTCCCACCACCATTCTTTAGTAGAATCATCAAAGTTAATTGAAGGCTTGAGGGAAATTTGCTTTCTACAAAGAGCGCAGGTTACATGAGTTTCTTCCATCCCTAGTTAATTAGTTTGTAGAGATATTTATGGTTTTTTATGTAAAAAGTAGTATTCCTAAAAGTAGTCCTCTATATATAGTACGGGACTACGGGACTACTTAGGTCGAAAGGGGTGTTTAAAACACACCCTTTCTCCCAGTAGACCTAAGACCTAATAGGTTAGTCTAGAAATTAATATTCGGGAATACTTCTTAGGACTTCTGTCGATTTTTCTTCTGTAGAAGGTAGTCCTGCGGACTCGGGACTACTTAGGACTTCTGAGTAATTATTCCTTTTTCCTTTTCCACCACTACCGGAAGATTTAAGAATTCCATCGTCCACCATTTCATCTAGAGCGTTTTTAATTGTAGTATTACCGTGTTTCAAATCCGTTTTAAAGTCCGTCAAACAGCCTGTATTACCGTTTTTTCGAAGCCACTCAAGGATATCTTCCTTTGTCTTATTTAAAGCGTTATCAATGTTTTCTTGTATAGTCCCATCCCAAAGGAACCGCAGTTCATCAGTTCCAGGTTTTCCTTTAATTTTAAAGTTAAATCCAGAACCTTCGATACCATCCTTCTCCTTCAAAGGAATACACTTAAAGGTCTTTGTATCATCTTTTTCGATACCGTAACGTTGTAATAAGAATGCCTGGTCGCACTGTCCTCCTATATCACCCGAGCCTCTAATATCGTCAAGGGTTCTTGGAAATTTTCCTCTAATAGATTCCTTTCGCAGGTGGTGTAGGATAAAGATAGTTACACTGTATTTTTCAATTAGTGGTTTTAGTAGGTTGTGGACTGCTCTAACTGCCTTTTCGTCCCGTTCGTCTCCTGTAAATACTCTTACAAAGCTATCTATAACTATAGCCTTCGGTTTTTCTTTTACTATAATTTTTTCTAGTTCCTGAACCCAGTCTTTTTTTATTTTAAATCCTTTTAAGCAAGAAATCTTAACTCGGTGTTTTACAGATGTAATTCCCATCGTTTCCATGAGTCGACGGAGTTTAAATTTAGTCCTTTTTAATCCATTTTCCTCATCGATAATTAGAGTTTTAAAAGGAGCCTTTATCTTAAAAACCTTGAACATTTCATCTTTTGTTGCACCACAAAGAGCCATAAATAGCATAAACATAGTCTTTGCACTACCAGGAGTTCCTGCTATATAGATTAAGGCATCTTCTTCAAACAGACCTTCTATAAGATGAGTTATATCAGGTATCTTCTTAGCCAAGATTTCATCGGCTGTTAAAAATTCGAATTTCATCTAGACCCCTCTGGTTATAGGAACTATCTCTTGGATAGCATCAAATCTTATTATAGAAGTAGCCTTATCTGTCTTGAAAAGTAAACAATCTTCATCAACGTCTACTATTACGCCATAGAGGGCAAAACCGTTTTTAACCAGCTTCACTCTTTTGTTTATAAAAATTCCTATTTTTTCTTTCCTCATCTTGCATCATATCTCCTCCTTCATTCTCTATTATAAAAATAAGTTCCTTCACCCATATAAAACTTACGATTATTTGTTTTTATAAAAATCATATTATTATAAAAAACCTGTCTTTTTTAAGCTCCTTAAACCCGTTTAGAATTTTGAGGGATTAAGGGGTATCTTCAAATTTATATTTTAAATCAAGAAAATCGGATTCATTTACAGCTCGTTTTAAATCTGTTTTATAGATACAATATCTCCTTTTTGCTTTTTTAGTATATCCTATTGAGTTTATTCGCTGGTATTTATGTTTATAGAGAATTCCAAGTTTATCCAGGATTTGTCTAGGTTTCTGATTAGAAGGGGCAAGCTTATCCTCTTTGCGAACTCCTAATTTTATTAATAATTGAGTCCATAAAAACTCATTTGTAACAACAATGTATTTCTTGTTTTTGAATTCCTCTTGTTGAGATAAGGTAATTAGTTCATCTAGAATAATATAAGTCATATCCTGTGGATTTTCAGGTGGAATGTTGCATTCTTCTAAATTGTGTTCTTCCTGTAAATGTTCTAACATAAAATCTCTATTTGGAGTAACGAATTCATCACATAATTGACATTTATAATACGGTGTTGTTAACGAATCAATATATTTTTGTTTCCTTTTATTTTCCATCATTCTTATTTCCTCATCTTGTTCCTTACTGGTATGTATACTTCCAACAATAATACCATGTTCTAGAAGTATTTCCAAATTTTCTGAAAATTCAAGAGTAGGGTCTAAGTAGTCTTCCCAATCGGAATTAATAACATCGTCAAAGTTCATACCATGCTCTAAATGACTGTTTATAATTTTTTTTCTGAAAATATGTGTCTGTAAACTTAGATTCATACCCATTTATTTCTTAAATTAAATGAGTTCTCTATTATAAAAATAGTTCCACAATAGTACCTCCTTTAATTATATTATAATAAAATCCAAACTGAACTACTTATACAGGCTCAGAGGAGTTCTTTGTTCCTAGCTGGGTTTCCGACAATTTATAGTGTGGTTAAGCATGACATGGTCGTAGATTTGTTTTAGGTCCTCTGGACTTTGACAATTATAGTGTTGGAGGTCGACATCCCCCTTAAGACTATGTCCCATAAGTATTTTCTTAACAGCCGAATTGCCATCTCTACGAGTCCACTCTTGGGAGAAGTACTTACGAAGCAATTTAACCTTTATAGGAGAATTTCGAAAGAGCCTCATTAAATGCGATTGTCCGAATAGTTCTTTCAACTTATTGTTGTTGTTATATAAAACAATGTAAGCCTCTAAAATCTCCTTAGTTTCTGGAGTAAAAAATGAAATTCTACTAACCTTTGTTTTTGTTGTCTTTCCAATCTTTGGATTATGTATTATTCGGATGGTTCTATTTTCAAGGTCTATATCATCAAACGTAAGTTGGTATATCTCTTCGGCTCTTGCACCTGAATCTTTACCGAGATGTATTAATGCTCTTGCTTGTAAATAATATGGGGAATCCTTAAAGTAATCTAATGCTTCATCTATTTGTTTTTTTGGAACGTGAATAGGTATATACTTTTGTTCAGATGGAGGATTTAATTGGTCTGCCCAATCTATTTTTAGAAAATACAGAAATTTACGAATCGCATATGTTCTTTTCCTATAGGTGGCAAGAGAATGATTATCCTTTAGTTTCTCGAGGTATTTTAGTGTTTTTCGTTTGTCTATTGTACTATTTGTATAAGCAAGATATTTCTCAATAATCACCTTTGTTTGGTATAACCATTCATCACAAATCCCCTGTATCTTTCGAATAGACAAATACTCGTTCACTTGTTCCTCACTAACAGGAGTAGATGCCTGTTTAATACGCGCTTCGGGAGCTATAGACTTGAGTTCAAATCTCAACGGGCCCATCTGACCTTAAAGAGTAGGAATTTTAAATTTATCCTTATCTGTAAGAATGATAATATTTGTTTTTCTTCTAGAAAAATCACAAAAATTACTAAAAAAATATGGGTAAAATTCTGGTGGAATTTGGGTAAAATAATATAAAAGAATCATAAATATTATTCAATAAATATAAAACGGAGGTAAGAAATTGAATAAGAAAATTATTGCCATAGGAATTATTTCACTATTTGTATTAAGTGGAATTGCTATAAATGCAGCAGCTATGCCAACAGATAACTCAAGTGGCCCAATGCAAAAACTATTCAACAGATTTTGTGACATGATCGGATGGTGTAGAGGTAATGGTGTAACAGGTAATATAGTAAATATTACAGGGACATTTGAATATGATGGTACAAACTTCTACATAGGTGACGCAGAGCTTCATTTTGGACCAACATGGTTTATTAATTCAGCTAATTCTTCAGTCGACTATGATGGCGATGGAGAAAATGAATTGATTATTGATGAGCTTCTTGGACTCGTTGACACAGAAATAACAGTTGGAGCCCATGAACAATCTGATGGTTGGTATAGTGTTTTTACAATAAATGGTGAAGTATATCGAGAACCTGGTGTACCTATTTGGGCAGGAACACATAGATGGCGCTGGCGCAACAATCAACCAGATGAATAAATAAAAAACAAACTCTCTTTTTTTTTTATTTTTTTTACATTATTATTATCTTATTAATAGTTACTTATAATATTATTAGTAACATTAAATGATTATATATCCAAAACAAAAAGGATTTTTCCAGATATTCTATTTTAATATGACAATATTTTTAGCTTTATTCCATACTAATATATAGTAGTACACCTAGTGCAATAATTTCAAATGTATAAACTATAAAATTTAACTCACTAAAACCTGGGGTAAGAAAAGTTTTACTTACATATGGAGAGACTTTTATGAAATCATTGGCTATTTTTTGTAGCGAAATTACAGATATAATAGAACGTATAAATAAGGCAAGAATAAATATATTTAAACTGATAAGAAACCGTGTTTTTGTTTTTCGATAAGAATCAAAGTAAACATATAGAAGTCCTATAAGAAGTGTAATTTCAACAGCTAGGCATATTAGAGCCCCAGTATAATAACTAACAGATCTATCAATTCGTATAGGATCAATTTGTATGGGTAGGCTATTTAGCTCTGTAATTATATTTTGTAGACTGAAAACAGAAGAAATATATCCAACAATAACTCCTATTATTATTAATACAATTATTGTGGTAATGGCTTTTGTTTTTGGACTTAATTTTTTTAGTAAAGGTATATTTTTCATTTTTTCACCATTATTATTTTACTTATTTATTTCATTTTCACCTATTTTACTCCAAATTTCTTTAAAAAAATGCATATTTTTCTCAAGTAATTCTGCAGGAAAATATGCCATTCCATACTTATTACCAATAGATGTTATTAAACGGTTTTTTTCAAGCATATCAAGATGGTGTCTTGTCGTTTTATAGTCAAGTTTTAAAATATTAGCTAATTCATTTGCATTTCGCGGTTTTTTAATAATTTCATTAATAATACGCGCCCTATTCAAGCCTCCTGAAGTTCCAACCAAGATCCACCAGAAGAGCCGCTTTGTTGCACGCATAAATAAAATCCTAGGTTCATATCAGATTTTTCAATTATAAACTTTCTTATTTTTATTTTAGATGATTGTGGTTTCATATATTTGGAATATAATATCCCCATATATGAGGTGAGGATTTAAATGAACTATAAAGAACTTGACCTACGAATTGATCATTTCTATTTTCTTGTAAAATAACAATTATAGGTGTTCTATGATCTTGCATATTCTCTGTAAATCCAATTATAATTCTAGACAACATATAAATACTAATTTCTCCAATTTTTTTATCATTTGGATTTGTAATTTCACCAGATAATTTAATGAATCCAAAATCTGTATATACACCATTCAAATATGCTTTGACTTCATCTATGTGAAATCCATTTCCCCAATGTCCACGACCTAATCCTCCAACAAAAGTTCCATCAGACATTTCGAGCGAAGAAAAAACAAAAGAACGTTCAGTTGGAAAAGCTAACAGCGTTGGTGTTGATAAAAGTATTACACACAATCCAATAATAATTAATTTGCTTTTCATTTTATCATATCCTTCGAAGTATATTACTATTATAATATTACCCTTATTCTTTTTATCTTTTTACCCAAATGTTACCATAATTAAATATGATAGTTACTCAATAAATATACTGAAAAAAAATATAATTATTAATTAAATTTTACATATTCCATTGAAGTTCCATAACATTATCAACAAATGAATAAGGAGTCCTAAAATCTATTACACCCACATTACCAACTTCAGGTACAACCCATCCCCAAACATCGGTGTTTTCAGAAATGTCATTAAATGATGCAGTCAAATTTATACATAAATATATTTTATCTCCTTTATTTATCATAGGATTTGATTGAGAAATTGAATCGTCAAAATCTTCAATTACAATTACTCCAAATTGTGAACCAACATCTGGAAAAACATTTGCATTAAATATATTACTCAGTCCATCTGGTTTTGAATAAAAACTAGAAGTATAATTGAAAATTACTTTTTTATTGGTATCTGATAGTTCAATAAAAGAACTAGAAATATCTATTCCTTCCGTTCCTGCCAAAGGTCTAATCATAATTGCTAGTTTTGATATATCCTCACCATCAGCAGCATAACCTTCTACACTGTATACAGATAATCCAGCTGATACCTCTGACTTGGTTTTTTCTCCTGTTGAGAGTGCTTGAGATTCAATATTAGCACTAGTTTGAACTAAAATAGATGCAGCAATACCTGCAACCAAAACTATTGAAATAAAAATAATTAATCCACCTATTCCAATAGATGCAAAATTATTGTGCTTTATAATTTTACTTAAGTATTTCTGCATCTCTCTTCATCCCTCTCCTAGTCAAATATTAATATTTATTTAACTACCAATATAGGTGATAATATATTTACATTATTACCTTTTTATTCAATTAAATATGCAGATGTATATGCAGGTGCATATGCATATAAAATAACAATTTATAAAACAGACAAGTCTCATTTATAAATAAATGAATATTAATGAAATATTTTATTCAATTCAAGGGGAAGGAAAATGGACTGGACGTCCAAATATATTCATTAGAACCACAGGTTGCAATTTGAGATGCACATATTGCGATACTAAGTATGCATATGAAAATGGAAAAGAATTGAAAGTAAATGAAGTTTTAAAAAAGATAGAAAAATATAACTGTCAATATGTGTGCATAACTGGGGGAGAACCATTATTACAAGATGATATTTTTGAATTAATAAAAAAATTATATTCAAAAAATTATCTTGTTCTGATTGAAACGAATGGAAGTATAGATATAAAGAAATTAATTGAATTTGAAAGGCTAATAATATCGCTAGATATTAAATGTCCATCATCAAAAATGCATAAAGAAATGGATTTAAAAAATATAGGTTTATTAAAAAAAGTAGATCAAATGAAATTTATAATTAAAAATAAGCTAGATTATAATTTTGCAAAAAAAATAATTACAAAATTTAAACCTAAATGTGATATTTATTTTCAACCAGTATGGGGAGAAAATCCAAAAATAATTGCTGAATGGATTATTTCTGACAACTTAAATGTCAAACTAGGTTTGCAATTGCATAAGATTTTATGGGGATTAAAAAGAAGGGTTTAAGTAACCGTTATTTCTACTAAGGTTAACACAAACTATATACACAATTAGCGTATACTTGGTTGAAAAATTAAGATATATAAATTTAAAATATTTAATAAGAAAGATGAGGTGAAATTTAGATATGCAACCAGCAAATATGGCTTATGATAGAGCAATTACTGTCTTTTCGCCAGATGGTAGACTATTTCAAGTTGAATATGCACGAGAAGCAGTAAAAAGAGGTACAACAACTGTAGGTTTGAAATATAAAACTGGCGTAGTTTTAATTGTTGATAAAAGAATATCATCACGTTTAATTGAACCCGGTTCAATTGAAAAAATATTTGAAGTTGATAACCACATAGGCTGTGCAACATCTGGTCTTGTTGCAGATGCAAGAGCTTTAATTGATAGAGCACGATTAGATGCACAAATTAATGAGATTACATATAATGAAAAAATACAAGTTAAAACACTTGTAAAAAGAATTTGTGACTTCAAACAAACATATACTCAATATGGTGGAGTAAGACCTTTTGGAACAGCTCTTCTAATTGCAGGAGTTGATGATACTGGACCACGTCTATTTTCAACAGATCCATCAGGTGCACTGATGGAATACAAAGCAAGTAGTGAAGGATCTGGTCGTAATGGTGCCATGAGTTTCTTTGAAAGTAATTACAAGGAAGATCTTGCAATGGAAGAAGCAATTGAAATGGCAATAAAAGCTCTACATAAAGGAACAGAAGGAAAATTAAATCCAGATGCAACTGAAATTGGGGTTGTTGACAAGAATTTCAAATTCCACATATTAAGTCCTGAAGAAACAAAGGGATATGTTACTAAGGCAATTGGAGGAAATTAAAATTGGTAAGTTTAGATGAAGCCGTAATTGCAAGGATGAAAAAAGGTGAAGAACACTTTGAAGTGTTAGTTGATCCTTATGCTGCGGCTGATTTTATTGATGGTAAAGAAATAGATATTGTGCAAAGTCTAGCAATAGATGCAATATTTAAGGATTCAAAAAAGGGTACACATGCATCAGAGGAATCTCTACAAAAAAACTTTGGAACAACCGACGTATCAGAGATTACAAAACAGATAATTTCAAAGGGCGATATTCAACTAACAACTGAGCAACGTCATAAAATGCAAAAAAATAAGAAAAACAGAATTATTGAAACTATAGCAAAAAATGCAATGGACCCAAAAACAAAAGCTCCACATCCACGTCAAAGAATAGAACTTGCAATGGAGCAAGCAGGTGTGCATGTTGATCCTTTTAAACCAGTAAGTGAGCAGGTAAAATTAATAATCGAGCTTTTAAGACCAATTATTCCAATTTCTATGGATAATATTAAAATTTCAATAAAGATACCAGCAGAACATATAGGAAGAGCATATGGAATTGTTAGAAACTATGGTACTCTTGAAAGAGAGGATTGGCAATCAGATGGTTCTTGGATTGGTATTATAAAAATCCCTGCGGGAATGCAAAATGACTTTTATGATAAAATTAATGACGTTACAAAAGGTAATGTTTCAACAAAGATCTTAAAGTAATTCATTAGAGGGTATATTTCTATGGATCAAGATAAACGCGAGATAGTTATTCCAAGTCAGTTTTTAGGCGAAATTAAAGATAAAAAAGCTGGCAATGGAACTTTTGTAGAAAAGGGTAAAATTTATGCTGAAATATTAGGAGTTCTTAACAATAATTCAAATTATATAAATGTGATTCCTCTAAAAGGAAGATATGATCCAGTGGAAAAGGATTTTGTTATTGGAATTGTAATTGAAGCTATGCAATCAAGTTGGCTTGTAGATATTAATGCTGCATATCCAGCACTTCTTCATGTAAATGAAGTTCCATGGGATATTGAATTTGGTGAGACCGAAAGATATTTAAACAAAGGTGATTCCATAATGGGAAAAGTTCTACAAGTTGACCAAGAAAAAAAATTACAGATAACTCTTAAAGACCGGAATTTGTACAAAATAAAAGGAGGTTACATATCACATGTAGAACCCTCAAAAGTTCCAAGAATAATTGGAAAGAAGGGTTCTATGATATCCTTACTAAAAAAATACACAAAATGCCGAATTTTTGTTGGCCAGAACGGAAGAATATGGATTGATGGTAACGAAGACGGCATAAAAAAAGTAATTGAAACTATAAAACTGATAGAGGACGAATCTCTATCTTATGGACTTACTAATAAAATTGAAGACTTATTGAAAAAAGATACAAAGGAAGTACATTAAATGAAATCAGAAATTAAGTTATTTGAAAATGGAAAACGATTAGATGGTAGAGCGCCTGATGAACTGAGGAAAATAACAATCAAGGCAGGTGTTCTTCATAGAGCTGAAGGTTCATGCTATCTTGAATGGGGTGGCAACAAGGTAATGGTTGCTGTATATGGTCCAAGAGAAGCAATTCCAAGACATACCCAAAATCCATTAAGAGCAATTGTTACTGCTAGATATAACATGGCAGCTTTTAGTGTTGATGATAGAAAACGTCCTGGACCAGACAGGAGAAGTAGAGAGATTTCAAAAGTTATTTCAGAAGCTCTTGAAAATGTAATATTAGTTGAAAAATTCCCAAGAGCAACAATTGATGTAAATATTGAGGTTCTAGATGCAGAAGCAGGGACAAGATGTGCAGGTCTTACTGCTGCAGCAGTAGCTCTTGTTGATGCTGGAATACCAATGAAAGATATCCCAGTTGCATGTGCCGCTGGAAAAATTGATAATCAAATCGTTCTTGACCTTGGAAAGGATGAAGATAATTATGGTTCTGCAGACCTGCCAATAGCAATCTCTCCACGTACAGGTGAAATTCTGCTTCTTCAGATGGATGGTCATTTAACACAGGAAGAGTTTGACAAAGCTTTTGATTTGGTTCTCAAGGGTTGTAATGCAATATCTGAAATACAGAAGAAGGCAATTTTAGAAAAGTACCAATCTGAACAGGGAGGAAACTAAAATGACAATTGTACCATCAATTAAGCGTGATTATTTGACAAAACTTGCAAAAAACGGAAAACGTGCAGATGGAAGAGCATTTGATGCTTTTAGAAATATCGAGATTGAAACAGGTATTGTTTCAAAAGCAGAGGGATCTGCAAGAGTAAAAATCGGTAATACACAGGTCCTAACTGGTATTAAAATGGATATTGGTGAACCTTATCCTGATACACCAGAAACAGGTGTAATGACTACCGCAGCTGAACTAATTCCACTTGCTTCACCTGATTTTGAAGCAGGTCCTCCACGAGAGGATGCAATAGAACTTGCTAGAGTTGTTGATAGAGGGATAAGAGAATCAGAATTAATTGAAGTGGATAAGCTTTGTATTGAACCAGAAGAAAAGGTCTGGATGGTCTTTATTGATATTCATATTCTTGATTATGATGGGAACTTATTTGATGCAGCATCACTTGCCTCACTTGCAGCTCTTATGACAACAAAGGTTCCTGCAAAACGTCATGATTTAGGTGAAGATTATCCTTTACCAATAAAAGAACCTCCAATTTCTTGTACATCTGTAAAATTTGATGATGTTGTGGTTATGGACCCATCACTTGATGAGGAAGAGATTGCAGAGGTAAGACTTACTGTTGCAACAGATAAAAATGAGGACATTAGAGCTATGCAAAAGGGCCTAAACGGCAGTTTTACTAGAGATGAGATAAAAAAAGTTATTAAGGCATCTATAGATAACGGGAAGAAAATTAGAGAACAATTATATAAAAGTATAGGAAAATAAATATGGCAAAAAGAACAAGAAAAGTTGGACCCGCAGGACGATTTCAATCTAGATATGGTGTTAAGGCAAGAACTAGAGTGAGAAATGTAGAATTAGCACAAAAACAAAAACATATCTGTCCTAGCTGTGGTCATAAAAAAGTAAAGCGCATTAGTACAAGTATTTGGCAATGTGGAAAATGTAATGTAAAGTTTGCAGGCGGAGCATATTTACCAAAAACAGAATCTGGTCAAAATGTGGAAAAAATATTGAGAGGTGAAGCTGTATTAGAAGATTTTACGTCTCAAGAGGAAGTTAAAAAGGAAGATGAAAAGAAATGACTGGATATAAATGTGGACTTTGTAAAAAAAGTGTGAAGTTTGATGTTAAAAACATTGGAATGCAATGCCCCTATTGCGGTAGTAAAATTTTTTATAAAGAAAGACCAACCATTGCTAAAAGAATTAAATCAAAATAATTTGATTTTATGAGAAGCGCTAGTTTTATTTTTAATTTTGATTCCAAAAAAGAAGCAAAAATTATTGCTGAAACTCTTAAACCAGAAATTAAACATAAAATTCCCAAAACAGATGTTGAAATATCTATTTCTGAAAACAAGATTTGTCTAAAAATAAATGCTAAGGATATAAGTTCATTGAGAGCTGCAAGTAACTCTTATTTAAGATGGATAAATACTGCACTTTCAGTAAAAAAAACAGTTTAAACCTCTATTGTTTCTTTTCTTCCTGGACCAATAGAAACCAAAGCAAATGGTATTTTTAGTTCTTTTTCTATGTACTTAAGATATTCTTGAGCCTCTTTTGGCAGATCTGAAATCTTTGATGAAGATCCATCGATCTTTTTCCATCCTTTAAATTCCTTATAAATTGGTTTACAATTTATAACATCCTCTATATTTGCTGGGAAATAATCTATCTCTTTTCCGTTTAGATTGTATTTAATACAAATCTTAATTGTATCAAGACCATCTAATACGTCAAGTTTCATTATTGCAATCTTATCAATTCCTGACAAAAGGCAAGAGTGTTTTACAACCACTAAATCAAGC
>Ga0209536_100012544_pt1 | contig 12315 bp, 9 predicted proteins | sample DeeMarSeWOR28_12_FD_187461 | JGI IMG/M metagenome (GOLD analysis project Ga0209536, IMG submission 187461) | Marine sediment microbial communities from White Oak River estuary, North Carolina - WOR-2-8_12 (SPAdes) (version 2) | ecosystem: Environmental > Aquatic > Marine > Intertidal zone >...
CCAGGTTGCGGGTCTCGCCCTGCAGCAGGCGGTGGGATTCGCTGATCATCTCCAGCTGGCGGGTCAGGGCGCCCTGGGCCTCGCGCCGTTCGGCTTCCATGCGGCGCACCTGCTGCTCGTTCTTGTCCAGTGCCTCGCGGATGGGTTTCACCAGGCTCTCGACTGCCTGTTCGCGCTTCTCGAGTTCACTGTCTGCCCTGGACTGGAATGCGCCGAGGTTTTCGCGCGCCAGGTGCAGGAACTGTTCATTGTTGTTTCTCAGTGCCGCCGTGGCCATTGAAGCGAAGCTCTCCCTGATGGTCGCGTTCATGGTGTGCAGGGCGACATCGCGCTCGGTAATCATGCGTCGCTCCAGTTCGAGTTCATCCTCGAGCCGTTCGTGCTTGCGGCGCAGCTGCTGCAGGCGGCTGTTGTGATAGAGGGAGCTGGTCAGCATGCCTGCCAGAAAGGCAACCAGTATGGAAAACAGCAGGACGGGAAGGTTCTCGGCGGCCATGGCTGCTGATCATACCACCGTCATTTCAGTCCATGGGCGGCTTGTCTCAGGCTATGGTGTCAAGCCATTCCAGCAGTTCAAGCGGGTGACTGATGCAGCCGTCGGCATTCCACTCCAGCGGCCGGTCCTCGGCCGTGAAGTAGCCGAACAGTGCGACCAGGGTGTGCATGCACGCATTCCGCCCGGCCTCGATGTCGCGCTCTGCATCGCCGATATAGACGCACTGTGCCGGCTGGCTGCCGGCCTGTTCGCAGGCGTGCAGCATGGGTGCCGGGTGCGGCTTGCGTTCGTTCAGCGTGTCGCCGCTCACCACGCAGGCGGCGCGGTCGTAGAGCGCCAGTTGCCGGAGCAGCGGGTCGGTCAGCCTGCCCGGCTTGTTGGTGACCACGCCCCAGTTCAGGCCGCGCCGTTCGAGTTCATCCAGCAATTGCGTGATGCCGGGAAACGGCCGTGTCCTGTTGGCGATGTTGGCGAGGTAGATGTCCAGCAGGCGCTGCCGCAGCGGTTCGAAATCCGGATCGGTTTGCGGGATGCCGAAGCCGAGCCGGATCAGCGCCATGCCGCCGTGTGAAACGACGCCGCGGATCTTCTCGTACGGCAGGGGATCGCGCTGCCTCTCGACCAGTACGCTATTGAGCGCGTCCGCCAGGTCAGGGGCGGTATCGAGCAGTGTGCCGTCGAGGTCGAACAGAACAGTCCGTATCGACATCCGGGGTGTCAGGCGCGGCGGAAACAGGCCAGGTAGTTCACCGATACGTCCGAACCCAGACGATACTCGCGTGTCAGCGGGTTGTAGCTCATGCCGCTCAGGTCCTCGAGTGACAGGCCGGCCGCGCGTGACCAGGCCTCCATCTCGGAAGGCCGGATGAATTTTTCGTATTCGTGTGTACCCCTGGGCAGCAGGTTGAGTATGTACTCGGCGCCAACGACCGCAAACAGCCAGGATTTCGGGTTGCGGTTGATGGTGGAGAGGAAGATGTAGCCGTCGTCCCTGATCAGTCGGGCGCAGGCGCCGATGACGGCGGCCGGGTCGGGCGTGTGTTCCAGCATCTCCAGGCAGGTGACGATGTCGAAGCCGCCGGGTTCCTCGCTGGCCAGCTGTTCGGCGGTGGCCTGCCGGTAGTCGATGTCCAGCCCGGATTCGTGCTGGTGCAACCGGGCAACGGTCAGCGGGGCATTGCCCATGTCGATGCCGGTCACATCCGCGCCCCTCGCGGCCATGCCCTCGGTCAGCAGGCCGCCGCCGCAGCCGACATCCAGCACGCGTTTGCCCTGCAGGCCTGCCAGTCTGTCGATGTAGTCGAGTCGCAGGGGATTGATATCGTGCAGCGGCTTGAACTCGCTCTCGGGGTCCCACCAGCGCGCCGCCAGTTTCTCGAACTTGGCGATCTCGTCATGATCGACGTTACTTGTCCTGTCTGTCATGGCCGTTCGTGTCCTGTCCTGTTGGCAGCGCCGATGCGGTCCTGCCACAGGCCAACCTTGTGCAATATCTCGTGGCTGTCGAGTGTGGTCAGGCGACGTTCCTTGAGCAGGTGCTGCCCGGCTACCCAGACGTCGCTGACCTGCTCCCTGCCACAAGCATATACCAGGTGCGAGACGGGGTCATAGACGGGTTGCGCTTCCAGGCTATCCATGCGCACAGCCGTGATATCCGCCCACTTGCCCGCGGTCAGCGAGCCGGTCTCGTGGCCGATGCCCAGTGCGCTGGCACCATTGAGTGTTGCCATGCGCAGCACGGTGTGTGCCGGCAGGGCGCTGGCATCGCCGCTGACGGCCTTGCCAAGCAACGCCGCGGTGCGCATCTCACCAAGCATGTCGAGATCGTTATTGCTGGCGGCGCCGTCGGTGCCGAGTGCGACATTGATACCGGCCCCGGCAAGAGCGGCGACCGGGCAGAAACCGCTGGCCAGTTTCAGGTTGGATTCAGGGCAATGCACGACATGTGCACCGCTGTCGGCGAACTGCCGGATCTCCGTGTCCGACAGCCGGGTCATGTGAACGGCCAGCAGGCCAGGGGTCAGCAGCCCCAGCTCCTGCAGCCGTTGCAGCGGTCGCTTGCCGGTCAGCTCGATCGCCCGGTCGACTTCGTCCGCGGTTTCGTGGATGTGCATGTGAATGCCGATGTCCATTTCGTCGGCCAGGGTGCGGATATGCTCCAGTGGCTGGTCTGAGACCGTGTAAGGGGCATGTGGCGCGAACACGGCCCTGACCAGCGGGTCGCCGCGGTAGCGGTCATGCACTGCCAGACCCTTGGAGATGTATTCGTCGGCATCCTTTGCCCACACAGTCGGGAAGTCGATGACGATCAGCCCGACACAGGCGCGCATGCCGCAGTGGGCAGCCACGCGGGCCGTGATATCCGGGTAGAAATACATGTCGTTGAAGCAGGTCGTGCCACTGCGCAGCATCTCCGCAATGGCTAGCTGGGTGCCGTCATGCACGAATTCTTCATTGACCCAGCGCGACTCCGCCGGCCAGATGTGATTGTTCAGCCACTCGTTCAGCGGCAGGTCGTCGGCGAGGCCACGCAGCAGCGACATGGCGGCATGGGTGTGGGCGTTGACCAGCCCGGGGATGAGCAGGTGCCGGTCGAGATCATGCTCCACATCTCCCCGGTAAGCAGCGCGTGCCTGGCTTGTTGGCAGCAGGTCGACGATGCGTCCCTCGTTGACGGCCAGGCTGTGGTGTTCGTAAACCACGTCATCCGGTTCGACCGGAACAATCCAGCGGGTGTGAATGAGTGTGTCGACTGTTTTCATTGGAGGGTCGAATTGCCCGTGCTGACTGTGAACCAGTGAGTATAACGGAGGTTGTTCGCGTGCAGGAGGCAGCGGTCCATCAGGGGGCTGGCCTGTCAGCTGGCCAGGTGCGGCCGTTTGCCTGCTGTCGCCGGGACATAAAAAAACCCGCCGCCTGGAAGCCAGGCGGCGGGTTTGGGGTTACTGCATCAGACGCTTATTGCTGTACGTCTGCACCGACGTTGATTTCAACACGGCGGTTCTGGGCGCGACCTGCACGGGTACCGTTGTCGGCGATTGGCATGGTCTCACCCTTGCCGCTGACATCGATAATGCCGGGTTCGACACCCTGGTCGACCAGGTAGTTCTTGACCGAGGTCGCACGACGCAGGGACAGCTGCTCGTTGTATTCCTCGGGGCCGGTGCTGTCGGTGTGACCGATCACGTCGACGTCAACAACCGAACCACCCTTGGCCTTGATACCGTCGGCCATCTCCATGATGGCTGTCTTGCCTTCCGGTTTCAGCGCGGCGCTGTCGAAGTCGAACAGGGCAGTGGCAGAGATCGTGACCTTCTCATACACAGGCTGCGGTGGCGGGGCCGGCGGCGGCGGTGCTGCCTGAGCGACCGGTTCCGGGAACAGCTCCGGGTTACATTCCTTGATAGCAGTTTCCTTGCTCCAGCTGCTGTTTTTGACGCACTTGCCGGAACTGTCCAGCACGATGTGCCCGCCAGCGCTGCCAAGGTTTCCTTCACCAACCTTGCCGCCTTCGTGTGCGATTGCCACATTTGCCGTCAGGGCAGTCGCAGCGATAATCGCCATCAGGCTCGTTATACGGATTTTCTTCATTGTGACCACTCCTGTGTTTGCAAATAAAATGTTCAACGGGCACTCCTGTGTTGCGTATTCTAGACACTTCTTCTGAGCAAAGCTAGTGGTGTCAAGCTCTTTTTTAAGACATAGAATCAGGCACATGAACGGACTGACAGATGATAGCTGTTGTGCAGATGCAACGGTCGGGCACGACACAATACGCGCCATTCAATGGCGCGATGACCGGCTGTTTCTGCTGGACCAGCGACGCCTGCCCGCGGAGGAGTCGTGGCTTTACCCGGCCGATGCGGCAGCCGTTGCCGCGGCCATCCGCGACATGGTGGTGCGCGGTGCACCGGCGATCGGGATCACTGCCGCCTACGGTGTGGTGCTATCGGCCCGGCAGCACTACCGTGCTTCCGGCGATGTCTGGCAGGACAGGCTGGCTGCGGACATGCGAACGCTTGGGTCGGCGCGACCCACGGCCGTCAACCTGGCATGGGCACTGGCACGTATGCAGCAGCGCCTGCAACGGGCGGCTGCGGACCCGGTCGCCGAACTGCTGGAAGAGGCGCGGCAGATACACGCGGAGGATGTCGAGGCCAACCATTATATGGGTGAACTCGGCGCCGGGCTCATCGACAATGGCATGTCTGTGCTGACCTACTGCAATACCGGTTCACTGGCTACCGGCGGCTATGGCACGGCGCTGGGGGTGATTCGCAGTGCCTGGCAGGCCGGCAAGCTGCGCGAGGTCTACGCCGGCGAGACACGGCCCTGGCTGCAGGGTGCCCGCCTGACCGCGTGGGAGCTGGCGCGTGACGGGATCCCGGTGACCCTGATGACGGACAACGCGGCCGCCGCCCTGATGCAGGCCGGCAAGGTGCAGTGGGTCATCACCGGTGCGGACCGGGTGACTGCCAACGGCGATGTCATCAACAAGATCGGTACCTGCAGCCTCGCGATCATCGCGCGGCATTACGGCGTGCGCTTCATGGTCGCGGCGCCGTGTTCCACCCTCGATCTCTCGCTGGATAACGGTGATGCGGTCGAAATCGAGCAACGCAGCCCGGACGAGGTCCTGAACCTGGCCGGCCGGCGCATTGCCGCGGAAGGTGCCGGTGCCTGGAATCCGGCCTTTGACGTGACCCCGGCGGAACTGGTCGATTGCCTGGTAACGGAGCGGGGTGTTGTCCGGCATCCCGATCGCACCGGGGTGGCGGGTTTGTTAGCTGCCGGCCAGGCGTAATAACAGCCCGAATCACCCCTCCAGACGGGCCGCAGGCGGCCTGAGAACTCGCGGAAGACGCGATTTAGCGGATGTGGTGGGGGAGGCGAGTGTGTTAAGATTGTTCGTCTTTGTTGTCGAAAGAGCCTCAGGTGCTTTTATCCGACTTTCTTAGCCCATAACTTGAAACGGACAGGTTGCTGCCCGCCGAATGAACGAATTCGCCAAAGAAATTCTGCCAGTCAATCTCGAAGACGAGATGAAACAGTCCTACCTGGATTACGCCATGAGCGTGATCGTGGGACGCGCCCTGCCGGATGTGCGCGACGGTCTCAAGCCGGTGCACCGCCGCGCGCTCTTTGCCATGAGCGTACTGGGTAACGACTGGAACAAGCCCTACAAGAAATCTGCCCGCATCGTCGGTGACGTGATCGGTAAGTACCATCCCCACGGCGACACCGCTGTCTACGACACCATCGTGCGTATGGCCCAGCCGTTTTCGCTGCGCTACATGCTGGTCGATGGCCAGGGCAACTTCGGTTCCGTCGATGGCGATTCCCCTGCAGCCATGCGTTACACCGAGGTGCGCATGGCGCGCATCGCACACGAGCTGCTGGCGGATATCGACAAGGAGACCGTCGATTTCGTCCCGAATTACGATGAAACCGAGCAGGAGCCGTCGGTCTTTCCGACCCGCGTGCCCAACCTGCTGGTCAACGGCTCCGCCGGTATTGCCGTCGGCATGGCGACCAATATTCCGCCGCACAACCTGACGGAAGTCATCAATGCCTGCCTGGCGGTCATCGACACCCCCGATATCGATATCGCCGGGCTGATGGAGCATATCCCGGGACCGGATTTCCCGACGGCGGGCATTATCAACGGCGTACGCGGTATCCACGAGGCCTACCGCACCGGGCGGGGTCGTATCCATATTCGTGCCCGCAGCCATATAGAAGGCGATGACGGCAAGGGGCGGCAGTCCATTGTCATCACGGAGCTGCCCTACCAGGTTAACAAGGCGCGTCTGATCGAGAAGATCGCCGAGCTGGTGCGCGAGAAAAAGATCGAGGGCATTGCCCAGCACGGCCTGCGTGACGAGTCCGACAAGGACGGCATGCGCATCGTCATCGATCTCAAGCGTGGCGAGGTGGCCGAGGTATTGCTTAACAACCTCTACCAGCACACGCAGTTACAGACCGTCTTCGGCATCAACATGGTCGCGCTGGTCGACGGGCGGCCGCGGCTGCTCAACCTGAAGCAGTGCCTGGAGGCATTCGTCCGCCATCGCCGCGACGTGGTGACCCGGCGCACGGTATTCGAACTGCGCAAGGCGCGCCAGCGGGCACACATCCTGGAAGGTCTGGCCGTCGCACTGGCGAACATCGACGAGGTGATTGCCCTGATCAAGGGGTCAAGCAACCGCGCCGCCGCCAGACAGGCACTCATGGAACGCGTCTGGGAGCCGGGCATGGTAACCGGGATGCTGGAACGCGCCGGCGCCGAAGCCTCGCGTCCGGACGATCTGGGCCGGGAATACGGGCTGGTCGAGGACGGCTACCGGCTCTCGGAGACCCAGACCCAGGCCATTCTGGACCTGCGCCTGCACCAGCTGACCGGCCTGGAACAGGACAAGATCCTGGACGAGTACAAGCAGCTGATCGAGGAAATCGACCGGTTGCTGGAGATCCTCGGCAACCCGGACCGGTTGATGGCGGTCATCCGCGAGGAGCTGACAGCGCTGCGCGACCAGTACGGTGACGAGCGGCGCACCGAGATCATGATCGATCACCTCGACCTGAAACTGGAAGACCTGATCACGGAAGAGGATGTCGTCGTCACCCTGTCACATGCCGGCTATGCCAAGTCGCAGCCGCTGAGCGAATACCGCGCGCAGCGCCGTGGCGGTCGCGGCAAGAGTGCGGCCGGCGTCAGGGAAGAGGATTTCATCGACAAGCTGTTTATCGCCAGTACCCACGACACCATCCTGTGCTTCTCCAGTCGCGGCAAGGTCTACTGGCTCAAGGTCTACGAGTTGCCGCAGGCCGGCCGGACCGCGCGCGGCAAGCCGATCGTCAACCTGCTGCCGCTGGAGGCCGGTGAACGTATCAATGCCATCCTGCCGATCCGCGAATTTGACGATGAACACTTCGTCTTCATGGCGACCGCGCAGGGCACGGTGAAGAAGACCTCGCTGTCGAGCTTCTCCCGGCCGCGCAGTAATGGCCTGATCGCACTCGAACTCAGGGACGAGGACTATCTGATCGATGTCGCCATCACCGACGGCACGCGCGACATCATGCTGTTCTCGAATGCCGGCAAGGTCATCCGCTTCTCCGAAACCGACGTGCGGCCCATGGGGCGCACCGCCTGCGGCGTGCGCGGCATCAAGCTGAAGGCCGGACAGCGGGTGATTTCCATGATTCTGGCCAGCGAGTCCCCGGTGCTGACCGCGACCGAAAACGGCTACGGCAAACGCACCGCAACCGGGGATTACCCGGTCTACGGCCGCGGCGGGCAGGGTGTTATTGCCATTCAGGTGACCGAGAGGAACGGCGAGGTGATTGGTGCGGTACTGGCCGACGATAATGACGAGGTCATGCTGATCAGCGACGGCGGCACGCTGGTGCGCACACGTGTGCGCGAAATTTCAGTGATGGGCAGAAATACCCAGGGCGTGCGGCTGATTGCCCTGGCGAACAACGAGAAACTCGTCGGTATGGAACGTATCCTCGAGGAGAAGGGCGAGGACGAGGCTGACGGTGAAGAGACTGCCGGTGACGGGGATGAGTAGGGTGGCTGGCAGGTGGGCCGGTCCATGACTGAGGTATTCAATTTCAGCGCCGGGCCGGCGGTGCTGCCGGCCCCGGTGCTGGAGCAGGCGCAGCAGGAACTGCGTGACTGGCGGGGTTGCGGCATGTCGGTCATGGAAATGAGCCACCGTGGCAGCCACTTCATGTCCATCGCGCAGCAGGCCGAGGCCGACCTCCGGTCGCTGCTGTCGATACCCGCGGACTACCATGTGCTGTTCCTGCAGGGTGGCGCCACCAGCCAGTTCTCGATGGTGCCCATGAACCTGCTGCATGGCAGGGAGCGGGCCGATTACATCAACACCGGCGCCTGGTCGAAGAAGGCGATTGCCGAGGCCGGCCGCTACTGCACGGTCAATGTTGCCGCAACCGCGCAGGCATCGAACTTTACCGATATTCCGGCCTGTGATACCTGGCAGCTTGACGCCGGTGCCGCCTACGTGCATTACACGCCGAACGAGACCATCGGCGGGGTTGAGTTCAGCTGGGTCCCGGACACCGGCGACGTGCCGCTGGTGGCCGATATGTCGTCCACCATCCTGTCGCGGCCGCTGGACGTGTCGCGCTACGGGCTGATCTACGCCGGTGCGCAGAAGAATATCGGCCCCGCCGGACTGACCGTGGTCATCGTCCGCGATGACCTGCTCGGCGAGTTGCCCGGGTATGCCCCGTCCATGTACCACTACCGCCTGCATGCCGACGCCGGCTCGATGCTGAATACGCCGCCGACCTTTGGCTGGTACCTGGCGGGCCTGGTGTTCCAGTGGCTGCGTGACCTTGGCGGCCTCGAGGCCATTGAGGTGGTCAACCGGCGCAAGGCCGGCCTGCTCTACGGGGCAATCGACAGCAGCGGTTTTTACCACAGCCCGGTCAGGGAGGACTGCCGTTCACTGATGAATGTGCCCTTCACCCTGGACGACAGTTCGCTGGATGGTGATTTCCTTGCAGAGGCCGGGGCGGCAGGGTTGCTGAACCTCAAGGGGCACCGTTCGGTCGGCGGCATGCGCGCCAGTATCTACAACGCCATGCCGGAAGCGGGCGTCGCGGCACTGGTGGATTTCATGCGGGAATTCGAGCGCACCCGCGGCTGACACAGGTCCACGCGGCTGGTATTCACGGACGGCAGACCGATGTTCAAGATCCTTACACTCAATAATATTTCACCGGCAGGGCTGGACCATTTTCCGCGTGACGACTACGAGGTCGCCTCCGAGATCCAGCACCCGGACGCCATCCTGCTGCGCTCGTACAATATGCATGACATGGAGATACCGTCGACGGTGGCGGCCATCGGCCGTGCCGGCGCCGGTGTCAACAATATCCCGGTCGAGCGCATGAGCCGGGCGGGTATTCCGGTGTTCAACGCTCCGGGCGCCAATGCCAATGCGGTCAAGGAACTGGTGATCGCCGGCATGCTGATGGCGTCGCGCAACATCTGCCAGGCCTGGGCATTCGCGCGCGCTCTCGAGGGTGACGATGCCGCCATTCATGCGGCGGTCGAGTCCGGCAAGAAACAGTTTGTCGGTTTTGAACTGCCGGGCAAGACCCTTGGCGTGGTCGGGCTGGGAGCCATCGGCGTGCAGGTGGCCAACGGTGCACTTGCCATGGGAATGAACGTCATCGGTTTCGATCCCGGTATTACCGTGCAGCGCGCCTGGGAGATGTCATCCCAGGTGCGCCAGGCAGCCAGCATCGAGGAACTGATCACGCATGCAGACTACATCAGCTTTCACGTGCCGCTGGTGGATGCCACCCGCAATATCATCAACAGCGAGCGGCTGAAGCTGGTCAGGGAGAATGTCGTCATACTTAATTTCTCGCGTCACGGTGTGATCGACGATGAGGCCATGGTGGCGGCGATCGATGCCGGCAGGGTCTATGCCTATGTCTGCGATTTTCCCGGCAACCTGCTGAAGGACCATCCCCGCGTCATTACGCTGCCGCACCTCGGCGCGTCCACGCAGCAGGCAGAAGACAACTGTGCCACCATGGTGGTCGAACAGGTGCGGGATTTTCTCGAGAATGGCAATATTCGCAACTCGGTCAACTTCCCGGAGATACTGATGCCGCGCAACACGGGTTACCGGCTGGCGATAGCCAACGAGAACGTGCCCAACATGCTGGGCCAGATTTCCACCTGCCTCGCGGATTCCGGCCTGAATATTCTCGACATGCTGAACAAGTCCCGTGGCGAGATCGCCTACACGCTGGTTGACGTGGACTCGCAAGTGCAGCCTGACTGCATCGCACGGGTGACGGCCATCGATGGCGTGCTGAACGCGAGGGCGCTGTAGCCTGGTTACCCGGTGTGATGTAATGAGTGACGAAAAGAATCTCGATTCGCTGCGCGACCAGATCGATGCGCTGGATGAACAGCTGCAGGAACTCATCAACCGGCGCGCTGCACTTGCCCGGGAGGTCGCCGAGGTGAAGACCGGGCAGGGTGAGACGGCCGATTTCTACCGCCCGGACCGCGAGGCCAGTGTCCTGCGACGCATCAGCGAACGAAACAGCGGCCCCTTGCCCGCCGAGGAAATGGTGCGTCTGTTCCGGGAAGTCATGTCGGCCTGCCTGGCGCTGGAAAAACCGCTGACTGTCGCCTACCTCGGGCCGGCCGGGACGTTTACCCAGGCGGCCACGCTCAAGCACTTCGGCCACTCCATCAGGACGCTGGCGATGGATACCATCGACGCGGTATTCCGGGAAGTCGAGGCCGGTGCCGCGGACTACGGCGTGGTGCCGATCGAGAACTCCACCGAGGGCGTGGTCAGCCATACCCTCGACATGTTCCAGAAGTCATCACTGCACATCTGTGGCGAGGTGGCGCAGCGTATCCATCACCACCTGATGTCGAAGGCCGGACGCAGCGGTGCCATTACCCGCGTGCTGGCCCACCAGCAGGCGCTGGCCCAGTGCCGCGACTGGCTGGATGACAACCTGCCCGGCGTCGAGCATGTGGCGGTTGTCAGCAATGCCGAGGCGGCGCGTATTGTCAGGGAAGAGCCCGGCAGCGCCGCCATCGCCAGTGAGATGGCAGCCGAGCTGTATGACCTGAGCATCCTGGAACGCAACATCGAGGACGAGCCTGACAACACCACGCGCTTCCTGGTGATCGGTGACCGCCAGGTCGAGCCGAGCGGCGATGACAAGACATCGGTACTGATATCCGTGCGTAACAAGCCCGGTGCCCTGTATGCCATGCTCAAGCCGATTGCCGAGCATGGCATCAGCATGACGCGGATTGAGTCACGCCCGTCACGGCAGGCGATCTGGGAATATGTCTTTTACATCGATCTCGATGGCCACAGGGATTCTCCCAACGTAGCTGCCGCGCTGACGGAACTGTCGGCAGAGACGTTTGCCGTGAAGGTTCTCGGTTCCTATCCCAAGGCCGTCCTGTAAACGGGGTGCCTGCGCAACAGCAGCCCCTGCCGACAACGACAGATAACTTCGATGACGCACACAACTCCGCAATACGATGAACTTGCCGTGCCGGGTGTGCGAGGTCTGCGTCCCTACGAGCCGGGCAAACCACTGGCCGAGCTGGAGCGCGAATTCGGAATCCGTGACGCGGTCAAGCTTGCGTCCAATGAAAACCCGCTGGGACCGAGTCCGCTGGCGCTGTCGGCTGCCCGCGAGGCGGTTGCCGGTATTGCGCGCTATCCCGAAGGCAGTGGCTATCAGCTGACCGGCAGGCTGGCCGGCAAGCATGCCGTTACGCCGGACTGCATCACCCTGGGCAATGGTTCAAACGATGTGCTGGACATGGTTGCCCGGGTCTTTCTGGGCCCCGGCTGCGAGGCGGTGTTCTCGCAACATGCCTTTGCCGTGTATCCCATTGTGACGCAGGCCGTTGGTGCCAGGGCGCGGGTTGCCGTTGCACACGATGGCACGCGCGGACCGGTTGCCGGTCATGACCTCGGCGCCATGCATGCCCTGGTAGGGCCGGATACCCGGGTGGTGTTCATAGCCAACCCGAACAATCCAACCGGGACCTGGCTCACCGACAATGAACTGCATGAATTCATCACCAGTCTCCCGGCGCATGTCATGGTGGTGGTCGATGAAGCCTATTTCGAATACGTGGTGCAGGAGCACTACACCGACTCCGTGCCGTGGCTGGAGGAGTTTCCCAACCTGATCGTCACGCGGACCTTCTCCAAGGCCCGGGGACTGGCGGGGCTGCGGGTCGGTTACGCGGTGTCGCGCCCGGAGGTGGCTGGACT
>Ga0209536_100012545_pt1 | contig 12314 bp, 8 predicted proteins | sample DeeMarSeWOR28_12_FD_187461 | JGI IMG/M metagenome (GOLD analysis project Ga0209536, IMG submission 187461) | Marine sediment microbial communities from White Oak River estuary, North Carolina - WOR-2-8_12 (SPAdes) (version 2) | ecosystem: Environmental > Aquatic > Marine > Intertidal zone >...
TGCGTATGTTCACATTGGGGTCGGCAGCCGTGCTGGGCAGCAACTGCATGACGCCAATGGCGCCGGCCGGGCTGCGTTTGCTCTGATCGATACCGGATTCCTGGTAGGCCTGGGCGGCGATCATCAACCAGTCAAAATCATATTGCTTCGAATACTTTTGAAAGAACTTAACCGCATCTTTGAAGCGTTGAAACTCTTCCTCGGCCAGGGCATTGCGCACCCATTTCGTATTTTGCAGATAACGTTTATAAAGGATGTTGCCCTTTAGCGTTCCTTTTTTATGCGATTCAATAAATTGATCGATCACCTTCTGCAGTTTGGGGCTTTTTTTGCGAATGGCCCAGGCGATCTGCCCGCCGCTTCTGAGTTTAATATCCGGGTGCAGCCTGATCTCCTGAAATATCTGAGCCCAGAATTCGGCCTTATGGCTGTCCATCACAATCATGGGGATGATTCCGGCATTCATCATCTCCAGAAGATCTTCATCCTCAAGGTATTCATCGGCCGCCACGATCTTGATCGGCTTCAACCCGGACTTCTTAAACCTGGCATTAAGCTGCATAACGCTCTCATAATAACTACTGGATTTCCTGACATGGATTTCTTTGCCGGACAAATCATCAAGGGTCTTGATGGGCGGTGCGTTGCCCCGGGCAATAATAATTTCGTCAACACCGGTCAGATGGGGAGCGGAAAAATCAACTGCTTTTTGACGCGCCGGGGTTATGGTCAGATTGCCGGCAGCGATATCACCGAGTCCTTCGGCCAGCGCCGGCAGCAGCCGGTCCCTTCTGGTTGGAATGACAACCACTTTGATCTTAAGGGTTTTGCGCTCGAGTTCTTTATTCAGATAGGTTTCAAATTCTTTGAGCAACTCATAAATCAAACCGCGCTGGTCGGCGCCATCCAGAAAATAGAAGGTCTTGCTGGGAGGAACCAGTGCCCGGATCAAATGTCTTTCAGACATCCCATCGAAATCGCCAGACCATTTCTTTGCAATTCCCAGATCGGATTCGATGGCCATGATCGTTGTGGCACTGTTGATAACACAGAGCAAACCAACAAAGATGAAAGACCGGCAAAAATTTCGCATAGCACACACTCCCATCGCCCGGGCTGGGGCGCTGTTATGATCGCACGATTCAGGTTTTCAGGGCTGCAACTGTTTGTGAGAGATGACAGGATTAATTTAAGCATACCCATATCTTTTTTTAATATAAGTAAATGATGCGCATCAAGAAGAATAATGCTGATCCTTGTTTTTGTGCTTGCTATTTTCCATGAAATTTATATTTTATTCTCTTAACAACAATTAATGTTCATAAATTCCGAATGATAGCAAGTAAGACAGGCCCCTGAAAACGGCATTTTAGAGCTGAGGCACGTAAAAAACCGGCAGGGTTTCGTGCGAATCACGCCGAAGGGATTCCATGGATACAATCGCGATCATCATTGCTTTTGCACTGGGTTTTGCCGCCCGCCAGGTCGGCCTGCCCCCGCTGGTCGGTTACCTGGTGGCCGGTTTTGCGATTAAGGCCGGCGGCGCAGAGGGGGGCGCCCTGATTGTTGAACTGGCGGATGTGGGTGTTTTGTTGCTCTTATTCAGCATCGGTTTAAAATTGAAGCTGCGCAGCCTCACGCGGCCGGAAGTCTGGGCCGGCGCCTCGATTCACATGCTCATTATTGTCCTTGTCTTCGGTGCCGGGATCTTCCTTCTCGCCGCAGCCGGCCTATCTAAATTTGCCGCGCTGGACTTTAAACTTTCCCTGCTGATTGCTTTTGCATTAAGTTTTTCCAGCACGGTTTTTGCCGTCAAGATTCTTGAAGAAAAGGGCGAAATGGCATCCATGCACGGCCGGGTGGCCATCGGCATCCTGATTATACAGGACATTGTGGCGGTTATCTTTTTAACCGCATCAACAGGCAAATTGCCCTCCCCCTGGGCCCTTCTGGTACCCGTTGTTCTATTCGCCGCGCGGCCGCTGCTGTTTAAGATTATGGATCGCTGCGGCCACGGTGAGCTCATTATCCTTTTCGGTTTGTTTCTGTCCCTGGTGGCGGGCGCAAAAGGTTTCGAACTGGTCGGACTCAAACCCGATCTGGGCACCCTGATATTGGGGATGCTCGTGGCCGACCATTCCAAGGCCTCTGAGATGGCCAAGGCGCTCTTCAGTTTCAAAGAGTTGTTTCTGGTGGGGTTCTTTCTGAGCATCGGGCTAAAAGGCCTCCCCGATATCGAAGCCGTGGGGATTGCCGCCCTTTTTGTGCTGGTAATGCCTTTTAAAGTCGCACTTTTTTTCCTGCTGCTGACCCGTTTCAAGCTGCGGGCCCGTACCGCTCTGCTGGGGTCCTTCAGCCTGGCAAACTACAGCGAATTCGGGCTGATCGTCGGTTACATCGGTGAGACCAGCGGCTGGATCAGCAGTGAATGGCTGGTGATCATCGCCATCGCGCTTTCCACTACTTTTATCCTGGCATCGCCGCTCAATGCGGCGGCCCATAATATTTACAATCGCCTGGCCGATCGCCTAAAACCTTATGAAACAAAAGCGCGCCACCCGGATGATCAGCCCATCGACCCGGGTGATGCCGAAATCGCCATCTTCGGCATGGGGCGCGTCGGCACCGGTGCTTACGATTTTCTGCGGGAACACCACGGTGCGGTGATTATCGGCTGCGATTCGGACCCACTCATTGTAAAGCACCATCAGGAGGCCGGCCGCAACGTCATCCAGGGCGACCCCACGGATCTGGATTTCTGGGAGAGAGCGGCTGCTGGCAGCAATGAAGAAGCGGGCAAAATCCGCCTGGCGCTGCTGGCCATGCCGAAATACACTGCCAATATGGAGGCCGCCAAACTCATGACCCAAATGGGGTTCGAAGGCATCATTGCGGCCAGCGCCCGCTTTGATGACGAAGTGACCGCATTAAAAGAAGCCGGCGTGGATGCCGCCTATAATTTTTTCGATGAAGCCGGCGCCGGTCTGGCCGACGACGCCTATGAAAAACTGAAACGCCAGACGCAGGGGAATACGCAGGAGAATCTACAATGAAAAAAACCAAAATTATGAACAGGTGCTGTTTCATCCTGGGAACGATTGTTTTGCTCGCCGGCCTGGCTACCGCTGCCCGGGCAGGATCCGACATCGCATTATCAGCCGGACAGACCGTTTACGTACCCATTTATTCCCATATTTACAGCGGCCTGAAAGGGCGCCCCTTTAATCTGGCCGCCACACTCAGCATCCGTAACACCGACCCGAAACACGCGATTACGCTGGTCTCGATTAAATTTTATGATTCCGATGGCAAACTGGTAAAAGAGTATCTGGACAAACCCGGTGAATTAAAGGCCATGGCGTCCACCCGTTATATCCTGACCGAAGCAGAAGCCGGCGGTGGATCCGGTGCAAATTTTCTGGTTCAGTGGAAATCAAAAATAAAAGTCAATCCCCCCTTGATGGAAGGCGTGATGATTGGAACGCGCTCCGGCCAGGGAATCTCTTTTGTATCCCGTGGCCGCGTGATTGACGAGCAACCGCAATGATTCATTTCTGCGCACAACGACAATCTGAACAAATCCTGAATTAACTGCTTAAGATTAATTGACAAAATCTCTTTGCAGGTTGTAGGTTGACTTACTTTTATCAACATTTAACCAGGAAAGAAAAAATACATGCGAAATCAATTCTGCACTCCTAGTATGCATGCACTGTTGGGGATATTTATCGTCTTGAGCATGGCAGCCTGCCACGAAGAACCTCCGCCGGTGCCTGAGCGCATTCGCGCCATCAAGACCATCAGCGTTTCCGAACAGGCATCCGGCAGGATACGGGATTTTTCCGGCATTGTTGAGGCTGCCGACAGCTCCAGTATCAGTTTTGAGGTTGCCGGAAACGTTCAGGAAGTGCGCGTCGATGTGGGCGACCGAATAACCAAGGGTCAGGTACTCGCAGCCCTTGATCCAGAGCCTTATGAGTTAACGGTGGCTGAGATCGAAGCTGAGCTTGTGAAAGCCCGGGACAATGTTACCAAGACAGAGGCAGAGTACAATCGCCAAATGCGGATTTTCGAACAGGGTGCGGGTGCGCAAAGGCGCGTGGAAGTGGCAGAATTCAATTACAAAGCCACCAAAAGCGCAGTTAATTTCCAGATTGCGAGACTGAATAATGCCAAACGCGATCTGAACAGAACCGTCCTGCGGGCGCCTTTTAACGGGGCGATCGCCGATCGTTATATCGATGCGTTCAATGAAGTGGCCCGAGGTCAGAAATGTTTTGACATTTTTGAGTTTACCGGCATGGAAGTCGCTATCAGTATTCCGGAAGATGCCATCGATGACATCCATATGGACCAAAAAGGAGAAATCCGGTTCCCCGTATTTGCCGACCGCACCTACCATGGCCGGGTGACCGAAATCAGCAAGGTGGCCGGCACCGCCAATGCGTTTCCGATCAAACTCACTATCGAGGAGCCCGATCAACGCATTCGCCCGGGAATGACCGCACGGGTGACCCTGCTGCTTGCCGGTGATGATCAAAAAGCCGCCTACCTGGTCCCGTTATCGGCGATTGCTCAGAGCGGAGATGCCACGAGGGGTTTTGTCTTTATCTATGATTCCCAGACATCGTCCGTAAAGAAAACCCAGATCCAGAGCGCCAGCGTTCGGGGCAATGATGTCGTCATCACCGAGGGCGTGAAAGCGGGTGACATCGTCGCTGTGGCCGGTGTCAGCTTTCTTGAAGACGGCCAGGAGGTCAAGCTGATGGAAACCAGGGAAGAAGAGAAGGATTTTGAAATTAAAAAGGCTGAATAAATTAAGTTGAGACGCGTTGCGCGTTACGAGTTGCGGGTTATCGCTAAAAATAACGCTCTGGTTTTAACGCGCAACGCGCAACCCGAATATATAAATAACAAGGATTCCTTAATATGTCCGCCATTACCAATTTTTCCCTGGGCACGCAACGACTGACGATGGTTATCATTTTTACCATCATCGTAGGTGGTCTCGGTCAGTTTTTTGCCTTTCCGCGGCAGGAGGATCCGCCAATCGTTATCCGTGAGGTCGTGGTCACCGCCTTTTTCCCCGGCATGAAGCCGGCCGATATCGAAGAGCTGGTCACCCGCAAGCTCGAGGCCCAGATGCGCACCCTGCCGGAAATCGACGACATGTGGTCGGATTCGAAACACGGCCGGGTCATTCTGCACGCTGAAACCCGCGACGAAGTCGAAGATCTTGACTTTGTCTGGCAACGGGTCCGCAACAAGATGATGGATATCAAACCGCAGTTGCCAGACGGGACCATCGGCCCCTTTGTCAACGACGAATTCGGGCTGGTATCGGTTGCCGACATCGCCCTGGTGTCGGACGGTTTCTCGATGGCCGAGATGCGCGTCGTGGCCCGGGATATTCGCGACCGGCTGTATGAGCTCCATGGCGTTCGCAAAATCGATCTCTACGGCGTCCACCATGAGCAGGTTTTTTTGGATTTTTCAACCACCCGGCTGGCCCAGTTCGGCATTAGCGGTGAAGAGGTCATCGAGACCCTGGTCAGGCAGAATGTAGTGCTGCCGGGAGGCACCTTCGATGCCGCCCAGCAGGATGTGATTGTCGAGCCCACGGGCACTTTTCGCAGCATCGAAGACATCGAAAACGTTGAGATCGCCATCCCGGACACCGAGCAGACCATTCAGCTCAAGGATGTCGTGTCGGTTTATCGCGGTTACGAAGATCCGCCCAAGGACATGGTTTATTACAACGGCAAACGCACCATCGTCATCAGCGTATCAATCACACCGGGGGTCAACTCGGTGGATTTCGGTCAGCGTTTGACCCGCAAACTCGAAGACCTGGAGTCTTACCTTCCCATCGGTTATGCACTGGAATACGCCACTTTTCAGCCTGACCTGGTGGAAGTCGCCGTGGCCGGCGGCCTCAGCAACGTCTACCAGACCCTGGTCATCGTCCTGGTGGTGGTCATGCTGTTTTTAGGGGTGCGGACAGGGTTGATTGTGGGTTCCTTTGTGCCCATGACCATGCTGCTGGGGCTGATCAGCATGCGCTTTTTTGCAATCGAACTGGAGCGCGTTTCAATTGCCTCATCGATCATCGCCCTGGGGATGCTGGTGGACAATGGCATTGTCATCGCCGAAGATATCCGCTCCCGGCTTGAACACGGTGAGGAAAGAAATGCCGCCTGTCTGGCCACCGGAAAGACGCTTGCCATTCCGCTATTAACCTCGTCTTTGACCACCATTTTCGCATTCTTGCCCATGTTATTGATCGACGGCCAGACCGGTGAATATGCCTTCTCGCTGCCAATGGTTGTCATTCTGCTGCTGTTGTCTTCCTGGTTTCTTTCCATGTACATGACACCGGCCATGTGTTTCTGGTTTATGAAAGTCAAACCGGTCAAGAAAAAGGATTCGCAGACCTCGCCATCAGCCGACAGTTCCAACGGTGAAAACGAAATGGATGCCTATTCAGGACGCTTTTACCGCATCTATCTTAAAATATTGGAAAAAATGCTGCACCTCAGATTCATCGTAATCGTCGGGGCGGTTGGTGTCATTATTTTCGGCGGATTCATTGCCTCGCTGCTGGTGCGAGAGTTTTTCGGACCCAGTGTACGCAACCAGTTTTTGGTCTACGTCGACCTGCCGGCCGGCTATCGGATCGACAGCACCGATGAAGTGGTCCAGCAACTGACCACTTGGCTGGCCGACAAAGAAAAAAACCCGGAAATCACCAGCACCATTGCCTATGTGGGCACCGGCGGGCCCCGCTTCTTTCTGGTGCTATCACCTCTGGACCCGGATCCCCACGTGGCTTTTGTGATTGTCAACACCGCCTCCCCTGATCCGGTTCCGGAAATTGTCGAGCGGGTGCGGCAGTATTTTATCGACCACATTCCGGAAGCCAACGGCCGTGTAAAGCAAATGTGGCTGGGTTCGGAGGAGCCCGGTTTTCTGGAAATCCGCATATACGGCCTGGATCCCGCATATATTTTCGAAAAAGGCAACCAGCTTGCCGCCCGATTAAAAGACATGCCGGGCACGCTGGACGTGCGCAATACCTGGGAGAACAGGGTCCTCAAGGCCCATGTTGTTGTGGACCAGACCCGGGCCCGCCGTGCCGGCGTGACCTCCAAAGAAACCGCCCTGTCGTTGCAATCGCACATGGACGGGGTTAGAGTTACCGATTACCGGGAGCTGGATGTGGCGATCCCGGTTATCGCCCGCTCGGAGATCGAGGAACGCAAGTTCATCAGTGACCTCTGGAATGTAATGGTGCGCTCACCACGAGACGGCACCAGCGTGCCGTTGACTCAGATCGCGGACATCCGCGGCCAGTGGGATTTCAGCCGTATCTCGCGGCGCAACCAGGAGCGCTGTGTGACGATCGAGGCCAAGCACGAATACCTGAAAGCACCCGAACTGCTGGAGGCTGCCAAACCTTTTATCGAAGAGCTCGACCTAAAAGAAGGCTACTGGTGGGAGGTTGGCGGTGAATTGGAAAGTCAGGCTGAAACCATGGGAAAGCTGACGCGCTGGATGCCTCATTGTTTCTTCGGTATCGTCGTCCTGCTGGTCTGGCAGTTTAATTCGATTCGGCGGCCGATGATCATTTTTATTACCATCCCTCTGGCTTTTGTGGGCGCCTTTATCGGTTTGCATGTCATGCGGGCGCCCTTTGATTTCTTCGGAATGCTGGGATTGCTCAGCCTGGCCGGGGTAATTATCAACAACGGCATCGTGCTGATCGATAAAATCGACTCTGAACGAGCCGCGGGCCGCGAGCCCTATGATGCGGTGGTCATGGCGGCCGTATCGCGCTTTCGTCCGATTGTCATGACCACCATTACGACCATCCTGGGCGTAATGCCCCTGATTATATCAAAAGATGCGCTGTTTTATTCACTGGCCATTATTCTTGCTTTCGGGCTGGCCGCCGGCACCGTGCTGACACTTGCGGTGGCGCCGGTAATCTATTCGGTGTTTTTCCGGGTGAAGGTGCCTTAGATAATATCGTCGATACACCACCAGTTGGCGCCCCGCGGCAGGACGTGATCCTTAAGACTTTAAGAATGTGATTTGCGGTCATTAGATCTTTACATTTTGCCGCACATTGCGTTAAAAGTTAAGGCTGGGTCGACGACCACCCACACAGCGGATGGCGCGGATTTTAACGCCAAAGGCGAGGAAATACAGGGGCGGGCAGCGCCCCAATTGTTGAAAACGATGCGCTTAAGCCGAGTGCGAAGCACCCGCTTTGGGAAACCCGATCAGACGGAAGAAAACAACCCAACATCACCCCGAGGTTATAGTTATGCTATCGAAATCATTTGACAAACAATCTTCCAAAAACGGTTGTGGCAATTTTAACAAACGAATGGTTTGCGGGATGGCCGCTGCGATCTTTTTGATCACCGGCTGCACCATGGTGGGGCCGGATTTTGTCAAGCCGGAAGCACCGGTGGAGACCGAGTGGCTGGAAGCGCGCGATCCGGAAATAAAAATCGCCCCTTCGGACTATAAGGCGTGGTGGTCGGCATTCAATGATCCCGTACTCGATCGCCTTGTTGAAACCGCCTATCAGCAGAATCTGACCTTGCAGATTTCCGGCATCCGTATTCTGCAGGCCCGGGCCCAGCTGGGTGCACTGGTCGGCGACCTTTATCCTCAGCAACAACAGGGCCGGGGCGGCGCTCAATATAATCGCCTCAGCGAAAATTCCCCCAATAGCATGAACATCGACGATTCTTTCTGGCAATATGATGTCGGCTTTGATGTTGCCTGGGAGCTGGATATCTGGGGAAAATTTCGCCGTGCCATTGAGTCCGGCGTGGCCAATCTGGAGGCGTCCATCGCCAGTTACGACGATGTTCTGATCTCGTTAACCGCCGAAGTGGCCCGTGCCTATGTTCTGCTGCGAACATTCGAAGAACGCCTCCAGATCGCCAGAGAGAACGTAAAGATTCAGCAACGCTCTCTGGAAATTGCTGAAATCCGGTTCAAGGCCGGGGCCGTCACCGAACTGGATGTGGTCCAGGCCAGATCGCTGTTAAGAAATACCGAGGCTTCGATTCCGCGTTTTGAAACCGGGGTCCGCCAGGCCAAAAATGCACTGGCCGTCCTGCTGGGCAGGCTGCCGGGAGAAATTGATTCCATGCTCGGCGGTGCCAGGCTCATTCCCAAGGCTCCTCCGGAAATCGTGGTCGACATTCCAGCGGAATTGTTGCGTCGCAGACCCGATATTCAATTGGCCGAATATCAAATTGCCACCCAGACCCCGTTGATCGGGGTATCGAAAGCCGACCTGTACCCAAGCTTCCAGCTGTTCGGTTCTTTTGGACTGCTGACCAGCACATCTGAAAACACCAAGTCCGGTGGCCAGAGCGGCAGCAGCTTCAGCGATCTTTTTGAAGCAGACAGTTTTGAATTTTTCGGAGGACCGGCTTTTCGCTGGAACCTGTTTAACTATGGCCGTATCAACAACCGGGTGCGAATTGAAGATGCCCTTTTACAGCAGCTGATCGTCAACTATGAAAACACCGTGCTCAGGGCGCATCAGGAGGTAGAAGATTCGATGACCGGTTTCTTAAAAAGACAGCAGGAAGCTGCATTTTTGATGGACAGCGTTACGGCCTCCCAGCGGTCGGTGGACCTTTCCATGCTGCAGTACAGAGAAGGCCTGGTCGATTACCAGCGCGTACTGGATTCCCAGCGGTTTTTGACAGACCAGCAGGATGTTTGGACGGCAACCCGCGGTGATGCCATTGTCAATCTGATTGCCATGTATAAAGCGCTGGGCGGCGGCTGGCAGATCCGCGAAGGTCAGTATTTTGTATCCAAAGACAACCTTGAACAAATGGAAAAACGCACCAACTGGGGGGACCTGCTCGAACCGGAAGCGTTGGTAACGCCGGCTTCCGCCAGAGAACGCCGACAGTGGCGCCGGCCTGATTGGTAAACACTTTTGCCGCAACCGATTTTTATCATCTTTATCACTTGCAGGGGTAAAAGTGATAAAATTTGCACTACCTGCAGAAAAGCGGCCGCTTTAATTTCAATATCTGCACATTTATCAAAATCCATCTCGACATGAAAGGAACGTTCCAATGAAACGCATCACCTTTATTACGTTTCTGCTGCTTGTTTCGGTCTGGCTGACAGGTCCGGCCTGCGCCCAGGATCCGATTGTCTATCCCGCAGAGGGCCAGAGCCAGGATCAAATAGAACAGGACAAATTCCAGTGTTACACCTGGGCCAGGGACCAAACCGGTTTCGATCCCATGAAAACACCCACTGCAACAACAGCACCACCGTCCAAAGAAAAGGAGGTCTGGGGTGCCGGCAAATCAGGAATTGCAGGGGGCGCAGGTGGGGCCATTGTCGGCGGAGCAGCCAGAGGCAAAAAAGGTGCGCTCAGAGGCGGCCTGATTGGCGCTGCCGGCGGCGCTTTGATCGGAGGGGTTCGAAGTTCAAATCAGCGCAAGCGGGAAGAACAGAAGCGCAAGGAATGGGAACAGAGAGAGGTTAACAATTATGCACGAGCGCGCAACGAATATAACCGCGCCTTTGGTGCATGCATGGAAGGCCGTGGATATTCGGTTAAGTGATTTTGGATTTCAGAATTTGGATTTTGGATTTAAGATTGCGGATTGCGGATTAATTACAAACTAAATTCTGGGATTTGATGGTAAATTTCAAATCACAGAAAATTAAACATCAATGAGGAGCAACCATGAGCAATGCAAAAATATATGGACTAATGGGGTTGATCATCTGCATATTCTCGTTTCCGGCTTTGGCCGGGGATTTCGACGGATCCAAAGAGCTGATTTGTGCGGTGATGGATCTCGTTGAATGTCAACCGGGCGGTAAATGCCAACAGGTAACAGCTGAAGATGTCGGTATCCCTCAATTCTTAAAAATAAATTTCAAAGAGAAAAAAATAAGCGCCACGCATGGGGATGGAAGCCAGAGAAGCACGACGATTGAAAATTTTGAAAAAATTGACGGCAAGATCATTATCCAGGGCGCAGAAGACGGTATCGAAGGGGTCAGAGATGGCGTGGGCTGGAGCCTGGCCATCGCAGAGGAGACCGGCAAAACGGTTCTAACAGCGTCCGGCGATGAAGTGGGTTTTGTTATATTTGGCGCCTGTACGCTGCCCTGATTGAAGCTGACCGTTATTGAGCCCGTGATGAAGCCGTATCTACAAATCAATATTTTTTTGTCCGACCGGTTGAAACCATGGCTTTTGTCTGATAAGTATCGGTATAACACCCTTTAAAAATTAGAAATCCCGCAACTCAACGTCAAGGAAAACCGATATGACCCAGGAATTTGACCCCAAAAAGAGTTACCTGTCGGTTAAAGCCCATGAAAAAATGATCGCCTACGTCAGCTTCAGAATTCAAAATGGAAAGGATGACCGGGATCAGGACGGCGTAATAAAGATATCTTCCTTTCAACGTCCGTATGGGGGCGGATATGTTACCCTCACCTTTATAGTGGATACCAAGGATGATGAAGACCTGAAAGATAATTTAAGCCGGCGCTTTAACAGCCTCACAGAAGAATCTCTGAAGCCCTTTTTGGGAGAAGATATGGAGAAAATCGTCAAAGTCTCCTTGGATTCCCTGGAGAAAATTCCGACATGGTATATCGAGGAAGTCAGCGTTCACTTCAAAAAAATAGATGATCGTGAAAATGTCATGATCGAAGACCGATTGATCCCGGCGCTGGCGTCCACCCTGTCATTTGCTTTTGATCCCGTGGAGTGGTGGCCGGCTGATAAACCTGTCATGGAACCTGAAGAAGCATCGCTAATGGGGCAGCTTTCTTTGAAGGCTATATTCCGAAAATGGTTTAAAGGGAATTGATATAAATACTTAATCGACCCAAAATATATCAATATTGAATACGTTCATTTCACAGTTCCGGCTGAAAGTGATTCATATTTTGGATTTTAGATCTCGGATTTTGGATTTAACGACCAAATAGGCAACCAAATAAAGACTGCCGGAGTTTCAATCTCCAATCCAAATTCCAAAATCAAAAATCATAAAAGGAGGTTACATGTCGCTCAAAGTCAATTCCGCTGAAACCCGGCCGGGTGTTTTTACCGTATCTCCGATCGGGAGCCTGGATGGAAATACCTACAAGATTCTGGAAGGTACCGTGGAATCTATCTTGAAACAGCTACCGGATATCATCATCTTCGACCTCGAGTTTCTCGATTACATCAACAGCATGGGCGTCCGGGTTCTGCTGAAAACCAAAAAGGAGCTTGAAAAAAACAGCGG
>Ga0209536_100012546_pt1 | contig 12314 bp, 9 predicted proteins | sample DeeMarSeWOR28_12_FD_187461 | JGI IMG/M metagenome (GOLD analysis project Ga0209536, IMG submission 187461) | Marine sediment microbial communities from White Oak River estuary, North Carolina - WOR-2-8_12 (SPAdes) (version 2) | ecosystem: Environmental > Aquatic > Marine > Intertidal zone >...
CGCGCCCGCGCTCCACGATCCGCTGCACGCACCGGGGGTCGTCGCCGAGGGCCGCGTCGGCGGGAACGCGCACGCCGTCGAGTGCGATCTCTACGGTGGGGAGGGCGTGGATGCCCATGTTGCGCTCCGGCGTCGCCCGGAGCCCCTCGCGGGGCACGACGAACGCGCGCGGGCCGCTCTCGGTCGTCGCCGTGACGATCACGTGAGTCCCTCCCTCGATCCACGGCACCAGGCACTTCGTGCCTTCCAGGAGGAAGTCGTCGCCGTCGCGCTTCGCGCGAGTGCCCGGCTTCATCGGATCGGCGCCGAACTCGGGCTCGACCAGTGCCAGGGAGCCCGGAAGGAAGCGGTCCGAGGTGAAGGCGGGGAGGATGGCCTGCTTCTGGCTCTCGCTGCCGAAGTCGCTGACCGGGAGCGCGACCAGCGAGGGGGAGAGTGCCGCCAGCGCGATGGCGAGATCGCCCCAGGCCAGCTCTTCGGTCACGAGCGCCGCGGTCAGTGCGCTCCGCTCGCCGCCGCCCCCGTAGGCCTCGTCCAGGCCGTTCGCGACCAGTCCCAGCTCGTGGACCTGTCGCAGCACGTCCAGCGGAAGCGCTGCGGACTCGTCGCTGTCGCGCGCCTTCGGACGCACCTCGTTCTCTGCGAACTGGCGAACGGTTTCGACGATGAGCTGTTGTTCTTCGCTCGGCTCGAGATCGATCAATGCGCTTCCTCCGCGCGGACGGTGCCGGTGGCAGGGGATCGGGCCCGGGTGGCTGATGTCATTGAAATCGTTGAAGAAATCGCGGGCCAGTCTAACAGCTCGACGCGCTGCCCGCACCGCCGGAGACGATCCGGAAGCGGGGGCAAAACGCGCCGCCACGGCGCATCGCGCGAGGCGTCCGCGAGAACCCCGCTTTTGCATCACTTCCGCTTGACGCCAACCGGCTTACGGGATATCACACCGCGCGTCATTGGCGGCGTAGCCGCGCGTCGATGGTCTCGAGACGAGCGCGAGCCCTCCATTTGCCGCCGCATCCAGCGCGGCGACGCCATGGGTGGTGAGACGCGCCGGATTCGCGGGCTGTGGGGGGGCGGTTTCGAGTGGAGTCCGTCTCTCCCGTGATCGCATCGGAGTCTCTCGTGCGTTCGCCGGGTGGTGAGACACCAACCAGGAGCTCCGGGTTTCGCGCATGAGATCGATTCACCTGACGCGTTCCCTGCCCGCCTTCCTTTCCGCCCTGGCCGCCGCTGGACTCCTCGCCTGGGCCATCCTGGGCGAGAGCGCAAGCCACGCCGACGTGGGATCGACCCTCGTGGCCGGCAGCGTGTGCGAGGCCCACGAGCTCAAGGCCCTGGCGGCGGAGGATCCCCACGTTTCGGTCGAGATTCCGAAGGAGTTCGACAAGTCCTTCCCGACGCGCGAGGCCTGCCTCTCCCACGCCGCCGCCGAGGATCCGGACTCCCCCGGTCCGCTCCAGCCCATCCAGTTCAGCCACAAGCACCACGCGGGTACCTACGAGATCGACTGCCAGTACTGCCACAGCGGGACCGACGTCTCGCCGGCTGCCGGCGTCCCCTCGGTCGAGCTCTGCATGGGCTGCCACAATCAGTTCCCCAAGGAGTACGACCAGCTCGAGGGGATCCGTACCCTGAAGGAGCACTGGGAGGCGAAGGAGCCGATCCAGTGGGAGCAGATCCACCGCCTTCCGGAGCACGTGCAGTTCCAGCACCGTGCCCACGTCCGCGCGGGCTTCGACTGCCAGCGCTGCCACGGCGCCGTCGAGACCATGGACAAGGTCTACCTGACCGAGGACACGATCTGGTGGCCCTGGGGCCTGCCGTCGAAGAAGCTCGAGATGGGCTGGTGCATCGACTGTCACCGAGAGAACGGCGCGTCGCAGGATTGCTACGCCTGCCACTACTAACGCCGGGGTTGGGACGTGTCCGAGTTCGATCGACGTGAGTTCCTGAAGATCATCGGTGTCGGCGCCGGTGGCGCGGCGGCGTCCGCGTGCAGCGACCCCGTCGAGAAGCTGATTCCCTGGGTGATTCAGCCCGAGGAGATCACGCCCGGGCTCCCCGTCATCTACGCCTCCACCTGTCAGGAGTGCACCACCGGCTGTGGGCTCCACGTCCGCACTCGCGAGGCGCGCCCGATCAAGCTCGAGGGAAATCCGGAGCATCCCGTGAATCGCGGGGCGCTCTGCGCGCGCGGCCAGGCCTCGATCGGCCGGACCTACCACCCGGATCGCTATCGGTCGCCGGTGGAGCGCGGCGCCGACGGGTCGATCTCCGCCCTGACCTGGGAGGAGGCGACGGCGAAGGTCGCGTCCGCGATCAAGGCCGCGGGATCGAAGGTCGCGGTGCTGGGTGGCCAGACGGGCCCCACGCTGTCCGCCTTGATCGACTCCTGGCTCGACGCGGTGGGCGGCGGAACCCGGGTCGTCTACGAGCCCTTCGCGCGCGAGGCCCTCCGCGAGGCGTCCACAGCCGTGTTCGGGGTGGCGAGTGAGCCGATCTTCGACCTCACGGATACCGACTACGTGATCGATTTCGGTGGCGACATGCTCGGCACCGGCGCATCGCCGGTCGAGCACTCGCGCCAGCTGATGGGCGCACGGGATGCGCGGCGCGAGCGGGGCCGGGCGGCCCGGCTGGTCTACGTCGGTCCCCGGCTCGACGAGACGGCGAGCGCCTCCGACGAGTGGCTCGCGCCGAAGCCCGGCACGGAAGGCCTCCTGGCCCTGGGAATCGCCCGGGTGGCCTACGACGCGGTTCGGGCGAGCGGGCGGACGCCGGCCGGCGACGTGGATGCGATCGAGAGCGTGCTCAAGCCGTTCGGGCCCGACTCGGTCGCGTCGCGCACCGGCGTTCCCGCCGAGGCGATCCGCCGCATCGGTTCCGCCATGGCCGCTGCCGACCGCCCGGTCGCGCTGCCGCCGGGCGTCGCACTCACCAGCCGCCGCGCGACGGCGACCAACGCCGCCGTGCTGCTGCTCGACGCCGTGGTCGGCGCCGTGGGCAGGGCGGTCACGATCCCGCCGCCCTCGGAAGGGCCCGTCGCGAGCTTCCGCGACGTCGCGAAGCTGATCGATGCGATGCGCTCCGGCGACGTGTCGGTGCTGCTCGTCCACGATACGAACCCGATCTACTCGCTGCCGCCGGATTCGGGGTTCGCCGAGGCGCTCGAGAAGGTGGGGCTGGTCGTATCGTTCGCGTCCATGCCCGACGAAACGTCCGAGCGGGCCGGCCTGGTCCTCCCGGACCACACGACGCTCGAGACCTGGGGCGACGCTTCTCCGCGACCCGGGGTGCGTTCCCTGGTCCAGCCGACCATCCGCCCGATCTTCGACACCCAGTCCCTCGGCGACTCGCTCCTGGCGATCGCCCGGGCCCTGGGTCAGGAGCGCGCCGCCGGGCTGCCGTCCGGGAGCTTCCGGGCCGTGATCGAGTCGGCCTGGTCCGACACCGACTTCCGCGCGGCCCTGAAGCGAGGCGGCGAGTTTTCCGAGACCGGCGCGTCCCTCGCGCCGGGGGTCTCCCCGGGGATCGCGAGGCTCGAGTTCAAGGAGCCGACCTTCGAGGGCGACGGGAGCTTCGTGCTCCTGCCCGTTCCGTCACCGCTGCTCACGGACGGTCGCGGAGCGAACCTGCCCTGGCTCCAGGAGACGCCAGACCCGATCACGAAGATCGCCTGGCAGTCGTGGGCGGAGGTGAGCGAGACCGCTGCCGCGGAGCTCGGGGTGACGCCGGGAGACGTGCTCTCCATCGAGACGCCCTACGGCGAGGCGAAGGTGCCGGTGTGGCCGCGAGGCGGAATTCGCGACGACGTCGTGGCGCTGGCGATCGGCCAGGGCCATCAGGTCGGACGCTACGCATCGGCCGCGCAGGAGGGCGCCGAAGGCAGGGTGCGCGGCGCGAGCGTCATCTCCCTGCTTCCGTCGCTCACGGACGAGTCCGGCGGTCGCGCCTGGCTCGCAGCGAAGGCGCGGGTCACGGCGACCGGCAGCTTCCAGCGGCTTCCCTTCACGCAGGGCACCGACAACAAGCGCGGGCGACTGCTGGGCGAGTCGATCTCGCTGGTGGCGCTCGCGAAGGGCGAGAGCCCCTGGGCGCCGAACCAGGGGGCCTTCATGGCCGCGGCCCCCCACGGCGAGGAGCATGGCGGCAACGGCGACGCGAGCGACGACCACGGAGGTGGGCACGAAGGCCCCCACGAGATCCGCCGCGCCTTCGATCCCTCGGACGACTCGGAAGACGGCGATCCCTTCCGCTGGGGCATGACCATCGACGTCGACAAGTGCACGGGCTGCAGCGCGTGCGTGGTCGCGTGCACGGTCGAGAACAACATCCCGATGGTCGGCGAGGAGGGAGTGCTCCGGAACCGGCAGATGAGCTGGCTGCGCATCGAGCGCTTCGTCGGCGACGGCTACCAGCAGCTCCAGACGGGAAGGCCCGGGCCGCAGAACCACGAGGCCCTGGGCGACACGGACGTTCGCAATTCGCCGATGCTCTGCCAGCAGTGCGGCGCCGCGCCCTGCGAGCCCGTCTGCCCGGTGTTCGCGACCTACCACACGCCCTCGGGCCTCAACGGGATGATCTACAACCGCTGCATCGGCACCCGTTACTGCTCGAACAACTGCCCCTACAAGGTCCGGCGCTTCAACTGGTTCGACTACCAGATCACGGGCTGGCCGGAGCCGATGCCGCTCATGCTCAACCCGGACGTCACGGTCCGCGGGCAGGGCGTCATGGAGAAGTGCACTTTCTGCGTGCAGCGAATGCAGGCGGCGCGTCAGGATGCGAAGTCGGCGGGCCGAGATGTCCCGGAGGACGGAGCGATCCAGACGGCCTGCCAGCAGACCTGCCCGAGCGGCGCAATCGTCTTCGGAAACCTCAAGGACGAGAAGAGCCGCGTCAACACCGTCGCGGAAGAGAACGCGGGCCGCGCCTATCGCGCGCTGCACGTCCTCAACACACGACCCGCGATCCAGTACCTCGCGAAGGTGAAGCGCGAGGAGGGTCACGGCACCGGCCACGCCGCGGCAGGGCCGGTCCGCCCGGAGAAGAGTGCATGACGCCGCCTCCTGCTGAATCCGTCGCTGCGATGATCCGGCCGACTCCGGTCACCCGGGACTCGAAGGCCAATCGCGATCTCCTGCGCGTCATGGAAGGGGGCTCGCTCGGCTACTTCGCCCTCGTCGCCCTCGCGGTCGGTGCGATGCTCGCGGCCGGCGGTGTCTGGATCTGGCAGGTCTACGAGGGGCTCGGCATCGCGGGCTACGCCCACCCGGTCTTCTGGGGCGCCTACATCGTCACCTTCGTCTTCTGGGTCGGTATCGCCCACGCCGGAACGCTGATCTCGGCGATCCTCTACCTCTTCCGCGCGAAGTGGCGCAACGCGATCAATCGCAGCGCCGAGGCGATGACCGTTTTCGCGGTGCTCACCGCCGCGCAGTTCCTCGGTATCCACGTCGGCCGGATCTGGAAGTCGTACTTCATCCTTCCCTACCCGAACCAGCGCGCGCTGTGGGTGAACTTCAAGAGCCCGCTGCTCTGGGACACCTTCGCGATCACGACCTACGCGACGATCTCGATCGTGTTCTTCTACGTGGGCCTGGTCCCCGACCTGGCGATCGCCCGGGATCGTGCCACCGGCTGGCGGAAGGTGCTCTACACCATCCTCTCCCTGGGCTGGCAGGGCACTTCGAAGCAGTGGAAGGCCCACAACCGGACCGTCCTGCACCTCTCCGGCCTGGCCACGCCTCTGGTCCTCTCCGTGCACAGCGTCGTGTCCTGGGACTTCGCCATGTCCATCGTGCCCGGTTGGCACGCCACGATCTTCGCGCCCTACTTCGTGGCCGGCGCGATCTTCTCGGGCTTCGCCATGGTGCTGACGATGATGATCCCCGTGCGCCGGATCTTCGCGCTCGAGGAGTACATCACCGACTACCACTTCGAGAACATGTCGCGGTTCCTGCTGCTGACCTCGATCATCGTAGGCTACGCCTACGCGGCCGAGTACTTCATCGCCTGGTACAGCCAGGTGGAGCCCGAGCAGACGTCGTTCTGGAAGCGCGCCTTCGGTCCCTACTGGATCTCCACCTGGGTGATGATCCTCTGCAACGGCGTCTTCCCACAGCTGCTCTGGTTCAAGAAGCTGCGTACGAACGTCCCATTCCTCTTCGTCCTCTCCATGCTGATCAACGTCGGCATGTGGTTCGAGCGCTACGTCATCATCATCACCGGCCTGTCGCGCGAGTACGATCCCGCCGTATGGGGCATCTATACACCGAGCTGGCCAGAGCTCGTGATCGTCGCCGGTAGCTTTGGTTTCTTCTGCCAGTTCTTCCTGCTCTTCCTGAAGGTATTCCCCGTCGTGGCGATCGCCGAGGTGAAGGAGCTCGAGATCCACGCGAAGGCGCACGGGGAGGGCCACTGATGCCGCAGCTGCTGGGCGTCTTCGAACAGCCCGATCACATCGCGGCCGCCGCGAAGCGGCTGCGGGATCGCGGCTACACGGACATGGAGACCTTCTCGCCCTCGCCCTTCCCCGAGGTGGACGACGCGGTGGACGAGAAGCCCTCGGGGGTTCGGCTCTTCACCCTGATCGGCGGCCTGGCCGGTGTCTGCACCGGCTATGCGCTGACCCTCTGGATGGCGAACGACTGGCCGATCATGCTCGGCGGCAAGCCCTTCTCCTCCATCCCCCCCTACACGATCATCGCCTTCGAGCTGACGATCCTCTTCGGCGGCCTCATGACGGTCCTCGGCCTCTTCCTCAAGGGGGGCCTGCCGAGCATGAAGCTCCACGCGGCCTACAGCGCGCGGTTCTCCGCCGAGGACTTCGGATTGGTGGTGTCCTGCCGGGATCGCGACGTCCCCGAGATCGACGGGCTGATGCGCGAGCACCAGGCGACGGAGGTCAGCCTTGTCGAGGGCTAGCGCGCTGCGGATCTCCCGCTCCTTCTTCCTCCTGACGGCTCTGCTGCTCACTTCGGCCGTCGGTTGCTGGGAGCAGTGGTCCGACACATGGTTCCCGCAGATGAAGCGCCAGAAGGCGATTCAGGCCTTCGAACTGGTCGCGCACGACGGCCAGCTCCAGGGTTTCGTTCCTCCGGAAGGCAGCGTCGCGGTGGACGCCGGAACGCCCCCGATGGATCCGAACGACGAGACGGCGGCGAACGCCCTGATGAATCCGCGCCCGATGTCGCTGGTGTCGCTGGAGAACGGCCGCCTGCAGTACGAGCGCTACTGCTCTACCTGCCACGGCTCCGACGGCATGGGAGACGGACCGGTCAGCATGACCGGCGACATCCTGGGACCGCTGGGTGGCGTCCTCCCCCTCGCCGGTCCGGCGAGCATCGCGAGGGTGCGCGCCGATGGGCACATCTACTCGACGATCCGTTACGGACGGCGGCGGATGCCGGGCTACCAGCGCATTCCGTCCCACGACCGTTGGGACATCGTCAACTACATCCGATACTTGAACGGCCAGAAGGGAGTCGGACAGTGAGCTCGGGCGGTACCCTGTCCGCGAATCCGCGCGAGCTTCCGGGCGCGCTGGTCGCGGTATGCGGCGTGCTGGTGGCGATCGGTCTGGTCGCACTGATCGGCGGTGTCTCGACCGATCCGGCCACCGCGTGGCGCGCCTTCCACGTCAACTTCCTCTACTTCGGGATCATGTCCCAGGCGGCCCTCTGTCTGGCGGCCGCCCTGGTGATCGTCGGTGCCCGCTGGGCCGGCCCCATCCGCCACGTGGCCGAGGGGCTCGCGTGCTGGGTTCCCGTGAGCCTCGTGCTCTTCGTGGTCGGCAACTACTTCGGTCGGGAGTACATCCACACGAACTGGCTCCACGCTCCCCCTGCGGGCAAGGAGGCGTGGCTGAGCTTCGGTCGGGTCTTCTGGACCGACCTGGTGGTGCTCCTGATCGGGACCGGCCTGACCCTCGCCTTTCTGCGCATCTCCTTCCGCCCGACGCTCCACGGGGCCGGCGATCGCGCTTCCCGCGCGAAGGGGCTCTTCGAGCGCTGGACCGCGAACTGGCGGGGCGAGGAGGTCGAGCGCGAGGAGTCGGATCGGCGTCTTCGCGTTCTCGCTCCGATCGTGTGCCTGGTCTACGCCTTCGGCTTCACCTTCGTGGCCTTCGATCAGGTGATGTCTCTCGAGCCGACCTGGTTCTCGAACATCTTCGGCTGGTACTTCCTCTGGGGAGGATTCCTGTCGGCGGTGGCTGCGACGGCCCTGGTCTGCGTGTTGCTGAAGACCACGGCACCGGGCTGGGACGTGGAGATCACCCGCGACCGCATGCACGACCTCGGGAAGATGGTCTTTGCCTTCTCGATCTTCTGGATGTACCTCTTCTTCGCCCAGTACATCGTGATCTGGTACGGCAACCTCCCCGAGGAGACGCAGTTCTACCAGGCTCGGCTCGGCTCGCAGTTCCTCCAGGACACCTGGTTCTGGGCGTCGGACCGGCTCCAGGAGCCCTACGTGAAGCTCTCCCTGGCGGCCTGGGTCGGCTGCTGGATCACGCCCTTCTGGGTGCTCCTCGGGCAGCGCCCGAAGAAGACGCCGGCGATCCTCGGGCCGGTCGCGGCGGTGGTCCTTCTCGGCTTCTGGCTCGAGCGCAACGCCCTCGTATGGCCGTCCCTGGTTCCGGACGACGGCATGGCCTGGCTCGGTCCGATCCAGATCGGCATCTCGCTGGGCTTCCTGGGCGCGTTCACGCTGGTCTTCCTCGTCTTCAGTCGCATCTTTCCCACGCTGCCGCTTCCGAAGTCGAGCTGAACGGCACCCGGCTGGGGGGCCGTTCGCGCTCCGGATTTCTCGCTAGTCTGGAGCCATGAGCGTGGATCCCACCGAGTCCGAGAGCGGATGGCCCGCGCGCACCTTCCAGCTGCGCAGGCGGGCAGGGGTGGTGGCCCTCGACGAACAGGGTATCCACCACCCGAGAGCTCCCCGCAGCAGGAGCTTCACCCTCACTCCCTATGCGGAGCTGCTCCACGTGGCCGCCTCGCCGCGGGCGATCTGGCTGGGCGCCAGAAGATCTCTCTACGTGCTGCCGCGCCGGCTCTTCGTCGACGAGCAGGCGCCGGACATCCTCCTGCGCTGTCTGCTCGCACGCATCGAAGCCCTGCCCGGTGGGAAGGAGCAGATCGCGCGCATGGCGGCCCTCGACGCGGCGACCCGTGTCGAGGGGCCCTGTCGCGCAACCTGGGGGCTCACCCTCGCCTGTCTCGCCGTCTTCGTCCTTCAGCTGGCGGTGGGGGAGAACATCGAGGATGCGGGCTACTTCGGCGTGAGCCTGATCCGGGACGGCGACTGGTGGCGCGCCGTGACCACCCACTTCATCCACGCGCTGCCGGGCTTCCCGCTGCATCTGATCCTGAACCTGCTCGGGCTGATCGCCTTCGGCACGCTCACCGAGCGCCCCCTGGGCACGCCCGCCACCCTGGTGGTGATGGGGGCCTCGGCGCTGGGAGCGGTGCTGGGTGCCTACTACGCGGACTACGCCCACGTCGTCGGCGTCTCCGGTGTCGTCTTCGGGCTCGTGGGCGCGGTGACCTGGCTCGAGGTGCGTCGTAGCGATCGGCTCCCGGCCTGGTGGCGCGTGCCCCGCAGCGCCCTCTTCTTCATGCTGGGGGCCAGTGTCCTGCTGCCCTTCCTGCTGCCCTTCATCGCCGGTGCATCGCACCTGGGCGGATTCCTGGGCGGGGCGATCGTGACGGCGCTGCTTTCGCGGGACGTTCCCGCTCGCCCGGTCCGCTCTCCCGCCTGGGTCCGTCCCGCCGCGTTGGGGGTCGTCGCCGGGAGCGCCCTCGCACTGATCGTCGGATTCGTCCAGCTGCTCGATCCCGATCGCTACGTCGCGGGACGCCTCGAGCAGCTCGCCCGTCTGCCCGACGTCGAGGCGATGGAGCTCAACAACCGCGCGTGGCTCGTGGCCGTCGATCCCGACTCCACCCAGGCGCAGCTCGAGGCGGCGCTCCAGCTGGCGGAGCGGGCGGTGGACGAGAGCGAGCGGAGAGAGCCCACCATCCTCGACACCCTGGCGGAGCTCCAGTTCCTGCTGGGTCATGAGCAGGAGGCGGTCGCGACCATCGAGGAGGCGATCGTCCAGCAGCCGATGGAGAGCTACTACCGCGAGCAGCGGCGTCGCTTCCTGGGCGAGCGGGATCGCGAGGACCGGCCCCCGCCCCCGGGACAGCCGCTGTCGCCGCCGCTCTCGGAGGATCCGGGCGTTACGGTGTGAACTCGTCGCCGTCGTCGGCGATGGCGATCCGACCGTCGAAGCCCTTGCCGACGATCGAAGTGATCTGCAGGTCGTAGACCGGAGGCGGCCGCAGCCGCACCAGCACCAGCTCCTCCACTCCCGCCCGTCGCGCCACGCCGGCTGCCGCTTCCAGGGAGGTGTACAGCGCCGCCTCCCGGCGCAGCCGGTCCGGTTCCTCCTCCAGGCCCAGCTGCGCCGCCTCCTCGGGGGTGGGGACCATGGCGCCGTCGTGCACCAGCAGCTGGGCGCCGCGCGCGAAGCGCGCGAGCGCGTCGGGACCCCAGCCCGTGGCGCTGACCACGACGCTGCGACCGCGCCACTCGAAGCGGTAGGCCAGGGCCTCGGTCGGGCCTCCCGGAAGCGCCGCAGCATGGATCCGCAGCTCTCCCGTCTCGTGGCTCCAGCCGTCGGAGAGCTCGGAGGCCTCGAAGACGGGCCGGCTTTCCGGGCCGAGGGCGCGCCCCCAGGCGTCGGCTCCCCGCCGAGCGCTCTCCTCGACGGCGCGGGCCAGGGCCTCGGTGCCCGGCGGTCCCAGCAGCCGCAGGGGCTCGGTGCGCCCGCGTGTCCAGGCCGTTACCAGCAGGTCGTCGAGGCCGAGGGTGTTCTCGGGCAGCAGGTTCGTGAGCAGCACCGTGTCGGGTTGCGAGACCGGAATCTTCGCGGCGCGCAGCGACTCCGCCACGGCGCGACCCGCGTCGATCAGCACGACGCGCTCCCCCAGGGCGACGGCCGTCGAGGGGCCGCGGCGCAGGTGGTTCTCGTAGGCGCCCCCGGTGCCGAGGGTGACCACGGTCATTCGATCGAAACGCCGGGCCTCGAGCGGGAGCACGCCCGCGGCGACCTCGTCGAAGCGCCAGGCCGCGCAGGTCAGCATCCAGCTGGCGACGCCGATCCCGAGGATGGCGAAGAGGGCGACGAGGCGAAGGGTCATGAGAAGACGACGGTCTTGTTGCCGTAGACGAGCACGCGATCGTCCAGATGCCAGCGCACGGCGCGGGAGAGCACGGTGCGCTCGACGTCCCGTCCCTTGCGGACCAGGTCGCCGATCGTGTCACCGTGGGAGGCCCGGATCACGTCCTGCTCGATGATCGGCCCCTCGTCGAGATCCTTCGTCGCGTAGTGCGCCGTGGCCCCGATCAGCTTCACGCCGCGTGCGTGGGCCTGGTGGTAGGGGCGGCCGCCGATGAAGGCGGGGAGGAAGGAGTGGTGGATGTTGATGACGCGATGACGGAAGACCTCGGTGAAGTGCTCGGAGAGCACTTGCATGTAGCGCGCCATCACCACGAGATCGATGCCATTGCGTTCGAGCAGATCGATCTCGCGCTCCTCCTGCTCGCGCTTCGTCTCCTTCGTGACGGGGAAGACGTGGAATGGGATGTCGAAGTGGGCCGCCACCGGCTCGAGAACCGGGTGGTTGCTCACGATCAGCGGGATCTCGCACGCGAGCTCGCCGGCCCGGTGACGCAGCAGCAGATCGTAGAGGCAGTGATCCACGCGCGAGACGAAGACCGCGACGCGCTTCGCCCGCTCCGCGTAGGCGAGCTGCCAGGACATGCCGAGTCGTTCCGCCACCTCCTCGATCCCGCGCTCGAGCGCGGTCCGATCGGTGCGAAGCCCCTGCGTGTCGAAGCGGATGCGCTGGAAGAAGACGCCGGCCTCGGCGTCGGTGTGCTGATCCGCGTCGAGGATGTTCGCGTCGTGGCCGTAGAGGAGCTGGGCCAGCGCGGCCACGATCCCCCGGCGGTCGGGACACGAGACGAGCAGGGTCGCGGTGGAATCGGGCATCTCGGGAGGCTGCTCTTGACTCCGGGCGTCGGGCGAAGAAAGCCCCGAGAGCAGGTGCAGGACCCACAGCGGCTACGGCGACCGCGCTCTCGGGGCGGTGGCGCTGGGAACACTGCGTCCCCCTCACGCCGGAATTGTGCAATTCGGCGTGGCGCTAGGACGCCGCCACCTCACTCGCCGTAGTACTAGGTTGATACACCGAATTACCTCCGTCCCGGCGTGGAGTACATCCAGCGAGGCCCAGACCCCGCCTCAATCCCGGCTTCCAAGG
>Ga0209536_100012547_pt1 | contig 12313 bp, 14 predicted proteins | sample DeeMarSeWOR28_12_FD_187461 | JGI IMG/M metagenome (GOLD analysis project Ga0209536, IMG submission 187461) | Marine sediment microbial communities from White Oak River estuary, North Carolina - WOR-2-8_12 (SPAdes) (version 2) | ecosystem: Environmental > Aquatic > Marine > Intertidal zone >...
GCCATCGCCCGACTGGACAGCGTCGAGCCCGCGCGCCGCGTGGCCGACGCTCTGGGCTTGCATCAAGTGGTACACCGGCCCGATCGCAACCTCTATTTGGACGTCACGGTCATTCTCGGTGCCGACTGGGTCGATATTGCAGAGACTCCCGATGATGAAGGGCCCGGTCAGTTGGCCGTTTGGTGGGCACGGATCAAGCGGGCGGCACTCCGCCTCTGGCCCAAGTAGCTCTGTTGATGCGTCCAGAAGGCACGGGTATCTTTTTAGCGCATGAGCGTATCGCTGAGGCCCAATCCATCTACCCCGCGCGGTGCGGCCTTCGTCAGGCCGACGTGTTCCGTATCTAGAGAGCGGCGACCTTCATGACGGACTCCTCGTACAGGACATCCTATCGAACGCACATGGCCGGCGCGCTCCGTGCCACGAATGTCGGTGAGCGGGTGCGGTTGGTGGGCTGGATCCACCGCCGTCGCGACTTGGGCGGCAGGGTCTTCATCGACCTCCGGGATCTAAAGGGTCTCGCGCAGGTTTCGTGTGGCTCCGACTCGTTGTCGGAGGAGGCCATGGAGGAGGTGCGCCGCCTGGGCTCCGAGGTGGTGATCGCCGTAGATGGTGAGGTGGTCGCTCGGCCGCCTGAGGCGCGGAATCCCGATATGCCGACCGGCGAAGTCGAAGTGCGGGCGCTGCAGGTGACGGAGCTGGCGCCGTCAGAGACGCCGCCGATTCTCGTGGCCTACGGTCCCGAGGAGGAATTGGCCTCCGAGGAGCTTCGATTGCGGTATCGTTTCCTCGATCTGCGCAGGCCCGCTTTGCAGCGGAGCCTGCGGGTGCGACATAGCATCAACCGCGCGATACGCGCTTCACTGGATGCGTTGGGCTTCATCGAGATCGAAACGCCGATTCTCACGCGGCCGACGCCGGAGGGTGCGCGCGACTACCTGACGCCCAGTCGGGTTAGCAAGGGCGAGTTCTACTCGCTCCCCCAGTCCCCGCAGCTCTACAAGCAGATCCTCATGGTCGCCGGCTTCGACCGCTATTACCAAATCGCTCGCTGTCTGCGAGACGAGGACCTGCGCGCCGACCGCCAGCCGGAGTTCACGCAGCTGGACCTCGAGATGTCCTTCGTCGATGAGACGGACATATTCTCGGTGGGCGAGAGCGTGATGGCTGAAGTGTGGGCGGAGTGCGCCGAGCGCACGGTGCCGAGACCATTCCCACAGCTGACATATGGCGATGTCCTCGAGCGCTATGGTACCGACAAGCCCGACTTGAGAATCGCTTGGGAGCTGGTAGATGTCAGTGACGTCCTGGCTGAGAGCGAGTTCCGGATATTCCGAGGTGCGATAGAAGCCGGAGGTCGAGTGCGGGGCTTCCGCGTGCCGACCGGGGCGAGCCTGAGTCGTAAGGCCCTCGATGAGCTGGATCGCGTCGCCCAAGAGGCGGGCGCTCCGGGCGCTCTGTGGACGAAGTTGAGCGAGTCAGGCGCACAGGGCGGTTTTGGCAGGCAGTTGTCGGCCGACGAAGTGGAAGGACTGAAAGCCCGGTTCACGGCTGTAGACGGCGATCTCCTCGTGCTCATAGCCGCTGAGGACGATCGCGCGAACCCGGCCTTGGACGCGTTACGGAGGCACCTGGGATCGGTGATGAGCGCGGTCGAGGAGGGCGACCGCTTCCTCTGGGTCACGGACTTCCCTCTGTTCGATGCCGATCCGGACAGCGGCGAGCCGGTGCCCAGTCACCATCCTTTCACGTCTCCCGCGCCCGAGGACCTGGCGCTGCTCGAGACCGATCCTCTGGCCGTGCGGTCCCGCGCCTACGATCTCGTCTACAACGGCTCCGAGTTCGGTAGCGGCAGCATCCGTATCAACCAGCCGAACGTACAGCGGCGTGTTTTCGCCGCGCTGGGCATCGGGACGGAGGAAGCGGACCGCAAGTTCGGCTTCCTGCTGGAGGCGCTCAAGTATGGCGCACCGCCCCACGGTGGCTTCGCGCTCGGCCTCGACCGTATCGCCATGCACCTGGCGGGCGGCAGTTCGCTGCGCGATGTGATCGCCTTTCCCAAGACGACGGCGGCACGGGCACTGATGGAAGGCGCGCCGGCGCCGATCGCGCCAGAGGAATTGCGTGAGCTTGGCATAGAGGTGATTGGACGCGCGGATGAATAATGATACGGTTCAGCATCGTCTTCCCGCGGAGGGCGCCGATCAGCTGATCCTGGCGGGCGTGAACGACGCGAACCTGCAGGAATTGGCGCGCGTCTTCGGTTGCCGTGTCGTCCTGCGTGATGACCACCTCGTCCTCTCCGGGTCGCTGAGCGATGTCGAGCGCTGCATCCCCATCGCCCAACACATGATCGATCAGGCGAAGATGGAGAAACCATTCGCTGCGACGGATATCCAGCGCTTCGCTGATGTCGTGAGCGACAGGGGAGGTCGGGCGCCCGGCGCCTTCGATGCCAGCAAGATCGTTCTTCCAGGTACGCGCAAGATCATCACGCCGAAGACCTCGGGGCAGAAGGAGTACATCGATGAGATCGCTCAGCGTGAGATCGTCATCGGTGTTGGCCCCGCGGGTACCGGCAAGACTTATCTCGCAGTGGCGATGGCGGTCGACGCACTTCATAAGAAACGCATTCGCCGGGTCGTGCTCACACGTCCCGTGGTCGAAGCCGGTGAGCAGCTCGGATTCCTGCCGGGCAGTGTCGAGGAGAAGATCGACCCCTACCTGCGGCCTCTCTACGACGCCCTCGGCGACATGATGCCACCCGACCAGCTGCGGCGACTTCTTGAGCATCGAACGCTCGAGATCGCCCCCTTGGCCTACATGCGCGGGCGCACGCTGTCCGATGCTTTCGTCATCCTCGACGAGGCGCAGAATACGACTACGCTGCAGATGAAGATGTTCCTCACGCGCCTCGGCCTGAACTCGAAGGCCGTGATTACCGGCGATAAGACTCAAATCGACCTGCCGCGCCGCGAGGATTCCGGGTTGCTCCAAGTCGAGCGTATCTTGAAGGGGATCGACGGAATCTCGTTCGTCTACTTGACCGAAGTGGACGTCGTCCGCCATCGGCTGGTCAAGGACATCATTAAGGCTTATGCTGATGTCCGGTCCAACGACTCGACATCCCGGGAGAACGGATGAGTCAGGGGCAGAATAGCTTGGCTCGTTACAGGAACCTTGTACGAATCCGCGACTTGTTCCGGCAGCTGACTGGCGAAGCGGGCTCGCGCTGGATTCAGGACGGGTACCGCGTCCTTCTGCTGTTTTCCGCCGCCGTCCTCATAGATTTCGCGTTCCCGCTGCAGTCCGGAACCGATGTGCCGAACCTGCAGGAAGGGATGGTCGCCAGCGAGGATGTGATCGCGCCGCTCTCATTCCCGGTCTACAAGTCGGAAGCCGAGCTCACTCAGGAGCGGGCCGAGGCGGCAGGGGCCGAGCCCCCCATCTTCGACCACCGTCCCGAAATAGCGGATAGCTCTGCTGCCGCCGTTACCGCTTTCTTGAGCAGCGTCGGTGCCGCGGCCGCCAGTGCAGGCGGTGATATCGAGCGTGAGGCGGCCGTGAGCGAGGTGCTGGAGCAGTACCGCATCCCATCGTCCGAAAATAGAGTGCGCTTGCTGAGTTCGCCCGAGATTCGCGAGCAGGTGCTCGCCGCGATGGAGGAGGCCTTCGACGTGGCACTGCGGCCGGGTGTCGTCTCAAACAGCGAGCTCGGTACGGCGGGGACCGGCGGTGTCATACTCAGGCAGGCTGGTACGGAAGAGATCGTCTCCCGCGAGTCGCTGACCACGATGCAGCAGTTCTACGAGCGGGCGGCGGAGTATGCGCCCTCTGACTTCGAGGTCACCGAACACACGCTTTTCCGCTTCCTGATCTATCGCTTCGCCGCCGCGACCATCCAACTCAACGCGCGCGCGACCGAGGCCATTCGCGGCCAGGCTCAGCTGGCCGTCGACCCGGTCAAGTACGAAGTGCTCGAAGGCGAGCGGATTGTCACGGCCCACGAGAGGGTCGGGACCGACGAGGTCGAGAAACTCGCGGGTCTGAGAGTCGCGCAGGCTCGGGAGGCCGGCGGCCAGACGTGGGGCGGCCAGTTAGGCGGCCTTCTGTACAATCTTCTTTTCCTGGTCATCTTCGGGCTCGTGCTGCGGTACTTCCGGCCGCTCGTCTACAGTTCGAACCGCTCTTTAGGTCTTCTCTGGGTGCTCACGCTCGCTGTGGCGGGAGCGGCGGCGCTCGTGGCGTGGGCCGACTGGCCACCGCAGTTAATACCAGTCGCCTTTGCCGCGCTCATCGTGGCGACCCTTTACGATGGGCTGTTGGCGCTCGTCATGGTATTCGTGCTCACCGGGCTCGTGGTAGCCCGGCCGCCGCTGATCGGGATGACGGTACTCTTTCCGGCTGTGATGGGAGGTGCGGCGGCGGCCCTCAGCGGGCGTGTCGTGCGCCGTCGTGCTCACACCTGGACGTTCGCCGCTATCATCGCGGCGGCTTACGTGATGGCTGCGGTCTGTTTAGGTCTGATTGCGGGCCTGGAGTTCGAGTGGGTCGTGACCGCTTCGGGTTGGGGCGTTGTGAACGGCGTGTTCTGCGCACTGCTCGCTACCGGCATCCTCCCGCTCGCCGAGTCCTTTACACGAATCACGACGGACCAGACCCTTCTGGAACTGGCCGATCTCAACCGACCTCTGCTGCGTCGACTCTCACTGGAAGCGCCCGGTACCTACGCTCACTCGATCAATGTGGCCAACCTGGCGGAAGCCGCGGCCCGCGAGATCGGGGCAAACAGTCTGCTGGTGCGGGTCGGCGTCTACTACCACGATATCGGCAAGGTGAAGAAGCCTCAGTACTTCGTCGAGAACCAACCGCGGGGGAGAAATCCCCACGACAAGCTGAAACCCGTGACCAGCGCCGACATCGTTCGTGAGCACGTCCGGGAAGGTCTGGATCTGGCGGAGGAAGCACGATTGCCCGAGGTGGTCATGGCGTTCATCCCCGAACACCACGGGACGCAGCAGATCGGGTTCTTCCTCGACAAGGCGAAAGAGCTCGATCCGGATGGCGAGTTCGATGCGGCGGATTTCCGCTACCCCGGACCTAGACCGCGGAGCAAAGAGACCGCCATCGCTTTGCTGGCCGACTCCGTCGAGTCTGCGGCTCGGGTCCTGCAGGATCCAACGCATGAGAACATCGAGAAGTTGGTCGACCGAATCGTCGACTACAAGATGTCGGAGCGCCAGCTGGAAGAGGCGCCGCTGACTCTCCGCGAGATCACCCTCGTGAAAAGGCAGTTTGTGAAAGTGCTCTCCGGCATGTATCACAGCCGCCTCGACTACCCGTTGCAGAATAGCCAGTCGCCCAAGGCCGAAGAGCCGCCGGCACGCGAACATACGTGAGCGACGAACTGGTCATCCATGTCAATATCGGCGAGGCCGCTGATGTCATAACGCCCGCCGATGTCGGGCAGGCGATCATCGCGGTGGCCGAGGCCGAGGACATCAACGGGGGAGAGATCTCCATCACGTTCGTCGACCCCGCGACGATCGCCACGCTCAACCAGACTCACCTCGAGCGCGAAGGCCCCACTGATGTGATTTCTTTCAACCTCGGCGAGCCCAGGATGCCCCTCGCCGATGTCTATATCTGCCCCGAGATCGCCGGCGAATCGGCGAAAGAGCTCAACATCGAGCTGCGGGAGGAACTTCTCCGACTCGTCGTGCATGGTATGCTCCACGTTGTTGGCCACGACCACCCCGAAGGCGAGGAGCGGACCCAAAGCCCTATGTTCATCCGCCAGGAATCCATCCTCTCCCAACTCCTCTGAATCCTACTCGTACTCGTTATCGTACTCGTACTCGACGGCCGGCACGGTAGACGCAAGGCCCCAGTCTGACTAGACTATCGACCGGGAATGTGGTGACCGATGAGCTACGATAAGAGGATATGGGCGCGCCTCAGGCGCTATTTCCTGACCGGGATCGTTGTTATCGCTCCGGTGGGCGTGACGGTCTTTGTCCTGGGATGGATTTTCACCAGGCTCGATGCGATTCTCGGTCGAGTCTTCACCGCCATCGGCCTGCGTATCCCGGGTCTCGGTTTCATCGTTCTCCTGCTTGTCATAGTGGCTGCGGGCTGGGCCGCTCAGCAGGCCGTCGGCCGGCGCCTGTTCAACATGGGTCGGGAATGGCTCATGAAGTTTCCGGTCACCAGGAGCATCTACAGTGCCGCGCAACAGATCACGGAGCAAATCGTCGGGGACCAGGCCAAGTTCTTCAAGGCATGCGTGCTGGTGGAGTACCCCAGGCCGGGAATCTGGGCGATCGGCTTCCTGACCGGCGAGGCGTCGAAAGAGATCAACGAGTTGACCAAAGAGAAGGCCATGGCGGTGTTCATTCCGACCACCCCCAACCCGACATCCGGCTACCTGGTCTTCTTACCTAGTGCACAGATCCGGCCGTTGGAGATGAGCGTCGAGAGTGGATTCAAGCTGGTGATCTCCGGAGGAGCCGTGACGCCCGACCTCATCGCGCCAGGGAAGGGCGAATAATGCCCGGCGGCCACCAGATCTCGGGCAAGGTGGGCGAAGAGCTGACCCACAAGACCAACGTCGAGCGGGTCCGTCAGCTCATCCAGGAGGGAGAAGATGAACGGCTTCGTGTGTATCTCGAGGGCTTTCACCCCAGCGACCTTGCGGACCTGATAGAGTCGCTCGATGAAGACGAGCGCGCTCCCGTGCTCGGAGTACTGCCTGATGAAGTGGCGGCCGAGTCACTGGCTGAAATGGAGGAGGCGGAGCATCCCGAGGAACTTCTCCTCGCCGACCCCGAGCGGATTGCCGAGTTGGTCCAGGAGCTGTCGGACGACGACGCAGCTGACATCATCGGCGAGCTTCCGCTTGAGAAGCAACGCGAGGTTCTCGCCCAGCTTCCTGTAACCGAAGCGGGAGAGCTTCGCGAACTGCTGGCCTACGACGAGGAGTCGGCCGGTGGCATCATGACCACCGAGTTCGTCGCTGTGCCGGAAAACGCGAAGGTAGGCGAAGCGACCGACGAGATTCGTAGACAGGTGGCGGAGGAAGGCGCGGATTTCTATACGGTCTTCGTGGTCGATGAGCTTGGTCGACTACGCGGCACCGTCTCGTTTCAGAATCTCATCGTCAGTAACCCGGCGACTCCGATCCGAGAGATTACCGAGCCACCCGTGGCTGTTGTGTCCGCGACCATGGACCAGGAGGAAGTGGCCCGCGTCCTTTCTCGTTACAACCTGGTTTCGGTGCCGGTCTTAGATCCGTTGGATCGTCTGATCGGCCGGGTCACGTTCGACGACGTGATGGACATCGTCGAGGCGGAGACCACCGAGGACATCCTTCGCTTGGTCGGTTCCTCGGCCGAGGAACACCTCCGTGGTGGGGTTATTGAAGCGATCCAGAATCGGCTTCCGTGGCTAACCGTGGCACTCTTCACGACTTCGATCGCTGCTGCGATCATCTATTTCTACCGGGGTACCGTGGAGCAGATCGTGATTCTGGCGGCGATCATGCCGGTCATCGCGGCGCTGGGTGGCAATGCCGGGACGCAGGCCCTGGCGGTTACGGTGCGGCGGTTGGCCCTGTCCCCGGAACGGTCGGGTGCTTGGAAGGTCGTCGGCAAGGAAGCGACCGTGGGGCTCGTCAACGGCCTGGTGATTGGCTTGTTGGCTGCGGTTGTCGGCTACCTGTTGCCCGAGGGCGATGTCCTGCTGGGCGTAGTCGTAATGCTGGCCATGTGGGGCAACCTGATCATCGCGGGGTTCTCCGGCGCGTTCATCCCCGTGCTGCTCGAGAAGCTCGGGATCGATCCGGCGGTGGCCTCGTCGGTGTTCTTCACTGCTCTCACCGATATCTTCGGCTTCTTCTTCTTGTTGGGGCTCGCCAGCTGGATCCTGCTGCCCAGGCTCGCCGCCTGAGAAGAGAAGGGTGGTTCGCGCTCGTCTACTACGCCACCTACATGGCGTACATGTTCGTGCGCCCCGAAGACGAGTTGTTGCACTGGTTGACGCTCGTCATCGTACCTTTCCTTCTCATTTGTGCGTACCAGCGACGCACTACGGCCGACTGGTCGCCGCGTTCGAGTCTCGGCACGATAGGCTTGCGGAGGGGCAACCTTTCCACCGGGCTGGTCTGGACGGCTCCGTTCGGTCTCGGGCTATCCCTGGTCATGCAGCTGCTCCTGTCGAGCAATCAGGACGCTTTCCGCGCGGTGATCACTTCCGGAAAGTTCCTCTACCTCGCTCCGATCGCCTTTGTGTTTCTTCTTGTCACAGTGGGTTTCACTGAAGAGTTCTTTTTTCGCGGCGTGATGCAGACCAGACTGGCCGCTCTCTTCAAGTCCAACATAGCGGCTATTCTGGTCGTGTCTGTGCTCTTCGGACTCTACCACTTACCCTACGCCTACCTGAACCCGTCCTGGTCGACGTACGGCGATCCGGGGGCGGCGTTTAAGGCAGCCATGTTCAACGGCATACTGGGAGGAGTCGTATTGGGCGTAGTGTACGTTCGAGCCAAAGGCAATCTAGTTGCCGCCATCATCGTGCATGCCCTCATCGACGTCTTCCCGGCGATGACGATGATACGCTTTGGCTAGGTGCTACACATGGTTAGACGCTGGCCAAGTCGCCGTACACGTCTCCGTTCTCGGCGATCTTGCCATCCTCGTACGGCGCTGCCACGCGGCGATAGAGCTCGAGCTTCGCAGTCTCCAGCACGCCCACCGCTTCGGCCAGTGCCGCATAGTCGAGGCCGCGCTTCTCCAGCCAGGCCACCAACACGGAAGTGACGATGTAGTTCATCTCTCCCCCGGGCGTGCTGTCGTCGATCGTATCAGCCAGGGCGGACACTCGTTCGTCGTATCGCGGTCGATGAGCTGCGGCGATGTAAGGCAAAGCAACCTCCATTTGTAGAACGGGTCTTACGGAACCGCCACCGGGCGGCGTATAATATTGCCTTCGTTTCGTTCGAGCCCCAACCGTAGAGGAGTGCCTATGCGAAAGCTCGTCTATTCAGCCCTCGCCCTTCTTGCCCTGTCGGCGGCGGCGCCCGCTCAGGCACAGGACGAGGCGGCCCAGCCACTCGAGGTCGGTGCCGTCGCCCCGGATTTCTCGCTCCAGGCGGGCACCCGCTACGGAGTCCTGGCAGAGCCGGTCCGGCTCAGCGACTTCAAGGGAAAGACCGTCGTACTCGCCTTCTTCTTCAGAGCCCGGACCAAGGGTTGAACAGTCCAGATGCATGCGTACCGTGATCAGTACGCAAAGCTCTTCAACGATGGGCAGGACGCCATCTTGATCGCCATCAGTGGCGATAGCGTGGAGGATCTTGCTGCTTGGGCTCGTGACGACCAGTTCCAGTTCCTCATGGCGAGCGACCCCGGCGCCGAGATTGGAAAGCTGTACGGCGCTCTGGCCAGCAGGCCGGGGATGACGAATCGCAACTTGTTCGTGGTCGGACCGGACGGGAAGATCGCTTATCGCGCTACGCCATTTCGCGAGGTGGATCCGGCGGCGTACACCGAGCTCGAAGAAGCGATCGACAAGCTCGCGCCAAGCGAGGAATAGAACGGACGGCTCGGCGCGCGCGCGGTCTACTCGGACCGCGTCGCGTCGCCGAGGGCTTTCTCTACCGCCGCCTCGATGTCCTGACGCCCGCCCAGCCCGGTGTAAGCCACTTTGCCCTCGGCATCCAGGACCACGACGTAGGAGGTGGAGGGCACCATAAACGCCCGGACGGCACGGCCTTCACCGTCCCACAGGACCTTGCCCGGCATTTCATGGCTGTTCACGTGGCGCGTCACGCGGCTCACACTCTGGTTCACCGCCACGGCCACTACGAGAATCTCGAGTTCCTCACCATGCTCGCGACTGACTGCCGCCATCGCTGGCTCCAGTTCCTCGCAGAGCGCGCACCAGGTCGCCCAGAACTCCAACAGCACCGGCTTGCCTTTGCCGATGTAATCGCCCAAATCGACGAGGTTCCCCTCCAGGTCCTCGAGCTGCACGACCTCCGGCTTCGTTCCAACAGCGATGCCGATCTGATCCTGCGCCACCAACGGTTGGATGAGCGGAGAGAGAAGGGAAGCGGACACCAGTGCTGCGGTTGACCATCTATTCATCACATCACCATTCCTGCCTGAACGAAATAGTACTGCGCGACCACGATCATGATCAGGCCGGCGATACGTTTCACCCATACCATCCAGAGGCCCGACCTGGGCAGCGCGGTGAGGGCGCCCGACGACAGCCCCACGACCACCAATAACGCGGTCATTCCCAGCGAGAACGCGAACAGATAGATGAACCCGAGAACCGCGCTGCCCGTTCCCGCCACCCAAGTGAGCACAGCGGCGAACGCCGGCGCTCCACAGGGTGCGGCGACGATTCCCGAGGTGGCGCCCAGCAAAAACACGGCGGGCAGCGTTCCCCCCTCCAGTCGGGACACCCAGCCCAGAAGCCGGCCCGGGGCTCTGAACGGGATCACCCCCAGCATCGCCAGCCCGAAAATCAGAAGCAGGTTCCCCACGGCGAGTCGTGCCCAGGGGTTGGCGCTGACGGTTCCGAACAGTTGGCCCGTGAGCCCGGCCAGCAGCCCCAACAGGGCATAGAACATCGCCAGGCCCGTGACGTAGGCGAGGGTGAGGGCCACCGTGCGCCGCCGCGAGGGCTGCGAAGTCGAGGTTCCGGCGATGACCCCTACGGTGATCGGGATCATCGGGTATATGCACGGGGTGAGGCTGGTGAGTACGCCGGCACCGAAAAGCAGCGGCAGGGCGACCAGCGGGCGGTTCTGGAGCGCGTCGGAAAGGCCCTGAAGGGCGGAAATCGCTGTGATAGAGCAGGTGATCACGTTGATATCTTAGCGGGGTTGGGCCGGGTTCAACAGGTCTGGGGTACGGGCAACCGGAGGGGCAGTTGACCGGGCGGGCCTACAGGTCCATATTGCTCCATATATGGAGGTGTATATGGAGCTTTCTAAGAAGACTACCATCCTCTTTTCCCCTCGCCTGCACGCGCGGCTCTCCGCACTCGCCGACCAGAAGAACCTTAGCCTCGGCGAGCTCGTTCGCGATGCCTGTGAAAAACAGTACGGCTTGCACCCCAAAGAGCCCCGACTGACTGCCGTGCGTGAGCTTGCAGCCCTCAGCCTCCCGCCAGCCGACTTCCAGACCATGAAGGCCGAGGCCGTTCTCAAGACCGAGGAGATGCTGCCATGATTCTGGTCGACTCGAACATCGTCATGTGCGCCGCGGGAGCCGAGCACCCCCATAAGCAGCTGAGTCTCGAATATCTGGAGCGCGTGGCTGAAGGCGAGATCGAGGCTGTCGTGGACGCGGAGGTGCTACAAGAAATTCTCCACCGCTATAGCGCCCTCGGCCATTCGTCGCAGGGTCGCAGGGTCTACGACCTGACCAGGCATATCTTCCCCTTCGTTCTACCCGTCACCAGTGAGATTATGGATCGCGCCCGGGTGCTCGTCGACGAGTACGAGGGCCTCATGGCCCGGGATGCCGTCCACGCCGCGGTCGTCGAGCTGAACGCTCTCGAGGCCATTTGCAGCTACGATCGTGATTTCGACCGGGTCGGCTCTATCAGGCGCGTCGAACCCACGTGCTAGGGCATCACTTGACCGCCGATAAGCGCTCCGGCAACTTTCAGACTTGTGGCTATCAAGAACAATGAGTCCAGCGGGCGCAAGCTGCTGGAGGCTTTCGAGGCTGGTGAAGCCCGGGCCTTGGCCCGGGCCATTTCGTGGGTGGAGAACGCCCGGCCCGGCTTCGAGGATCTGCTCGGCGCGTTGCACGAGCGCGTGGGGCGCGCCCAGCGCATCGGGATCACCGGTCCGCCCGGGGCGGGAAAATCGACCCTCATCCATGCGTTGGCTGGCGCGCTACGTAGGGACGACGAGCAGGTCGGCGTCGTCGCCGTGGATCCAACCTCTCCCTTCACCGGGGGTGCGTTGCTGGGCGATCGGATTCGCATGATGGGCGCGGCCGGCGATGACGGTATCTTCATTCGCTCGATGGCGAGCCGCGGTTCGTTGGGTGGTCTCGCTACGACGACTCGCGAAGTCGCCGACCTGATGGACGCGTTCGGCTTCCAGCGCGTGGTCGTCGAGACGGTCGGCGTCGGGCAATCGGAACTCGAGATCGCCGAAGCGGCCGACACCACGGTGGTCGTGCTGACTCCGGAATCGGGCGACTCGATCCAGGCGATGAAGGCCGGCCTGATGGAGATCGCCGATATCTTCGTCGTCACCAAGGCCGACCGTCCGGAGGCGAGTCGG
>Ga0209536_100012548_pt1 | contig 12312 bp, 8 predicted proteins | sample DeeMarSeWOR28_12_FD_187461 | JGI IMG/M metagenome (GOLD analysis project Ga0209536, IMG submission 187461) | Marine sediment microbial communities from White Oak River estuary, North Carolina - WOR-2-8_12 (SPAdes) (version 2) | ecosystem: Environmental > Aquatic > Marine > Intertidal zone >...
CTGCAAATGACTGTCCTGAAACACGGCTCACAATCTCAGCCATAAGGGTATAACCAGTATTGCAATAGACCATTTCATCACCGGGTTTAAAATTAAGCTCCTTCTGCCGGCTTATTAACCTCAGGATCTGATCCCTGGTTATTACATCATCGAGTCTCCATCCAGCCATGGCCAACAGGTTCCACTGATCCCGCAATCCGCTGGTATGGTGGACCAGGTGCCGGATGGTGATCGTTTCGCCGAAATCATTCAACTCTGGCAGGTATTTGCGGATGTCGTCGTCAAGGGATAATAGCCCCTGGTCCGCCAGCATGGCTATGGAGAATGCTGTAAACTGTTTGGAAACAGAAGCAATGTGAAATATTGTAGAAGAGGTGATGGGTATATCATACTCGAGATTGGCAAATCCATATCCATGGCTATAAAGAATCTCACCTTCCCTGGCTATGGATACTGCGGCACCCGGACTACCGGGCCTGTCCCATAATGTGAACAGCTGGTCGACCTGTTTTTGAGGTGTGGCTCCTCTTGGCTCCTTTTTTAACAGCTCAATGGTATACTGGCCTTTTGGTTCATCTTCTTTTAAAGGATGTATCTCCAGTGTGTACGTTCCACCGATCTCTGCAAAATGAGATACGAATTCAATGCCCCATTTACCATTCGGACTGTCGAATTCATTGATCTTTTCTCCTTCTGGCCCGATCAGTCGTATCATTATATCGATGCCTTCCTGCTGAACCAATAGTGCCATGAAGTTATCCTGGTTCAACTCGATCTCGTAACTATGGATATCGGGAGGATTTAATACCATTTGCATGGATTCACCGATTCGAAGATCATCTTTTTCAGCCTGGCACGCTACAAAGAATAATAACAGAAGGAAGTATGGAAAGTCTTTCATGATGTTAGGAATTATTAATCAATAAAGTGAAATTAAAATTAAATTCTTATAAATCTATGTGATTATAGTTATCTATCAATCCTCAGACATGATCATTTCATATCAAGGTATTCAACTCTTTTTATTATGAATAGTGGAATTAAACCAATATAGTCCGATTGAAAGGATCATGGTATGGCCCTTAGTAAGAATTCAGCATTTTTTTCTTATATTTAATTAGACAATTGGATTAACAGCAAATGTTATGGCTGCCACGACAACTAAAATTTTTTGGCCATGCTCAAATTCAACATCCTTATTGCCTTCAGGAATATCACCAGGAACCTGAAGTATACCATTATCAACATTGGTGGATTGGCGATAGGCCTGATCTGCTTCATTTTTATTGCGCTGTTTATAAGTGATGAACTGAAGTACGATCAATTCCATGAGAAGTCAGACAGGATTTACAGGGTCAACCGATTCTATAATTCAAATGATGTTCAGGAAGATGCTGCTACCTGTTCCTTTCCAAGTGGTCCAACCCTTCAATTCGATTATCCGGATATGGTAGAAGAAGTCGTGAGATTTTTTAATGGTTTTGCCCGCCAAAGATTTATTGAATACCGTAGGACGGAAGAAGATGTGATCAGATTCAATGAGACGGGATTTTACCTGGTTGACTCAACGGTATTCAAGGTTTTCTCATTCAATTTCCTGCATGGAAATCCTGAGACAGCCCTGAACCGGCCAAACACGGTTGTTATTTCGGAATCTACCGCCCAAAAATACTTTGGGGATGAGCCTGCTCTAGGAAAATTACTGAGAATGGAAGAGACAGAAAGGCTCGATTTTGAGGTAACGGGAGTGATCGAGGATTTACCTTCCCAATCGCATTTTAAGATGGATATGCTTGGCTCATTATCGACCATGCGGCAGTTTTTTGGCAATGGTCAGCTTCCTCAGACCTGGGTATGGAATCCGTGCTGGACGTATGTTTTGCTAAGTGAAGGAACCACCCAGGATGATTTGGAGGCCATCTTTCCGGATTTCTACCTGAATCACTATCCCGATCTGTCAGAACAGGATGTAACACTTTATTTACAACCACTAACGGATATCCATTTAAAGTCGCATCACGTGTATGAGATGCATCCGAACAGCAATATTCAATACATATACATTCTATCATCCATTGCCGCAATTGTGCTGATCCTGGCGTGTATCAATTTCATGAATATGGTTACAGCATATTCATCAGATCGCGCTAAGGAGATCGGGCTTAAGAAAGTGTTTGGCAGTTCAAGAAATGCGATTACCTGGCAATTTATTTTCGAAACGATCTTGCAGAGTTTATTTGCCATGGTTATCGCAATTTTATTTGTGGAATTGCTGATGCGAAGCTTCAATCAATTCACAAATAAAGATATATCAGGATTTATATTCCTCGATTCTCAATTTATAGCATTTGGGATGATGATTGTGATAATTGTCGGTTTCCTGGCAGGATCTTACCCAGCTTTATACCTGTCCTCATTCAATCCTATCCAGGCGCTCAAGGACGTGCATCCGGGGGGGAGCAGGAGTGGATTTGCCCGAAAAGTACTGGTGGTGGTACAATTTTCCATCTCCATCGCCCTAATTATTGGAACCTTAATTGTGTTTAATCAGATGAGGTTTATCCGGAATGCAGATTTAGGATTTAATAAAGATAAGATCATTCTTATACCAACCGTCAACCAGATATCGCAAAACTATGAAACCTTCAAGAACGAGCTCTTAAATCATCCGGATATCCTTTATGTAACCGGAATGGAAGACATCCTTGGCGTGAATCATAATACCAGGCAGGTGGTTATCGAGGGATTAAATCCTGATCAAAGTTACTGGTATCCGATGTTCATGGTTCGTCACGACTTTATTGAAACATTTGATATACAAGTGGTTGCCGGCCGGGCGTTTTCTAATGAAATACTGGCGGATACGGCAAATGCTATCATGATCAATGAAACCATGGCGGCTAACCTGGGATGGAGCAATGAAGAAGCTATTGGCAAGAGGATCAGATCTGATGGTGATGAAAGGGTGATCGGTGTTTTCAAAGATTTTCATATTCTTTCCTTGCACAGACCAATCAACAATTTCATCCTGGACATGCTGAGAAACCCACTTGCTGCAAACGGGCTGACGACATATATTGCCGTACGAACAAATACCGACAATTACAAAAACGTACTGCCCTTTATTGAGGAAAAATGGCTTGAGATCGCGCCATCCAGACCTTTTGAATTTTCATTTCATGATCAGGAACTCAGTGGACTCTATGAGGATGAAGACCAATTCAGCAAGTTTTCAATATTGCTGACCTTCCTGGCGCTGTTCATTGCCAGCATTGGATTGGTGGGATTGACATCCTATATGGCTGAGAAGAGAACAAAAGAAATCGGGATCCGTAAAGTTATGGGCGCCTCAATTGGCAATATAATAATGGAGCTTTCCGTCGATTTCATAAAACTAATCCTCATATCTAACTTAATTGCCTGGCCGGCCGCCTACATAGTTACATCAAGCTGGCTGCAGAATTTTTCTCAACATATTCAGATCAGCTGGCTGCTATTCCTGCTTGCGGGATCATTTACCTTAATCGTGGCGCTGATCATTACAGGATTCAGGGCCTACCTGGCTTCTGCCAGGAATCCTGCGGAAACTTTACGATATGAGTGATCCCTGGTTGCCCATCCAGGATATTGGATTTTATCCCCATTGCAGGCAACAATCCATAGTATAGCGTTACGAACCGCTGGCCCTGGACAGCATTAATTTGGAACTTGCGTTTTCAATGCCTATCTTTCGCGATGCGCTTTGCAAAATCATGTGGAATTTGCTATCGATCAATCGTTTCATAACTAATTAATCATCTAACAACCAAACAATTAAACTAAACTTTACAACTATGAAAAACCAAGTATTCATCACGCTTATTGGCGCATTCTGCCTTGTTTTGGTATCAAAATTTGCTTACAGCCAGGACCAAATCCAACCCAAAAAATACGACAACCCACAATGGAAGCGCATCGTTGCGGTGGATTATAAACCGGGTAAGTATGGCAGGGCGAAGGAGATCATTTACAGTTATTATCGGAAAGCGGCTGAAAAGGCTGGAACTCAACCACCACAGACCATTGAATTACAAACGGGTGAGTGGGACGTACTATACATCTGGAATTTGGAAGATGGAATAGAAACTTTGGATTGGGAGGTCAGTCCAAACAGCATAGCCTGGAGAAAAGCCTTGAATGAAATAATGGGCGGGGAGGAAAAAGCTGCCGAGATTATCAAGGAATATCAAAGTACAGTGGCCAGATCAGAAAACAATATTGGCCGTGCACTGGATTAAGTACCATGAGTAAACTCCAAGAAACTTTATAATCCATATTGGAAAAAACCCTCACCTGAATGGTGAGGGTTTAGTTTTGATAAGATTGGCCCTACAGTGGATAGATAACGCCTTTTTTTGGATCTACCAGATTGTTTGGACCCTTTGGTTTTTTGAGAAATGCATTCGAGTCACATACGGGTTTCAGCTCACTTGATACCGGACCCTGGCCGGGAGGTTCAGCATTGCTGACTTCAAGCTCCCATTTAATCGGTACATTGCACCACATCAGGGGTGCTTCGAGTGGCTTGAGGATTCCTTTTACTTCCCACCCTTCAGGCAGGTTCCTGGTGTCGGGAAATGTTTCCTTATCATAGACGGCAAGTACTTTCTCTTTCTCGTCCCAAACTACCCCATATCTGCCTTCTTTGTGATTGTGAATTGGATCTTTGATGACTGGCATGTTTGTAAAGTTTTAGTTTAACAAAATGATAAAATAATATTGATTTAATTTTTGGGATATTTAATATACTAAAAATCAATGATTTAGTAAAATCAAATGGCCAATCATCGGCTATTCATACCTGGTATTCCTACATGATGATGTTGCTTCAGCAGTGAATGATTTACTAAAGCTTTAGATTACTTTATGCCTAAAAAAGGTTTCAAGGCTTCTCTCACCTTCAAATAACCGGCTTCGTTGGGGTGCAGACCATCTGAGAACAACGACTCCCGGATTTTATGTTCATCATTTAAAAATATACTGCCTATATCGCCAAAAACCACCCTAAGATCCGCAGCCAAACGGCTGATCCTAAGGTTAAGGCCGGCCACCCGGTCTTCATAGTTTCTCCTGGGAAGTATCCCCATCAGAACGATCTTAGCCCCGGGCTGCCGTTCTTTAATGGCTTCGATCAAAAGATATAAACCTTCCAGGATCTCTTCATCGGTGTTAAGGTGGAGATTGTTGGTACTTATCATGACCAGTACCTTTTCCGCTTCAAATCCATCGAGTTCACCATGATATACCCGCCACAGTACATTCTCTACCCTGTCCCATCCATACGCATAATTCCGGACACCCTGGGGCGTATAGATATCCTTCCACGTCTCTTCTTCCGTAACCAGCTTAGTCCTGGGTAATCCTCCCCAGAAATGAATTATAGAGTTGGCCAGTATGACAATTTTGGGAGGTGCTGAGGCATTCATCTCCAGTATTTCCCTGTGCCGGTCTTCCCAGTCATAGTTATGGGGCTCCCGGTATTGGGTGACGGGTTTTGTAGTGGAATAGACTCCGGAAGGTTCTTTTAAGACCGACCTGAGTTTTTTTGTATACGCGTCAGCGTGATTCATCATGCCCAGATCATTTGGATGAGTCCCATCGACCGTTCCGTCGGGAGACATGCCGATCTCATCATAGGTTAGATAATGCAGTTCGTCATATCCTTCCTTTCTTAATTGATAATATGCCTCCTTTTGAAGTTTATTGACATAACTGAAGGATTCTTTGCTGGATTTATTGATAAACTGATCTGAATAACCGGCATGGTCCACCAGCAATATGGGAATTTCCGGTCTCATGGACTTTAAAAAACGTACTGCCTCCAACACGCGGTTTATGAATTCTTCATCAGTGGAAATTCCCAAATATTCCCAGCTGCCTTTTGGTAAATTGGGCAAACAGTCCAGGATATATATTTTCGCATCGATTTCAGCCATCAGTTCCAGCACCGGTCGTTCCAGCCTCCCGGATCCGCTGAACCCCAGGTTGATCAGGGGCCTGTCCATGTTCCTGCCAAGGATGGCTGTCCAGGCCATACCGGGACGTGAGGCACACCCTCCATGAGCGATGGATGTACCGTAGACGACTATGGGTTTTTCTTTTCGAACAGGCAGGGGCCTGAAGTAGGCCGTATCCTGAACCCCTATCTGGACCCAGTTTACCTGGTTGTAGAGTGGCAAATAGAGCCTGTATTCCCTGCCGAACTGATGATACCCATCATTCGGTGTCAATCCATTGAAATTATAGGTAACGGTGTCGGAAAAAATTCTCCTGCCAGCACACCATATTTCTTTGCCGTCGCTATCGATGGCGTACAGATCCACGCCACTTACCCCTGTGGCAGGCATATGATTCATAGCAAAACTGCCCTTGTTTCGTACATCGTAGCGGATGACTATATTTTCACTGTTGGTTCGGAACCGGACCATAAGGCCGGCTGAGTGCCTGGAATTGTCCCACACATAAGAAGCAACCGTTCCTTTGGCTCTGGAGGGAAACCTGTCGTAGGGCGCTTCAACTTCTTTTCCCCATGCCTGTCCTTCAATAACAGTGAATTCACTCTCGATGGGATCCCACCATTGCATGGATAGATCTTCCTGGGAAAATGAAAATATTGGGAATAGCGCGAGATGGAGTAATAAAAGTCGTTTCATTGATCTAAAATCTGATATTTCAATTCCATAAGCAAGAATTCAACAAGGAATAATCCAACCATGTGTATCATTCTCAGAAAGCTATCTTCCAAGTGCGACAATAAAAACAATCGATACCAGATAAGGGAAGAAGCATCCCTGGATAATGATTCGTCTATGTCATTACTTATGCAGTTTTTTTTTATCCATGAAATCCATATATTGGGAGATGCAGCTAGTCCAACAGCTGTAAAGAATCTTCAATAGTGCTAATCATTATCGACCATGGGAAAATATATCTATTCATCCGCCATTGAATTGGCCGCTATGATACGAAAGGGGGAAGCCTCATCAGAAGCCATCGTACAGGAGCACATCGACCGCATCAAGGCCTACAACGATCAGCTCAAGGCCGTAGTGATTGAGACCTTTGAGGAGGCCCTGATGGAAGCCCGTCTATGCGATGATGAAGCTAAGCATGGAAAATTTCGCGGACCGCTGCATGGGGTGCCCATGACCGTTAAGGAGCAATTTTGGGTGAAAGGATTGAAAAGTACCATTAACGTGAAGATGTTTAAGGATTTTGTTGCGCCTGAGGATGCCATCGTCGTAGAGCGGCTCAGGAATTCCGGAGCCATTATACTTGGGAAAACCAACGTCCCAAAGAACCTGCTGGATTTTCAGGTATGGGGGGAAATATATCCTGAGGGCAAGAATCCCTATGATCCTGAGCGTAGCCCGGGGGGAAGTAGCGGCGGTTCTTCGGCTGCCCTGGCATCGGGCATGGTGCCAATTGAACTGGGGGGTGATTTAGGAGGCTCAATACGTAACCCAAGTAATTTCTGTGGTCTCTACGGCCTAAAACCAACGGATGACTCCCTGCCTCTTCATGGTATGAGCCCGGTGCCCAAAAAGGCAAAAGGTTTTATCTTTCATATGGCCCAGGCCGGACCGATGGCACGGGATCTGGATGACCTGGAGTTGCTCTGGGATGTGCTTTCCGGTCCGGATAAAAGAGATAGGAGGGTGCCCAGGATCGATTACGGCAAGCCTTCCGGCAAGGGACTCAAAGAATACAAGATAGCATGGATGGATGAATGGCCAGGTTTCCCAACCGGCAACCAGGTGAAGCGATCATTAAGAGATCTGGTCCAGAAGATGGAAACAAAGGGGGTAAAAGTGATCAATAAGGGTCCAGGGAATAACCTGCACGAACGATCGCTGGCTTTCTGGATGCGGTTGTTTCCTCAGCTGGTTTGCCAGGATATGCCTGCCTTGATCAGGCCCTTGTTTAAATGGGACCTGCAGCGGACCTTGATGCGAGGCGTTAAAAAATTTAAAAAGGAATTCAACCAGGGCTTTACACTCAGCTTTATCAATTATTCTGAAACAATGGGCATCCGTTCCAGTATTATCAGTGAATGGGAATCCTTTTTTGAATCCTATGATTTTCTGCTCTGTCCAATGGCATTCGGACCGGCCTACAAACGGGGTAAACTGGGAGAGCCGATCACGGAAGAGGGTAAGACAATGGTATATGCGAATTATGTCTGGCCGTTTACTGCGTGTTTCAACGCATCTGGTCATCCCGGAATGAATATTCCGCTGGGTCTGAATGAACAAGGCCTGCCCCTCGGCGTACAGCTTGTAGGGCCTTACTGGAGCGAGAAAGAAATGATCCATTTTGCTAAACAGCTTGTAAAGCTTACCCCGGGATTTATTCGGCCGGAGGGATACTGATTTTCCTGGAATAATTACATCACTATACCGATTAAAGACAAACTCATATTCTTGTCTCAGGAATAGGCACGATTTTGGGCGCCATGGTGGATAATAACTAACCAAGTACTGTTTTATTATTCCTCCGGCATTTGTATATTTAGTGTGTGCGAACTGATTTTTTAAATTAATTTTTCACCTATGAATATCCTACAGAATGCCATCCGCATGGCTTTTATCACATTAATCCCAGCACTTCTTCTTACCTGTCATACCAAGCAGGAGATCTTCCACCTGCCATTCAATGGAGAAGTGGCTGAACATGTTCTTGTGCTAAATGAAATGAAGCCGGCTCTCCCTACGGACTGGTCCACTTATTCTTATCTGGTCATGGAAATGAAAGTGACCTCACCCCAGCGATTCTCGGTGAAGGCCTATACCCCGGAAGGTATGTGCCGGATACTGATCCAGCCGGTAGGTCAGAATGTCTGGTTCCGGGCGGTCATTCCCCTGCAATATTTCCGGGGCAGGGACTCTTCGGGCCATGATATGGCTTCGGCGAATAATCGTCCCAGAAACGCTTTCTGGATGTCGGTATGGGGGCCTTTCGGCAACATAGACCGGGTCGACAGCCTCGGGATCAACATGACACATCCTGTTGGCAATCCTATGGTAACCATTCGGTCAATTGTTGTTTCCAGGGAAGATCCAGGCTCTGAGATCATGGACGCCCTTCCCGTAATTGACAGCCTGGGACAATGGATGAATACTGACGAGGCACGAAAGGTCCAGTCTTTCGAACAGCTGAAAACAGCCTGGGAGGAGGAAGATCAACTACTTGGCGATGGCTTTGACTATTGTGAATTTGGTGGATATACAGATATGTTGGTCAAAGGCACCGGACACTTCCGCATAGAACAAATTGATAGTGTATGGTGGTTTGTGGACCCGCATGGGCACCTATTCCTGTCGACCGGTCCCGATGTGCTCAGGAATGAGCAGGCCACACGCATCAGCGGCAGGGAGAGTTATTACCAGGCTCTTCCGGATGGACCCGATGATGAGCTCCGGCAATCTTACAGGGAACAGACGGTGACCTCATTCTATACCTGGAATCTGAAAAGGCGGTTTGGAGAATCTTGGGAAGCAAAATGGGCGGATTTGGTACTTAGAAGACTGGATGCCTGGGGCATGAATACCATCGCATGCTGGTCAACCTATATGGATGAGACCCATAAAAAGACATACACTGTGTGGTTATCGGGCTGGAGTGATGGCATACCCACTTACCTGGGCATGCCAGATGTGTATTCCAAGGCATTTGCGGACCAGGTGGACAGCCTGGCCAGGGAAAATTGTACACCCCTGAAAAATGATCCCTATGTGCTGGGATATTTTATAGGAAACGAACCGCCATGGCCTGATCGTGAATCCGAGCTAGCGGATCTGTTCCTGAACGGGCCGGAAAATACCACCCGGCAAAAGCTGGAAGAGTTTTTGGCAACAGAAGATTCTCCTGAACGCCGAAGGGAATTTTTCATCAACGCTTTTGAAAAGTACCTGACACTCATCTGTGATGCGATCAGGAAATATGATCCCAACCATCTCAACCTGGGCATCCGTTTTGGCGGATCTCCACCTTTGGATGTGATTCGGCTGGGCGGCATGTTCGATGTATACAGCTTGAACGTATATAATGAGCGCCCTGTGGAAGCCATACAAAAAGCCTATCAGAATAATGGCGGCAGACCGGTGATCATTGGAGAATTTCATTTCGGGGTGCCTGCTGGCGGATTGGGTGCGGGACTCGTCCAGGCGCGGGATCAGAAAGAAAGGGGTGTGGCCTACCGTTATTACATGGAACAGGCCGCCGCCGAGCCTGCCTTCGTCGGAGCACATTGGTTCCAGTGGGTAGACCAGCCTGTATCTGGGCGGTTTGACGGTGAGAATTACAATATTGGTCTGGTGGACGTTACCGACAGGCCATACTGGGAATTCCTGGAAGGCGTAAAGGAAACACACCGGAACTTATACAGTGTGCATGCAGGAATGAATCCGCCGGCAAGTGAAAAGGCAAAGAAAAGATAGATTCCAGGCTTTGCGGAGTTAATCTGATTGTTTCTGTTTCCCTGCATTTAAAATAACTATTAAGTAATCTTTTCGTATACAAAATACATGTCAAGTATACCCTTATTTTTGGCCTTTACTTTGCCCCGTGGCAGGAAGCTAAACTCAGGATCATCTTTAAGATATTCGTAGGTAGATTCAGATATATTCACTTGCCCGACCTCTCCGCTGCTTTCCATCCTGCTGGCGATATTAACGGTATCACCCCAGATATCATACTGGAATTTTTTGACCCCTACGATGCCTGCCACAACCTGTCCGGTATGAATACCCACCCGCATCTCAAAGTAGGGCTGACCTTTGCCCAGCAGTTCTTGTTTTCTCCCTTCTATAAAAGACTGCATTTCCAGTCCCGTGAGAACAACTTCTTTAACGGGTGAAGAGGTGGCTGCATGCAATCCTCCAGCTGCCATATATGCATCTCCAATGGTTTTTATCTTTTCTATACCATGTAAAGTGATTATATCATCGAAAGCTTTGAAACAGGTATTGATTTCTGCCACCAGCGCCTGTGCACTCAGATTCTCGGCAATATTCGTGAATTCTTTAAAATCGGTAAAAAGTACGGTTACATCCTCAAAGTTACGGGCGACGGATTCTCCCTTGACTTTGAGTTCTTCAGCTACTTCTTCCGGAAGTATATTTAACAAGAGACTCTCTGACCGGTCTTTTTCTTCCTGAAGAATGGCCTTTGATCGCCGAATATAACTTAACCTACTGAATAGGCCCAAGGAAATAATAAGGACACATACTCCGGAAAAAAGGAAGATATTTTTTCTTGTTCTCTCTTTGCTTATCTCTTTTTGCGATGCGATCTTAGCCAACAGTTTTTCTTCTTCGACTATTAAACTGTCTTCCAGCATCTGCTGATCGAATTCCATTTTTTGCAACTGCCTCATTGTTTCCTCTTCATGTAGGCTGTCGGTTAACGCGAGAAATATTTCGTGATACTTTAGTGCGCTGGCAGCATCCCCGAGTGCTTTGTAGGTAACATACAGACAATTAATGGCATTGATTTGCTCCTTAATATCTCCTGTGCTCTGTGACGCTTCCAGGCTTAGCTGGCAATTTTCCCTTGCTTTCCGGTGATCGGCTATTTCATTGTAAAGCTGACCCCGCGAGGCATAAATGCTGCTTAGAATGGCATTGTATCCTATTTCCTCAGCAGCCTCCAGGCTTCTTTGAAAATATTCGAGAGCCTCTGAAAATTCTTTCTTGTTCTTATGGATCAATCCCAGGGCGAAATAACAATCCGCAACGATATCTTTTTCATTAAATTCCCGGCTTATTTCAAGGCTTTTCTGAAAATATTCCAGTGCGGTTTGATACGCTTCCTGTACCAGATAACATTCACCAATGTTATAATTTCCTATAGCCCTCCCCCTGTGTTTTCCGAATTGTTCGTCAATGGATAATCCATTTCGATAGTATTTATTTTAACATCCCCCGATGGACTGAACATATTATTCAGGGCAATCTTAAGGATGTAAATGTATATTTTGACGCAATGAGTGGTAATTTACTCAAAATTGTATGCAAAGACAATACATTCAAGATTGATAGGAATATTCAGCCCTCGGTTGAATGGGTGGAATCAACAAGACGAGATGAAGTCTATCAAGGACTTCCCGATAAACCACCCCAGATAAGTTTTCTTAAATCATTAAATAATGCAAAGTCGGGTAATCCCATAGTAGCAAAGGAAATAGTAGCTGTTTACGCCGTGTATCTGGATATATATTCGAATAATGTACCCAAAGATGTATGGTCAATAACCTTGCGTGGATTACCTCCT
>Ga0209536_100012549_pt1 | contig 12311 bp, 8 predicted proteins | sample DeeMarSeWOR28_12_FD_187461 | JGI IMG/M metagenome (GOLD analysis project Ga0209536, IMG submission 187461) | Marine sediment microbial communities from White Oak River estuary, North Carolina - WOR-2-8_12 (SPAdes) (version 2) | ecosystem: Environmental > Aquatic > Marine > Intertidal zone >...
TCATGATCCAGATTGTACTTCCTGTGTTTATCGCTAACAAGGAAGGAATTGTTGACACCATTAGCATCAGTAGTGCTCCCGCCAGTCTCAAGGAACTCACAAACTCAAACAACCGGTGTTTTAGAATGACCAATACAGCGGCTGAAACCAAAAGGACTGATGCTACAGTCAAAACCAAAAACGAAATCCAAGAAATGACTTCAAGATTCACCATGTTTGATAGTACAAATCTTACAACGTATTGTCCAGACATCACAAATACTAGAAGAACAAGGACCTTTAGGTGGAAATCTCTTGAAATCGGTTGATCCGGTTCCTTACTCTCAAATACAACCGCAGCAAGGAAGAATAGGGCAACGAATGCTATTTGTATAATGTCAGATAACAATACAATGGGTGTCTTCTGGACTATTGGTGGGACAGACAGGAATTGCTTCTCAATCGCTCCTCCTATTTCTAAGATCGAATAGTACAGGAATCCAGTTGCTAAAAGAATATACGACTTCTTTCTGGTTTTGTTTAGAAGAATGATTGCTGTGATGCTTAATGCTGAAAGAACTGCAGCTAGTGATTCAAAACCTATAGCTATTATCGGTCTTGACCACAAAGGACTGCTTATTACATAGAGACCAAATCCGACTAGTAGGTTTATCAACATAAAGACCAGGAACTTGACAACCCACAGACGCTTCATTATAGATTCGAGTTCAAGATTCTTGAAGAAAAATAGTATTATGATGTACTACTTCATATTATTATTTGTCCTTCAGTTTTAGATAGGTCTCATTTGGAGGCCTACCATTAATCGAAGTCTCTCTATCTCTGCCTCAACTTCCCTGATTCTCTCTACATTCGCATGGTACAATGGCTTTCGCATGTCCATCAGATTTGGGACTTTGCGTAGAAGCCTATGCCTAACTAGTTTCTTCAACGCAAATGTAACTGTCCTCAATGGCATCTTCGATTCTCTCGAAAGATCTCGCGGTGCCATAGGGCCATGTTCAGTGAGATGATCAAGCACTAAGAGCGCACTTTTAGGAAGGTCGTTCGGTGTGAACATCATTTCATCACAATCCATTGCTCTGTCGGCAATAATTTAATACAAATATTGCCATCCCAACGGTGATACTACTACATCCGGCAATTTATAAAGCTTAAGTTCACCGTAATATCGGAGTGAGCGAGCACACATACGAAAAGCTGGTGGAAATACAGTGACCAAGAAGAAACCTCGGCTACAGGATTCAGTCCTCCTAGACGCAATCACACGACTGGGAGGAAAGGTCACAGCTACTGAGCTCAGTGATTTATTGGGTTACCCTGATAGAACCATCAGATATAGAATTCAGCGACTCAGAGAGAAAGGATATCTTGGTCGAGTATGGCCACAAACATTCGACACCAAGTTAGGTCTCGGCGATGCTTCAGTTATACTGGACATGGCTGATGATTACCGAAAGCTCCCGCGTGAGTTCCTTGATTGTTTTCCCAATTTTTATGCACACTATGTTTCATTCGGTCGTTACAATGGATATCAAGGTGGCGTAGGTTATCCAATTGAGAATCCACATATCATCGATCGAATGTTACGAGCAATGAAGAATATGGGAATCATAAAAGACTCCTATGTCCTACGAACAATGGACTTTCTCTCGGTTGCTGGAGACCTCAGTAAATATAATCCTCAACTAGGATGGAATTGGGACTGGAGGGAGTGGGCACACCAGTCAGAACAGACACTCAAAGTTGGAGAACGGTTTCCTCTAACTTTTGACCATACTCCCGCTCCATTTGACTATGACCACAAAGACATTGCAATCGTAGCTGAATTGAAGATGAATAGTGCTATTACTCATAAAGAGTTGAGCGAAATTGTTGGATTATCTGAAACTCAGATAGGAGTCAGGATTCGCCGTCTCCAAGATGCAAATATCCTCCGGGGATATGCATGGCTGACAGAACAGACTCCTGCTAACATCGTGCTGTATACCCACATCGAGCTTGAAGAACCAGACCACCCCGCCCTTACATGTTTTCTTGACCTACCCTTCCGGAAAGAGCTCATCATGGAGTCAACAGATAGATTCTGTGTTAGACTCACAATGAACTCAAGTGACGTGGCTGGTTACCTACGAGGTCTTGACGCATTCCGCCATCATTTTCGCTCATACTTCATTCAGTATTGCGTCAGCATTGGGATTGTTCCAGGTGGAATGCGTGGATTCTATCACTTACATAACGAGTCCACGGGTCTCTGGGAGATGCCCGTAGAGGATTATATTCAGAACCTTGAGAAGTTCCTAGAGAAGCATGCATGATGGAGAATAGAAAAACTTGTCTAAAAGGAAACTAACAAACGTGATGCTTCTGAAAGCAGTCACTGAACTTGGCGGCACAATTAATGCGACTGAGTTAGCCAAGATGTTAAGATTTCCTGAAAGGACAATCAGATACCGACTTCAAAGACTGAAGCAGCAAGGACACCTTTACCAAGAATGGCCATTGACACTTGACATAAAACTAGGACGACGGGAGACAGGTCTCTTTCTGGAACTTAGTGAGGAGTATCGTCACCTACCTCGTGACTTCCTACTCTGCTTCAAGAACTTCTATGTCAACTATGCAACCTATGGTCGATATCACGGCTATTTCGCAGCAGGTGGTTATCCTATAGATGAACCTAGACTGATTGACAAGATGACTACTACCTTGAAGAAAATGAATGTCATAAAGGATTCCTTCAAATTTGATACTATGGACTATTTTCCCCCCTCAGCAGATCTGTCACGATACAGTCCAACAACTGGATGGAAATGGGACTGGAGGGATTGGCTAAGGCAGTCCGAGAAAGCAATCAAAAATGGTGAACCATCAGGACTTGATGTTGTATGGGACCATGGAACTATGGACTATGACCACAAAGACATAGCAATCATAGCAGAGATCAAAGCTCATGGAAACATCTCTCCCAAGGAAATCAGCAAACGAGTTGATTTGTCTGACACACAGATCAGGATGCGAATTCGAAAACTCAAGGATGAAGGCATCCTCTTAGGTTCAGTTTGGTTGATTCCACCTGCTCCTGATTCAATGACATTGTATACTTTTGTGGAAGTTGATCCCTCTGATGATTCACCATTGGCTTGCTTTAGATATATTCCATTTAGAAAGGACATCTTTGTAGACAAACCAAACAAGTATTGCATAAAAATTGTGATGAACTCTAGCAATCTTGTTGGCTACTTGAGAGCTTTCGAGAGCCTCCGCAGTTACTTCAACTCATATTTCTTCCAGATAATCGTGAACCAAAATGTAAACACAGAACGGATACATTATCACTATCATCTTCACAAAGAATCCAGTAATCGCTGGGAAGTACCGATGGACGAGTACATCCGAGATCTAGAGGAATTCATCAAACAGTACTAGAACGAAGGCTTACATTTATGGCATAGCGTGTCAGTTCAATCACAACAAGGTGACAACATCTGTGGACGCGCGAGACCCAGAGAGACCGAATTTCAGCATAGTACAAGCACAAGAGATTGTTAGAACAATCTACGGTCTTTCAGGTAGTTTCAGAGAATTGCCCAGTGAGCGCGATCAGAACTTCCATGTCATTACTGATACTGGTGACGAATATGTCCTCAAGATTTCTGCAGCTTCTGAGAAGCAAGAAACCTTGGAATTCCAAAATCATGCTATGCATCATCTTGCAGGTAAATTCGAGAGTCCCATTTGCTCTCAAATTCAAACAACAACATCAGGTAACGAGATGACTCAAATTGATGGCCCAAGTGGAACGTCACACTTTGTACGGTTCGTTTCCTACGTACATGGACGAATCATGTCCTCAGTGAATCCCCACTCATCTGAGTTTCTTGAAGCCTTTGGATGTTTCGTGGGTTCATTGAGTGAGGGTCTATCAGATTTCGATCACCCAGCAACCCATCGAGACTTTTACTGGGATTTAAAGAACGCCAGTTCTACAATTGGGAAGTTCAAAGAGCACATCTCTGAATCAGAGAAACAGAAGCTTGTTGATTATTTCTTGAATATGTTTGAGAATCTCGTAGTCCCACGAATGGAAGAACTGCGAACAAGCGTTATTCACAATGACGTCAATGATGATAATGTTGTGATTAACAACCCTCACAATGAACTACGGTCTTTCGGTATTCTTGACTTTGGAGACATGGTCTACTCCAATACCATCAATGAATTAGCCATAGCTATTGCTTATGCGATGCTTGACAAGACTGACCCTATCACTACGGGACAGAAGATTGTTTCAGGATATCATTCAGTCTTTCCTTTGACTGAGTTAGAACTTGAAGTTCTCTTCCCTCTTATTTGTGCAAGACTAGCTACAAGCGTTACCGTTTCAGCATATCAGAAGAAGCTTGAGCCTGAGAATGAGTACCTTGTTATTAGTGAGGATAGAGCTTGGGATGTTCTATCATTACTCTCCAAGATTCATCCGAGATATGCAACGTACTGTTTTCGTAACGCAGCAGGAATGGAACCCTGTCCGGATTCAGTACATGTTCAGAAATGGTTGAAGAAGAACTCTGTATCTTTCTCAAGTCCAATTGGCACACGACTTGATCAAAAGAATAGCACCGTTATAGATCTGAGTGTGGGGAGTATTGATGTGGAGACGCCCCTCCAATTAGCCGATTCTATCGATTTTGGTAATCTTGTTTCCAAAAAACTGCAAGCTGCAGGAGTCAATATTGGAGTTGGACGCTACAACGAACCTCGTCTTATCTACTGCGGAGAACACTATTTGTCTCCAGGTAATGAAAGTCGTACCATTCACTTGGCAACTGATCTGTTTGTTGACAGTGGCACTCCGGTCCTTTCCGTATATGATGGATTCATCCACAGCTTTCAAGATAATGCGCGACCACTCGATAATGGACCTACAATTGTTGTTGAGCACAAGACAACACTGGAAGGACCCTCATTCTATATCCTCTACAGCCACTTGAGTCGTAAATCACTCATAGGTCTCTCCATTGGCAAACCCGTAAAGAAGGGTGAACAGATTGGTCGAGTTGGGGAGTATCCTGATAATGGAGGTTGGACTCCTCATCTTCACTTCCAACTTATAGTAGACATGATGGATGAGGAGGGAGACCTCTTCGGTGTCGCACCACCAAGTAAGCGTGATGTCTGGCTCAGTATTTGTCCTGATCCGAACTTGATTCTTCAGATACCCGATTCTCACTTTCCTGAACCTTCTCTAAAGCAGGATGAGATCCTTGACCTTCGCTCTGAGCATTTAGGTCGCCCATTGGGTGTTTCATATAGAAAACCACTGACGATTGTTCGCGGGTTCATGCAGTACCTCTATGACGAGAATGGGCGTGAATATCTCGACATACGCAACAATGTTCCGCAGGTCGGTCATAGTAATCCACGAATTGTCAAAGCTTTACGCCAACAAGCCTCAGTCCTAAACACAAACACTCGATATCTCCATGAGAATCTCGTGAAGTATGCAAAGCGATTGACAGACAAACTCCCGAAAGAACTCAGTGTCTGTTTCTTTGTTAATAGTGGGAGTGAAGCAAACGAGCTCGCTCTGAGACTAGCCAGAACTCACACAAAAGGAACGGACATCATCACGATAGATGGAGCATATCATGGTAATACCTCCGAACTTGTCAACATCAGTTCGTACAAACACAATGGTCCGGGCGGTGAGGGAGCTCCTCCTCATGTCCATGTCGTAAGAATGCCTGACACCTTTCGGGGCGAGTACAGGGGACGAGATGCTGGTAAGAAGTACGCAGAGGATGTATTGGCAGCTGCTCAGATGAGTAACAGTCTTTCATCCTTTATCTGTGAACCCTTGATGGGTTGTGGAGGTCAGATAATTTTTCCAGATGGGTATCTGAAGGAAGCCTTCAAGCATGTAAGAAATGCTGGTGGAGTTTGCATCGTCGATGAAGTGCAGACTGGTTTTGGTAGAGTGGGAAAGAAGTTCTGGGGATTCGAGACCCAGGGTGTAGTCCCAGATATCGTGACCATGGGAAAGCCTATTGGAAATGGTCATCCTATTGGAGCTGTAGTCACAACCAAAGAGATAGCTGACTCATTCACAACAGGCATGGAGTTCTTCAGCACAACTGGCGGGAATACAGTTTCTTGTGCTGTGGGAATGGCTGTCTTAGATGAGATTGAGACCCAGAAACTACAGAAGAACTCTGAGAAAGTTGGCAAATACTTCCTCGATGGTCTGAAAGGTTTGATGAAGAAGCATCCCATAATTGGTGATGTACGGGGTAGGGGTCTCTTCATCGGTGTGGAACTAGTCAGAAACAATGAAACCCTTGAACCAGCTGAAGATGAAACAAAGTATATTGTTGAACGACTGAAGGAACTTGGACTTCTGATCAGTCTTGATGGACCCCTAAACAATGTCCTGAAGATTAAACCACCCCTGGTCTTCACCAAAGAGAATGTTGACCGATTTATGAGCGCACTAGATCTGGTCCTTCACGAAGATCCTGTAGTTCAGTATATGCAGAACTGATTCGTCAATACTTGCATCGGGTGTTGGAATGACGAAGGTTGTCCAAGTTATCAGATGCTTTTTTCTCTGATTACGCTTATGACCAATCTTGTTAGAGCGTTGAGTTCGAATTCACTCTCACAATCGTCTTCAACTGGTGTTGAGTTTGCTTGGTCAGGAGATGTGTCTGGGGTGTAGAATTCGAGTCCAGCTGGTAACTTTTCTGTGATGGCAAACGCACTCATTTGATTTGCAAGTCCAGTTACGTTCATCCCACCAGTCCAATTCAGAAATGCGTCTACCGCGTAGTGGTCAGCACCTGTTAATGCATGTGCTGTGTCTCCTGCAGTAGAGTTGATTAATTTGTCCTCGAAGAATTGGTTCGTAATGATGTAGTCGATTCGACCCAATAGAGGTGTATATTGATGTCCAAACGTATAACCTGGATCAGTTGGGTTCAATGCACGAAAGACATCCGTGAAATTATGCACCTCTGACGCATATTGACCATAAGTGGGATTGTCTGGGTCAAGCAACATAGTCATGGGGCCAACACCTGCATCGGGACTATTTGGAGCAAGATCACCGGTGTCAAATGGTGAGTATGAATTGATGTCTCCGAGGTAGACTATAGGAACATCACCAAGAGAATCGAAATAGTTGATTATTCCTTCATTCTCCCATTCTCTTCGGTCTGCGTCAGTAGGACTCCCACCCGCTTTAAGGTGGCATCCTACGAAGTGGACCTCAGTCCCATTAATGTCGATAACTGCATCTATAAAATCATGAGTGACATCATACCCTGTTTCATCATCCAAGTATACAACCTGAATCTGTTTGAAATTGAGCACTGGAAATCTGCTTAGTACTGCTTCTCCACTTGTTGAGAAAGAGATACCCTGTGCACAGAATCCTTCGTATGGGTCTTCATCAGAGAAATAGGCGTTTAACTCCGCTACCGCTGCATTGAGATCTCTGCTTCCACCATCATCCCAATATCCAGTTTCAACAAACATAATGATATCTGGATTCTCCTCTTTAACGACCTCCTTCCAATCAGGATCTATACCCGACTCCTGAATGTTATAGGCCATTACCTTGAAGATAGGGTCAAAGTCACCTGAAGCAAACGTGATAGTATTATCAACTGTCACATTGATTGTTGCTGTTCCCCAGTTCGAATGTTCATCTCTTGCTCTACAAGTGATGCTATGTTCACCATCAGAAACGGTTCGAGTGTTCCAGTTGTATGACTGACCAACTGCTGTAAGAACGTCATCAATATAGATTTCATATCGCTGTATACTGCTATTATCTACAGCTGTGAAGGTGATTGCTTCAGCACCATACACGATTGTATCAGTTGATGGTCCAGTTATCGTTATCACCGGTCCAGTTGTATCCGTGCCATTTCCATTGGGTGGTTGTTGTGGGGGGAATGCAATCATAATGACAACGGCGGACCCCACAATCAGAATAACAATTAGCGCTACAGGCAGTATCTTTCTGATGTCCATCTATTTCAGCTCCATTTGATAGTACAGCAGCGACTTCCTCTCAACATGAAATCAACTAGATAAGCTTTGGTGATTGGGATATGAAATTGACACAGTTATTAGTCCTCACTCCTGCATATCAGATTGAGTGGTTCTATTGACAGGACAAGTTTCTGACGAGTTTAGGTACAATGGTGAGGTGTTCGCACTTGTTGGGATCAAGGGTGAAGGTTTATACACTCCTTTGGATTTTGACATGAAAACAACAATGGCAAGCACTGCATGCTGGCGTGGTTATCAAATGCTCTATGACTGTGTTGATGGAAAGATGATACTTGACAGGATGCTTGCCAACCCAACTGAGCCAAAACCCGTCAATGGCATCGAGCCACATTCATATGAGCACAGGTTCATTTTCAACTATGTCTATGAGGACTTGGGATTGAAGACCAAGTTCACTGGTACACTGCTCCTAGGTAAAGATTTCATCGATGAAATGTATGTTCACATGGGCTTCCAGAGTCCAGAGTCTTATCGAACTGTGATTGAATTGGAAATTATGGATGGAAACATAATCAAAGAGACCGATCTGTCAGCGTTAATGGCTGAACAAAGATTGGCTGGAACCGACAAACCTGCACGACCATCAACCATGGATGACGATGATGTAAGAGATTGGATCGAGGAACGATTCTCACAGGACTATGAACGGGATTGAGTTGTCATGCAAAAACCAGACTACTCGAACAATATAGTCAATCTCATGAGTTCAATTGCTAATGCATCTGGTGTTTCAAGTCCTTACTCTCCTCTAGACTCGTTGGAATTTTTGAAGGAGTCGAAGAACATTGTTCTCATGATTGTGGATGGTTTGGGGTACAACTATCTCCAGAAGTATGGGAATGCTACTAATCTTCAGAAGAACCTCAAAAGCTCAATCACTTCCGTTTTTCCACCTTCAACAGGTTCGGCAATCACGTCCTTCCTATCTGGACTACCTCCACAGCAACATGGGGTTGTGGGTTGGTATGTTCACTTGAAAGAGGTAGGACTAGTTTCTCGGATTCTTCCATTCACTAATGCGGTTGATGGAAATGTCCTCGATATCCCCATATCCAGAATCATCGACGTTGAGCGAATCTTTCGAAGAATCAATCGTAAGTACTCTGTTGTCTATGACAGGCACATCATAGACTCGGTCTACTCTCGACATCTTGCGGGAAGTGCTAGAAGAATCAGCTATTCTGATATCAATTCTTACTTTGCTGGAATCAAGAAAGCGATCTCATTGACAAAGAATGAGAGTTACACATATGCATACTGGCCCACGCTTGATAGCATAAGCCACATTCTCGGTTCTGAAAGCACTGATGCAAAGAACCATCTTAGAGAATTCGATGAGAAACTTGGCGGATTCATCGATGAGATATCTGGTTCCGAAACTACTCTGTTAATCACCGCTGACCATGGGTTCAATGATGTAAAACTAGACGACATAGTCTACACGAGAGACCACCCAGTTCTCATGGATTGCCTATCACTACCAGTCTGTGGTGATACTCGAACTGGCTTCTGCTATGTAAAACCTTCAAAGTCTACTATCTTTGAAACCTATGTTGAGAATGACCTTGGTGATGTCTGCGAGCTCCACAGAAGTGAGTTCTTGATTCAGGAGAATTGGTTCGGTCTTCATGAATCTCATCCGATGCTTTCTGACCGTGTAGGGGATTACACACTCATCTTCAATGAAGGGCATGCTCTCATCAATTGTTTCCCAGGTTTTGAACCACCCGAGTTAAGAGGACATCATGGAGGTGCAAGCGCTGACGAGATGAATGTACCTCTTATTGTCATTGATTGTTAATAAAAAAGAATTAGAAGTTGAGAGGTGCAAAGGCCCCCTCAACTTGAAGTTTTACTCTATCGCTCTACCTCAATCTCTTCTAGGGTCTTCCCTTTGGTTTCAAGAGGTTTGGCTAGGAGTGTGAATAGTGGTATAAGCATCAACAGGCCTGCAAAAATCCAAAAGCCATCCCAGGTGGTTGCAGCGAACATGTCGATTAGCAATGCCGAAAGCAGTGGACCGATAACATATCCAAGACGCGCACCTGTCACACATACTCCAATGCTCGTGGATCGCACTTCAGTCTTGAATATCTCTGCAAGATAGACATAGATCCACGCTAATATCATCGCCATGAAGAAGTATGCCGCCTGATACGTGGCTGGCATTCCAGTCAGACCCAAAGCTACCATACTGATGACTGCACCAAGTGAACCAATAATCAAGACATAATTCCTGCCTATTTTGTCAAGCAGTACTCCTGAGATTAACGCACTCACTGGCAAGAGCAATCCTGCAATTGTTAGAATCGTGTTGAAGTCAGTACGACCGAGAACTACTGTGAAGTATTCTCCTCCCCATGTCGTAGCCATCTTGAACGAGATTGTCCAACATAGATACACCGTCATAGCGATCAATAGGTACTTTCGGTCCTCACTTCCGAGTTTCCTCAAGGCATCCATTATGCCAAGTCGCTTCTCTCTGTCAGCTGCACTGTTCACCCATCGCTGTGGTTCTTTCATGAAATATAACAGAATCATGAGAAGGACCATTAGGAAGAACATCACACCATATCCCCACTGCCAATTGTAGGTGTCTATGAGACGAGTTCCAAGAATGGCATAGAGTGGAATTACACCAATGAGGAATGCTGCACTTCCATAGAGCCCACGACTCTTCGGAGGAGCTTCCTCTGAGATTGGCACCTCCCACAGGTTCGATGTGGTCGCCATGATTACTACCGAGTACAAGAGCAAGAATACGTAAACATTGATTGACATGAACACAATGAGGATTGCTGGGACTCCCATCGTCAGCACTAATACGAACATCCCCTTCTTTCTTCCATATGCATCAGCGAACCATGCAATGAAGAAAACACCAAAGACAATGATTCCAAACATCCCCTGCAAGAATGCAAACTCCGTGAGAGCTGCATCACGAGCTGGACCTACAGGATTACCCCAGAATGTATCGATTATTCCAGGTAATGCTTTGGTTTCAATCAGGGAGAGCCAGCTGTCCATTTGGCTCACAAGACCCATGACCACAACCAGGAATATCATGTACCTCTTAGATACTCCATGCTGAGTAGTTTCACCACTTTCCATGTTTTACTCTCCTCAGTTTATGACAAAGTAACTGCAATAGTCAAGTGCGCCTCTATTAGAATCTTCTTACAAAATACCAAAAGTGAATACTATCATTCACTAGGATCTCCTTTTCTGGAACACAACCAGTGTAACAATTACTATTCCGATACTAATTGCTAACACTGTGACGACTATTGCTGTATTGTCAGGAACTAATGGTGTGAGGTTTACCAAGTTCATCATATAGAATCTGTAGTGAATCTCATCTTCAATATCGACAGTATAGGGATTATTTGATAGCCAGTCCTCGACTACAAACCCATCAATCTCGTAACCTGTTTGATTCTGGAATATTCTATTACGAGGAAAGTAATCCCAAGCATCAACAGGAACCTCTTCAGGTATGAAATCGCTTGTGTTAGCTTCAACCATGTTTAATCCCCACATTCTAAGGACTGCTTCATTGAACTGCTCCGATGTGGAGTGTACATCAATAGTCACATTGTACAATGGAGTCGGCAATGTTGAGTCATAGATTGGCAATACCAATCGTGAAGAATTCAAATCTGATTCAATGTTTTCTGCAATAACCTCCGCGTCGGGAATTCCCGGTCCGACAATCCAGTCTATATGAACATCAATAGTCGGTGCATTTTCTGACCAGCCATCTGACATTCTCACCTCTCCGAGATCTGTAGCTAGGATGTCAAGTATCTCATCAGCTTCTTGGAGAAGGAGCTTTAGTTGATTGATGTTAGTTGCAATCAATAACTCAGGCACAGTTGAGAGGTCCTCTTCTAGTAGATCAAGCTCAGTCTGTTGGTCTGTCGTCAGGGAGAATTCTCTGAAGTATTCGATTTCGTCAAGAAATCTGCCCCAGAGCTGCAACCCCTGAACATTGTTTATCAAATCCATGTCGAACTGGTCGAAGACTGTTGTTTGTTGGTACGCACACATTGTAGACATACTGGAACCTGCAGCTAACCAACCAAATGTGGAATGAATGTCTGTCTGACCTATACAGTGTCCAAGCTCATGAATGACTGTGGGTGTGATTGCAGTTCTGGGTTCATCTGGATTTCCTCCATAGAAATATGAAGGCACAGCCCTGCCATTTAGACACCATGAGTCGACTT
>Ga0209536_100012550_pt1 | contig 12310 bp, 11 predicted proteins | sample DeeMarSeWOR28_12_FD_187461 | JGI IMG/M metagenome (GOLD analysis project Ga0209536, IMG submission 187461) | Marine sediment microbial communities from White Oak River estuary, North Carolina - WOR-2-8_12 (SPAdes) (version 2) | ecosystem: Environmental > Aquatic > Marine > Intertidal zone >...
TAATGCTTAAATTAAAATAATCATGTTTCTTTTGTTGCATTGGAAGCGGCGGTAGCGAAGCCAGGTCAAACGCGGAGGACTCAAGATCAGCGTTTTGATGAGCTATCCTTTCCCATAGGGGTTCGCAGGTTCGATTCCTGCCCGCCGCACCACTCCTCGAGGTTTTTGTGGGAATAGTCTGAAAACTGTGAATAAATTAATATAGCTTTGACTTTCCAACGGAGGGTAATTTTTCTGTAGTATATTGTGGGAATTGCATCCGCTGTAAGGCTTAAAGGTTGAAAATAAGCCATACTATTGAGTGGGAGTGTTAACGTTAGCGAAGAAAACCAAGATTGTGTGCACAATTGGACCAGCTAGTCTACAACCTGAAACATTGGAGCGGATGGTTCAGGCTGGAATGAATTGTGCAAGGATAAACACTGCTTATGGAGATTTCGACAGGTACAAACAGACGGTCAATAATGTTCGAAAAGTAGCTGACATTCCTTTGATGGTTGATTTAAAAGGGCCAGAAGTAAGGTTGCAAACAGATAGGGAGTTTGTAGTTAATCGGGGAGATCAATTTAATGTGGGATTCAACGGAGAATTAATCCGTTTTAACCACAATTTTATTGATCAATTGAATGTTGGCAATGTAATTTTCATAGATAACGGTAGAATTCGCACATCAGTTACTGAAAAAAGTGAGGGAACTATAAGGATAATTGTAGAGCAGGGTGGAGTGTTAGCTAATGGTAAAGGAGTAAATATTCCTAGCAAGCAGCTTTTAGTTCCAACCCTATCAGAAAGGGATCTCAAAATAATTGAGTTGGCGAAAGAATACGAAATTGAGTATTTAGCACTCTCCTTTACAAGAAATGAAGAAGACATAACTATACTAAGATCTACTGCTGAGGGATTTAATGGTGCAGTGATTGCCAAGATTGAAAATTTTGAGGGAATCCAAAATTTTGATCAAATTTTGTCAGCTTCAGATGGTATTATGGTTGCTCGTGGAGATTTGGGAGTTGAAATAGAGGCAGAGAAGGTCCCGTTGGTTCAGAAATCGCTTATTCGCAAATGCAATCAGGTAGGAAAAACTGTTGTAACCGCTACAGAAATGCTGGAATCTATGATGAATCAACCTTTTCCAACCAGAGCAGAGGTCAGCGACGTGGCTAACGCGATACTTGATGGAACAGATGCTACCATGCTTTCTGGAGAAACTGCGGTTGGGAAATATCCTGTTGAGTCAGTGTCTATGATGGCTCGTGTAGCTTTAGAGGCTGAAAACGCAGCAGTAAGTACTGTAGAGGACAAGGGATTTGTGAACATCTCGGATTCGATAAGCAGATCAATCCAACGTATATGCCAAAATATGCCACTTAACAAGATAATTACTTTAACCAGGTCAGGTTACACTGCAAAGATGATTGCTCGGTTTAAGGTGCCACAGCCCATAATTGCGGTTACGTCAAGCGCGATTGCAAAGAGGCAGTTGGAACTAGTTTATAATGTAATTCCGGTATACATTGATTATCGAAAGGAAACTGATCGGATATTGGCTGTAGTTAAAAATCTGTATTCTAAGAAGATGCTAGACATCGAAGACATGGTTTTGTTTACAGCTGCCTTCAGAACAAAAAAGAAACATGCAAGCAACATTATAGAAATCCACAACGTCAAAGAGCTTCTAAATAGTAAACAATGAAGATTATAATTAACCCAAAGCTATTTTAAAATCTCACCTGGTGACTGTTCTCGGAAAAAAGAAATAATATTAAAAAACTCACACACCACCAACTCCAATTCTGAAAATAGTTAAAAAAAGCTATTAAAAAATTCACACTAAATCAGACGCGGGTTTAAGATCAACTTTTCTCAACTGTTAGATGATTTGGTTTAGGAGATCATATTACACATGAAAATATGGTAATAAAAAATGTTAGAAGTTGTTGAACAACAAATTGTAGACCAGCGGTCAACAACAACTTCTATCTTTAGTCTAACTAATCCAAATATGACTAATATGAGTTACATTAACTCAAAACAGGAGATATCCCCCTACAACATTTTCCCACAATTTCCCATTTTGTAAAAGGTAAATTTTAAGCTCAAAACCAAATTCACTTTAAAAATATTTCTTTTTTCTAAATTGTCTAAAACCTAAATGATAATATATTATAGTTGGTAATTGGCCCAAAAGCTAAATTAGATCCCTGTTAATTTTACGATAAACCAGACGTTATAGAGGTTGACTGATGAGGTCTTTCCCAAAAAAATTTAAGTTACTTATAATTGAGGAGAAGTGGCAACAAAACTGGGAACAATTAGGCATTTATGTTTTTAACAGAGAAGACAGCCGTCCTGCATTCACTATAGATACACCCCCTCCATATCCATCAGGCAACTTTCACATGGGAAACGTACTAAACTGGACATATATTGATGTCCTAGCTCGCTTCAAACGAATGCGAGGGTTTAGTGTCTTGTTTCCCCAAGGATGGGACTGTCATGGACTTCCAACTGAAGTCAAAACAGAAGAGATTCACAAAATTAAAAAAACGGACGTACCCCCGCAAGAATTTGTTAGACTCTGTAAACAGGTCATAAACAAATACATTGCCATAATGAAAAAAGCCATCATACGACTTGGTTGTTCAGTAGACTGGACAACAGAATACAAAACCATGGATTCAACGTACTGGAAAAACACCCAACTTAGTTTCATTCAGCTCCATAAGAAAGGTTTGATTTACAAGGGTACTCATCCAATCAGCTGGTGCACAAGCTGTGAAACTGCCATCGCAGACGCAGAAGTAGAACACGAACAAAAACAAGGCACCCTACACTACATCAAATTCAAGCTAGAAGATGACACCCATTTAACGATAGCAACAACAAGACCAGAACTGCTACCAGCCTGTGTAACCGTAGCAGTTCACCCCCAGGATAGCCGTTATAAAAAGTTCATAGGTAAAAAAATCAATGTTCCAATAGCAAACCGCCCAGTTAAAATTATATCTGAACGAAGTGTCGATCCAAAATTTGGAACAGGTGTTCTAATGATATGTACCTACGGAGATAAAGCTGACGTAAAAGCTGTTTCTACGCTAAAACTCCCTGCAATTATCTTGATTGATGATAAAGGAAACATGAATGAAAATGCGGGAAAATATGCTGGACTAACAATCAAACAAGCAAAAAAAGCTGTGGTTGCAGATCTTGAAGAGAAAGGTCTTCTGGAAAAGACTGAATCTCTTAGCCAAGAGGTTGGAAAATGTTGGAGATGTAAAAACCCAATAGAAATACTGGAGCATGAACAATGGTTCATGAAAACCCGCGTCTTCACAGAACTAGTCAAACAAAAAACGCTAGACGTAATATGGTACCCAGATTACATGAAAAAGCGCATGATAGATTGGGCAGACAGCCTTGACTGGGATTGGGTAATCTCCCGTCAAAGAATCTTCGCTACACCCATACCCGTCTGGTATTGCAAACAATGCCAAGAAACATTAATAGCCGAACCGGACTGGGTACCCATAGATCCAAGAAATCAATCTCCAAAAAAGAGTGTATGTTCAAAATGTGGCTCTATAGAATTTATTCCAGAAACAGATGTTTTGGACACTTGGTTCGACTCTTCAATTACTTGCGCTGTTCATGCAGGCTGGCCAGATAAACCAGACTGGCACAAACTGTTTCCCGCAGATGTTCATCCATCAGGCTACGACATAATACGAACGTGGGCGTACTATCTGATGGTCCGTGGACTTGCCCTTTTTGACGAGAAACCCTACAAAAGCGTCCTCATTAACGGTATGGTCCTTGGAACAGATGGCAGAAAAATGAGCAAATCATTGGGCAATTTTGTATCCACTCCAGAAGTTTTCACCAAATATGGTGCAGACGCACCTAGACAATGGGCAACAGGGGGAGGAGCCACAGGATCAGATATACCCTTCAGGTGGGAAGACGTAGAATACGCATGGAGATTTCTTAGAAAACTATGGAATGCCTCAAAATTTGCAGCGATGCACCTCGAAGACTATGATCCAAACACGAAAACACCAAAACTGGAACTCATAGATAGATGGCTCATCAGCAAGATGGAACAAGTGACCGAACAGGTAACTGAAGCAATGGAAAGTTGTCAATTTAATGTTGCAACTGATAAAATACGACAGTTCACGTGGCATAGTTTCTGTGACAATTATCTAGAAGCCGTGAAACACAGGTTATATCAGCCCGAAACTTACGGAGATGAAAAGAGAGAAGCAGCTCAATACACACTCTACAATATAATTTATAGGATATTACAACTTCTTGCGCCCATATCTCCACATATCACAGAAGAATTATACCAAATCATGTACTTTGATGAAAAACAACATCAAAGCGTCCATAATTCAGAATGGCCTATCGTAAATAATGAGTTGGTTGACACAGAAACCGAAAAACACGGCGACCTAATCGTTGCAGTAATGGGAGAAATCCGTAGAGACAAATCCGAAAACAAGAAGCCGTTAAATGTGCAAATCCAGAAATTGACCGTATCCTCAGAAGACAGTAATATATTGAATGTTTTGTGTCAAGCTGAAGAAGATCTTGCTGGAACATGTAAAATAGAAAAACTGGAAGTTAAAGTTGCTCCTAGCAAAGGACGAGAAGTACAAGGATATCCCAGTGTCCGTCTGGTAGTGGAGTACTAGGTTGCTACTTTGTATCTAAGAATCGCAGCCACTCCACCAAATGACTTCTTTAGCATCTGTCCTTCTTCAGTGTCACCTGACAAAACTTCCACTTCTGTTCCAGCTATTTCAGCTGCCTCGGCTAATTCATCAATAAGTTCCTTGGTTTCCGTAACAGACAGAGTTGGAATACTGCATTTTGGGCACGCGCTACCGTTTGTTTTCTGCTCAAACTCTGCGACTTCATGCATCTTCATCGTTTCCTCTTTAGTGTAGTTGCAAGACCCACACTTCACAGTTACTCTAACTGACTCAAGGTCCTCAGAAAGTAAAAGAGTGTCTACGATTCCATTATTCAGATATTTTCGCACTTCATCCTCACCGTATGTGGCTAGGCCCGTGTCTTGACCAATTTCGCGGAGAAATTTTTGCATAATCTTCTTTTCTTCAACATAACGTATTCGCCGAAGAATATCTTGAGATTTTTCTACAACCTCTGATACGCCTTGCTCATCAGTATAGGATGTATCAATTGTGGCTACAATCTTTTCTTTGAGAGTGTAATGAAGATAGTTTCCTTTCTCAAAATCTTCTTTTGTAGGTCCCGGGCCGCCCAAAAGCAAACTCTTTAAGTTTTCTATAGGAAGAAAGATTTCGTCGGCATGTTCGCCGACACGATTGAAGTACTCCTGCAACTTTGCTTCTCTCTGTCGCACAAACCTTTTTGCAGATTGTCCTCCTGCCCTAAACTTTCCAGGAATCCCCGAAGTTATCTGCTTTATTATGTCGAGAGATTTTCCTCTAACCGTTGCAAAGGAAGCGTGTGAGGAATCTAAAACAATAATTCCATATGTTTCTTTTTCTTTCAAAAACTCTTGCAAATGCTCAGTATGGAATCGGGCATCACAACGATACAAATATACCTGAATAGGTTCAGGCGGAGAAATAATATATAATTCAATCTTTTCACTTCCAGGACCATTCTGAGGTATAGCTCCGCAGAAAAGCACCAACCCATTATCGGGTACCCTCTTGAACATTTTCATTCGTTGCGTAACTCGTGTAATAGCATCCTGAACATTTTTTCTCGTAGTGTTAGATTTGATGTTAGATGCTGTTCCGTACTCATTGTTGAGCATTGCTATTACTTCGCTTACTTGGCGCCCAGGCGGTACATACAGAGAAACAAGCTCAGTTCCTCTGCCTTCTCTGTCTGTCAATCTCTGCAGATTTCGTTTTAAACGAAACCTTAGAAGAGAGTCCTGTTTATTACTCAAAGTCAATTACGCCTTTTTGATTTAGAATTATCCAACGTGACATAGCTGATAAAAGTTATCTTTCCTGAATATAATATTGGAATTTTATTTAGCTCAAGAACCTAAAGCTAACAACTGGAAAAAAATTATAGTTGATTTGGATAAAAAAGTTAAGATACACGAAATTTATTATTATCCTCGTTTGTATTCCATAAATTTTTGGATTAAAAAACCAAGGACAAAACTATTCAAATATAATTGGAACATCTGTGTTGAAATAATCGGTATCAGGTTGACTGGAGAGGGCGAAGAGGCTGTTAACAAAAAAGCTGGTGTTTGTTGGTCACATATCGGTTGACAAAATAGAGAACATAAACGGCACACATGTTCAACCAGGAGGAGCAGCATTATACGCCGCCATGGCTGCCAGAACACTCTCCCCAAACGTAACATTGATTTCAGCTACTGGAAAGGATAACCAATTCCTTGACTCTTTGAAACTTCTGCCATTCAAAGATGTAAAAATTTACGATACCCCATCAACAAGGTTTCATATAAAGTATGACCGACGTTGGGAAGCTCATTACCTCAAAGTTGAACATGGTGTAGGTTCCAAAATAACATCTCGAAGGATTTCAGACAGATGGCTTAGAAACAAGAGCTTATTCCACATTTCACCTATGCGTCCTTCAAAGGTTTCCAGAATAATAGATAAGATAAAACAAAAGTCTCCTGAGACAAAGGTATCAGTTAACACATGGATAGATTACATCAATGAAGGCCAAAAAAATAGGAGAATTCTAAAAGAAATTGCTGCGAAAGCAGATTTCTTTATTTTAAGTGACTCAGAGGTGAAAGCGTTGGCGCAGACTGATTCAATATCTATCGCTGTTAGACTTCTTAGGGCTAAAAGGTTGATCGTAACTTTAGGTATATTTGGAGCTATAATCAGCGAAAAGGGTGATTTGAAGATGGTTCCAGGTTTGAATCTGGCTTCGGATAAAATTGTAGACACTACAGGGGCGGGAGATGTGTGGTGTGGAGCTTTTCTGGCCGCCTACGATCTTACTGAAGATTTCTTCAAGTCTGTGAGTGTTGCATCCACAATTTCTCGTATTAAGTGTGCGGATTGGGGTTTTCAAAACCTTATAAACTTGAGTTTTAAAGAGCCGAATGAAGTGATAGAGTTTGTTATGGGTTTAAAGGATGGGGGAATCCAAAAAAGAATGGTTGATTACTTTAAAGAGTAGCCATTTGTAGCTCTTATTATTTCTATTGTCATTAAAAAAATTATAAAATGAAATAATATTTTTTGGTAATTTGAAAAGTTGGGTTTAAAAAGAAACATTATTTAGGATATGTTTAGTTGCATTACGGGTGGAGATGGTTGTATGCCTATGGCTTATGTGTTGATCAATACTGAACCTAAAAACATGGAAAGCGTCGTATCAACTTTGGAGAAACTTGATTCAATTGTGGAAATATTTCCTGTTTACGGTGTATATGATATAGTAGCCAAGATCCAGGCAGAAACCATGGAAAAACTAAAGGATCTTGTCACATGGAAAGTGCGTAGTTTAGATGACGTTAGGTCAACTATAACAATGCTGATTCTTGAAGATAATAAATAACACAAATAGTTCCTTTTCTTTCGTCTCTATCTCACATTACCAAGCGTGAAGCATTTTGGCACATGCTTTAATACTCTACTGGTCTAGCATGGGAAACACTGAGAAAGTGGCTATTGCTATAAAAGATGGCTTAGAGGATGCTGGAGTTAAAGTTTGTTTACTTAAAACAACTGAAGCATCAGACATAGACTATTTTGATTACGATCTCGTCTGTGTTGGTTCCCCATCTATTCAATGGCACCCTCCCACGCAGGTTACAACATTTTTAATCAAAAAATTTGATGAATACAAAGAGAAAAAGAAAATTAAGACATCCGCACCAAAAATTACCGGAAAAAACGCGTTAATATTCTGCACCTATTCTGGACCCCACACCGGACTCAACGAAGCTATTCCTGTGGTCAAGTATATCGGTCAGTTTTTTGAGCATCTCGGCTTCAATATATTAGATGAATGGTACATTCTCGGAGAGTTTCATGGTTCAATGGAACGTAGTACGAAAGGCAGAATGGGAGATATAAGAGGAAAACCTACAAAAGAAGAATTGAAAAAAATAACGATAGCCACCAAAAAAATAGCGACCAAACTTTGAATGTTTACTCAACAGTGATTTTTTTCGCTTGTCCTTCCCAGATTCCGTGTAGGTTACACAATGCCTGTGCCCTTAATGTAGCGGATTGGTTAAGAGTAATGTTAATGGTTCCAACATAGCCATCAGTCAGTTCAGTACCAAACTCTATTCTAGCGATTAACCTTTTTTCAGCGTAAAGTGTAACCCAATTTATCCAATGACTCAAAGTGTTAGGATGTTCAATATCGTCGATTCCACCAATCTTAATCTTCACGACGAAAGGGATATTCGCTTTAGCTGTAGTAGGAGCTTCAATAATGGGTACATGCTTTTTTGCCATTCCAGGAAGATTATTCCATTCTGTGGGTTTGTTAAGTTCTGTTAAAGAATATTCTTTTTCTGTGCTCAAAATTTTCAACTCTCCCAAATAAAGAGGTTTTTTGGATCTAAAAAAGTTATTGTAAATTTTTTTCTATGCCCTTTTTCGGTTTATGTAATTCACCTACAGAATTTTTGAACAACTCAGGATGCTCAGTGTGAATAGGAACTAAAAGTTTTGGTTTTATTTTTTCTATCATGTCTTGTATTTCAGGACCAGAAGCGTGACCACTGGCGTGAATATGGTAGGGTTTGAAATCATTTTTGATGTTAATTTTAAAGTGTTTTAACCATCTTATCATCCGGTCTTTAGAAAGTTCCATCTTGGGATTGAAGGGTTCACATTGAGCTCTAACAAATACGGAATTTTCAGGTAACTCAAAATCCAATATATTTTTGAACCTGAAATAGTCAAGATGCAAAACATAACTGGAAGGGTTTTCGTTTAGTTCAAGGGCGGATATTCCCTTTTTTAGATGCTTTGTATCTACAACCAAGTTGTCTCTTTTGTTGCTCCATTCCGAGAGTGGAATATCTCCCACCTTATGCTTTGAGTTACTATAATCACCTGGTGAATATAGCATACACCCACACCTTTCAAGAAAAACTGTGGCAGCCTCATCATAGACGCTTCGCCCAAGCCTAGCCAATAAATAAGCCAAACGTGGATCGAAAACCGGAATTCTACCGCTCTCTAGCGCCGCATCGCGCACAGTCTCATACCGATCAATATCTTTCCATGTAAACCCTACCATAGCCAATCCCTCACAACCCGAAAATATGTCAATAAGATCTGTTTCCACCCTCTTTTCGTCATCCGGTTCCAATTGATCAATACGGGTTCCTTCACAAAACATGACGTCAGGTCTAAGACCTCTCAGTTCATCACCCAAATTATAGCCAGAGCGTCCATGAAACCTAACGTCTCCGGTATACAACACCTGATAATCTCCAGTCTGTGCAAGACAAGCCATTGAACCAGGTATCGAATGATCGACATTGAATCCAGTAAGAGTCAATCCATCAACAACAGTTTGTGTTATCTGATGCTCTAGACCATAAAATTCTCTACTTTTCTGCTCCTTTGAGTAGTCTACTTTGAGTTCGCCTGGAAAAAATCCTGTTTTTAGCTTTCCCATTTCACGGTCCTTTCTAACGGTCAACTGCTTATCCAAACCCTGTAAATTTCCAATCTCTGCCACTGCATCCATCAAGGTTTGGGTCATATCAGAACAAAAAAATGGGATATCACCAAGATAAGGAGCATATCCACAATGATCCAGATGTGCATGGGAAATAAAAAGTGAATCAGGATGCCAAGAATCATTTTTCTTTGCTTGCTCAAAACTTTGTATATCTAAATTCCACAACTTTTTGGCTTTTGCAGGGTAACTCTCGAAGTCTCTAGGGAAAATAGCATCTTGCCTGTAGAGTCCGTCTAAATGCGGCAGTAACCCCAGTTTAAGTAAGTCGTGAATTTTGCAGCCTGATCTGGGTTGAAGAAATTCTTCAAAAAACAAGCTTTCTTGACTGTATGATAGTCCAAAATCGAAAAAGATTGATCCTTCCTCGAATTTGACGAGGATTTTGTTTCCTCCAATGTCATTGACTCCGCCATAACAAGTGAATTTGATCATTAAATATGACCCCGCAACAAGAGATAGTCATCTAGAGCTAAATATAAAACATATTACAAATAGAATATCAAGAAGGATTTGAATTAATCCTAATTTATTTAAGGAATCTATAGATCAGCGAATCATATCTTGCAGTTTCTTTAAAGGCTTCTGCAGCCAATTTTTTTCTTGTTTCAGCACTAACTTTACCGTTTTCTTTGATTTCCCTGAGTACTTGATCATATCTGTTAGATGAAACGATTATTGTTACGTTTTCAAAATTTTTTGCTGCAGCCCGAATCATGTTTGGTCCACCAACATCAATTGTCTCTAGAATAATATCCAGTTCATTACTTTTAGTTGCTAATTCTTCAAAAGGATATAGATTACATACAACCAAATCAATAGGCTCTATTCCGAACCGTTCAAGCTCCTGCATATGCTCTTTTTTATCTCTCAAGCCAAGTATGGCACCAATCAGTTTTGGATGTTCAGTTTTGACTCTACCATCCAATATTTCAGGAAATCCAGTAACTTCTGAAACCATTTTAACCGAGTTGACTCCGCCCTCTTTTAAGATTTTAAAAGTTCCCGCCGTTGAGATTATCTCAAATCCCAGTTTGACCAGTTCGCTAGCAAAGCAGACTATGCCTGTCTTGTCATAAACGGAAATTAATGCACGCTTCATGTTCATCAATACAATTCTTTGCTAAAATAACTATTGCATTCAACAAAAAACCAGTTGTTCAAATCACATATTTTTTCCAAAAGACTCCAATAAAAAAATATGCCTTCGGTTTCTGAACTATAACCCATCCTGCCGTAGGTAGTAATCATCCTCTTTTTTTGAACCAAAGCTTCTTAAGCCTTTGGTCCGAAGTTGTTTTCGAAGTTTTTCGGCATATACAACGGTTATTTCATTTCTCTTCTCTAAGTAGCAGATTATCTCTTCTGCTTCCTCTGCTTTTTCGCATCTTCGAAGGAAATCGATCACGTCTGGAGTGTAACCAGAAAATTTCTTTGCTACTGCCTTCTCTGCAACAGTGACGTTGGATCGCACCGAGGTTATTTTTGTTTCACAAATTTTGCTTTGCATTTCTTTAGCTAGGTTCGGAAACATTTTTTGAAACTTTTCCTTCTCCAAGTCCATCCTTTGGGCATTCTCCTTACAGATAATCTATCACCACTGATGATTAACCAAGTTCTTTTTAATCTCTTTTTTTAATTAACACGTATATAAATTATGAATTGCTTGTTTCCTGATAGTTTTTAAATGGTACAAAACTTTGGAGCGGATTATCCTTAAGTAAATCAGAAAGTTGTTTGAGATTCAGCCCCTTCTTAACATCTCCATATGTTTCACATCTTTCTGGTTTTCCAAGGCACTCTAAATTTCGTACCACAACTTCTACACAATCCCCAGATTGAAGAATTAGATCAATGTGAAATGAAGATTCTTTTTTGCCTTTTTTTGTTATTGAACACCATTTTGATCTCTTAGTAGAATAGTTGTGTTTCTGGAGTTGATTAACAACTAGATGATGATCCTGAGAAAAAGTTTGAATGTCGATATCACTGTTTTTACGAACTGTTCCTCTCCAAACGCTTCCAACAAGGCGCGGATTATAATTCTTCAACGTTTCCATGATTACTTTTGCTTCCATTCGCATTCGCAAAAGCATTTCCTTTCTTCCTTCGCCTTCCCTTTCTTCAGCGATTTTATCAAGTTCCTCTGCAACCTCAAAATTGCTGGGAAGAACGCGTACACCTAAAGTATCTGCGCCTCTTTGCTTAGCTTGTTTGTACTCATTTTCTTGGGATGTATAAAGAAGAAGTGCAGCTTCTTGGGCAACCCTAGTTCTCAACATTTTTTTGCGGTCACCCTTCAAAATGTTCCCTCAAAAGTATTACAGGATAAGGGAACTTTTGGGTTTTCCTGTTTGGGGCGATCAAGACAATAGAAAACTTGCAATAAATCTCGAATTCGAAATAATATCACGTACATTTCGAAAAAATGAAAACAAAAAAATAAAAAAAGAAGAATGATTCTGAACGAATATTCGATATTAAGGTTTAATGTTAATATCTTCTTCGTTTAGCAAAACATTCTCGGCAATATACTGGCCTAGTTCCGCTAGGCTTGAATGGAACTTCGCATTCGTTGTTGCACTCGGCACATGTT
>Ga0209536_100012551_pt1 | contig 12309 bp, 8 predicted proteins | sample DeeMarSeWOR28_12_FD_187461 | JGI IMG/M metagenome (GOLD analysis project Ga0209536, IMG submission 187461) | Marine sediment microbial communities from White Oak River estuary, North Carolina - WOR-2-8_12 (SPAdes) (version 2) | ecosystem: Environmental > Aquatic > Marine > Intertidal zone >...
AATTCTTGGCTGACCGTCGACTTGTGGACACAGAGGATATTGGCAATCTCAGCTTGGTTAAAACCGGCTTTCATCAGGGCATATAGCTGGTATCGTTGTTCATGGGTAAACTGTGTAATGTATCATTTGTGCTCCTTTGTCTGCTGGGACCGGGAAACAAGCAGCATACCGCAACTTGCCCTCTAATCCGATTAACTAAGTTGCACTTACAAATTGGATTCACGTGGTATAAGATGCGAAATTATAACAAAAGCTAGATATCAATATTTTCCGATATTTATCATAATAGTAATATAATTATTTGCAGTAATCGATAATATGATAAAAAGATCTGCTACATTAGTGTTGATGCCGGTCCACATAACTCCTGTCTCAGTAAACGCTGAATAAGATGGACTCTCAAGTCCGCAAACTATATATCAGTTAGAGACAATGTATCAAAAATATTAATAGAAGAAGCAGATTTTAGTGGTAAAAAGTAAGTTTTTCTCTGATCTTGCACACAGCTTAATATTTAAAAAGTGAAATGCAAGTGATAATACTACATTCTTGATACTAGGCGGCCAGGTATTGGAATAAATCCTATGCCTATGTATGACAGCTATTATAGATCTGTTACAGATGAAGGTAAATATTGGACATATATCAGATAACAGCTAAGTTTTCCTCAAAAGTAATACACTATGGATATTTTTTTCGTCTTTTTTGTAAACCAGCTAAAAGATGAAAACTTTATTCTGGATATATTAGAACAATTAAGTAAAGATGTTTCAAAGGAACTAGATATTGAGGAACTTAAGAAAGGAAGTCGAACGATCTCCGAGTTAATGGACATTTTGACTTTTTCGGATATGTCAGTGACTACTCGCTTCCATGGAAAAGTTTTGACATTGCTCGCAAAAAAATCGATATTAGGAATTTGCATTATAGAAAAACAGATGATCTCTCAAAGGAAATGGGATAGGAAAATTACTCGGTCGAGCTTGGTGACTTTAAAGCAGAAGACTTGGTCGTGTTGCATCCACTGTGATGGAGCTATTCGAAAGAATGTGTTGTTTCACGGTAAAGTAGAGCGATAATGCGAATTCTTCACATCCTCGATCACTCAGTGCCATTGCACAGCGGTTATGCGTTTCGCACGTCTGCAATCATTGCTCAGCAGCGCTTGTTTGGATGGCAAACCGCACACCTGACCAGCTCGAAGCATTATGGTGCATCGCAGATGGAAGAGGATATAGATGGACTTCACTTCTACCGAACCATTCCAAACTCCACGATATTTTCCAGGATCCCTATACTGGGTCAGTACGCCGTAATCCACGATTTGCAGTGCCGATTGGAAGAGGTTGTTAGCGTCGTACATCCGGATATCCTTCATGTGCACTCGCCTTGTCTGAACGGTATTGCCGCACTTAGTGTGGGTCGTAAAAAGAATATTCCAGTTGTATATGAATTGCGAGCATCATGGGAAGACGCAGCTGTAAGCCATGGAACAACGCGGGAGGGAAGTTTACGCTACCGGCTGTCACGGGCGCTTGAAACCTACGTATTAAAGCGAGCAGACGCAATAACGACGATCTGTGAGGGTCTGCGAGAGGATATCGTTCAACGTGGTATTTCCCCAGACCGAGTCGCAGTTATTCCAAACGCGGTTGACATTGAGCGCTTTGAGGTGAATTGTGCGCCGGATCCTCGTTTAATAAAGGAACTAAACTTAGAAGGTAAACGTATAATTGGCTTTATCGGCTCATTCTATACCTACGAAGGTCTGGAGCTTTTACTTCATTCGTTGCCTCGTATTCTGGAACGCCAGCCCGAGACCTGTATCCTGCTTGTGGGCGGTGGGCCACAAGAGGAATCACTAAAGCGGATTGCTTCTGAGCTAGGAATCAGTGGGAAGGTGATATTTACGGGCCGCGTTCCACACAGCCAAGTCGGAAAGTACTACGATCTCATCGAGGTTCTGGTTTATCCACGGCTTGCTACGCGACTTACGGAAATCGTTACACCACTGAAGCCGTTGGAGGCAATGGCCAGAAAGCGCTTGTTTATCGCATCGGACGTAGGTGGGCACCGTGAATTGATACGCCACGGTGTGACCGGTACACTGTTTAAAGCCGATAATTGCGAAGCGTTGGCAGATTCGGTCTGCAATCTTCTGGCAAGTGAGGCTGATTGGTCAGAACGACTACAGGCAGCTAGAAATTACGTAGAGACTGAGCGGAACTGGTGCGTGAGTGTGTCGAAATACATACCAGTTTATGAGCGGATTCTTGGGCACGAAATTCATGTTCACTTGAAGAAACCCGTCCACTCGTTCACCGAATAGTGACTAGCATTAGTGTGAAACGGAACATCCATGTTTACATTTTTTCAAATCAATTACAAAATGCGAAAATTGGCTGGGTACTGATGGAATTAATCAATTCTATCCAAGGTGCTGCCATCCGCTCTATTGGGAGATTCTTGTCACCTGCCGGTCAATACGCGAAATTGCTCATCCTGATGTACCATCGTGTACACGCTGAGCCGGATCCACTGCGGATAGAGGAAGTTGATTCACGGACATTTGAGTGGCAGATGCTGTTGCTCCGACGTTATTTCAACGTTTTAGCTTTGCCAGAGGCGATAGAACGTCTCAGAATTGGAACTTTACCGCAACGTGCTGTATGTGTGACATTCGATGATGGATACGCTGACAACTACGAAGTCGCATTGCCTATACTGAAACGGACTGGAGTTCCAGCAACGTTCTTCGTGGCAGTCGGTTTCCTAAACGGGGACAGAATGTGGAATGATTCAGTCATTGAGTCACTTCGACGGACAAATGATGAACAAATTGACTTGCGCAAGATTGGACTCGGCACATACTCTGTTGCGTCATTGAACGATCGGCGTCAAACGATAGGCCAGGTACTGAAAGCGCTGAAACACTTGTCATTTGAGGAGCGAACGAAAAGAGTCGACGAGTTGTTGGATATCGTTGGAGAGACGTTACCTGCTAACCTAATGATGACACCTGAGCAAGTCCAGGAACTTCATATGGCCGGAATGGACGTCGGTGCCCATACAATTAATCATCCTATACTCACAAGTATCCCGGTCAAACAGGCAGAAGAAGAGATACTTGGTAGTCGAGATATTTTACAACAACTCTTAGGCCAAGAGATTACTATCTTTGCGTATCCGAATGGCCAACCCGGAGTAGATTATAATAAGAGGCACGTTGAGTGCATTAAGCGAGCAGGTTTTCATGCTTCAGTATCCACAGCTTGGGGATATGCAGAAAATACCACTGATATTTTTCAGCTACCACGAATTGGTTCTTGGGGCACGTCACCCTTGGAATTTTGTGGCCGAATGCTGAAGACTTATTTAACGAGTAAACCACAATTGTTATGACAAAATTCAATCTCGCGAATGAAGTAATACAGAATCGGATAGCTGAATGACGTGATATGCAATTACGCCCATCACAGAAACCTCTATTCACTAGGGAAATCAAGAGTAAGTTGTTAATAGTTCAATTAAAGAAGCATTGTAGCCAATTTTCATGAGAGACCTTCTCGTTACGTTCATAATATTCGGATCAGTGCCGTTCATCTTCCGGCAACCCTATATAGGTATTTTGGTATTCAGTTGGATAAGCTATATGAATCCACACCGATTAACTTGGGGGTTTGCTTTCGATTTTCCATTTGCACAAGTAATCGCTGTAGTAACGTTGGTGTCAATTGCATTTTGTAAAGAAAAAAAGGAGCTGCCGTGGACACCTACGACGATTGTCTGGCTGATATTTATCCTTTGGATGGGGCTGACTACCTTGTTTTCACTTAATCCAAATGAAGCACTAATTCAATTTGAAAAAGTGATAAAGATACAGCTGATGGCTTTTGTGACATTACTAGTAATGGGCCAGCGTGAGAAGATCACGGCTCTTGTCTGGGTGATTGTGGCTTCAATAGGATTCTACGGTGTGAAAGGAGGTGTGTATGCAATCAAGACTGGTGGTGTCGGCAGAGTATGGGGTCCTCCTGGTGGTTTCATTGAAGGTAACAATGAACTTGGATTAGCGCTAATTATGATTTTGCCATTGATGCTTTATCTACAACAAAGGGTGGAGAAACCTATTTTGCGGTGGGTCTTCACTGTAGCTATGCTTTTGATCGGTTTGGCAATACTTACAACACATTCCCGTGGGGCATTTCTCGCCTTGGGTATAATGCTATTGTATATGTGGTTTAAAAGTCGCAAGAAGTTGATGCTGGGAATGGCAATACTGCTTGTGGTGCCAATAGCGATAAAAATGATGCCCGAGGAATGGGTTACACGGATGGAAACAATTAAAACATATGAGGAAGACACTTCTGCAATGGGCAGACTTAACGCGTGGAAATTCGCGTATGAGATGGCCAGCCAACGACTGACCGGCGGTGGGTATGGGTCTTTTCTTGAAGAAAACTACTGGCGCTTTTCTCCCCAGATTGCCGTGGATATCGATGCAGGTGACGGATTTTACCAGGGGGCGCACAGTATTTATTTCAGTGTGCTAGGTGAACACGGTTTTGTTGGTTTATTCTTATTTATTATTCTGGGGATTCTTGCTTTTCTGTCAGGGAATTGGGTTATTCGGCAAGCACGTGGTCATCCGGAGTTAACCTGGGCCAAGGATTTGGCAGCAATGTTGCAGGTAAGTTTAGTGGGTTACGCAATCGGTGGAGCATTTCTTGCACTTGCTTACTTCGATCTCTTCTATCATCTGGTAGTTCTATTAATGCTCTTGAAGTACATCGTTGATAAGCAGCTAAATAATAATCAGAGAAGCTTACAAAATGACCGTAAACAGTCACGAGATACCGGGATTCCTCTGGTACCGAATGAGAAATGACCATATGGCTCATGACGAAGCTTCACAGAATTGCTGCTAATGCATACTTTAAATATACGAGATCAGCAAATATTTATCTATATAAATCAAATAGTTATATTGTGTTCCTGGAGCCATCGTTCCAGCATTGCGAGTACCCATACCAATGTTCCGTAATAGGCTGCATGATCAGTGCGATGGCTTTGGAGAAGATCTTGCATGAAGTTTCGTTGGATAATCCCTCGTTCTCCCAAAGAGGTCAGGTCCGAGTAGATGAGTTCCTGCAGAGTCGTGGATTTCCTTAGCCATATTCCGAAAGGCAGCCCAAATCCGTGTTTCGACTTCTTAATAATTTCATGCGGCAAGAAGTCTTTCAAAGCCTGCTTGTAAAAGTAACGTGTAGATAAACCTTTCAATTTTAGAGAAGGCGTAATCCTGGTTGAAAATTCGACCAGTTCATCATCCAGTAATGGATAACGGACCTCCACTCCTGCAAGTTCACACATTCTATTGACTTTGCGCAGGTCGTTATCAGCCAAAGTCAACTTCCAATCAAGATACAGCATGCGATTCAGTAGTGATTCGCACGGGGCACGTTCATAAGTATCACGCATTAAGTCTATCGGCAAGGTCGTATCAACCGCCTGTAGGAAATCTTGAGAAAAGACCTTGGAAGGTGAGATGCGATGAAGAAAGTTATAAGTCTGCAGCCGCTTCGGCATTGGCTCTCGTGCCTGTTCAATGTACCGGCCGACTTTACTGAACAAAGGTAGATTTTGACTGATACTAGATTGGATGAAGATAGGTTCCAGCAGTGACCTTCGTAGCCAGGGTGGCACACGGTGATATACGTCAAATAGTTTCTGCGTAGCATAACGTGTATTGCCCGCAAAAAGCTCGTCCCCTCCATCACCTGCAAGAAGCATGTGCGTTCCATTCTCACTCGCGAGACGGGCACAAAATAGGGCCGGGATCGCGGAAGCATTACCGAATGGCTCATCATAAACACGGGCTACTTCAGGAATCGCTGCAACTACATCCTCAGGTGTTACGTAGTACTCACGCAATTGGTTGCCAAAGTGCTTGGCTGCAATTCGTGCATACTCGACTTCATCGTATCCTGGTTCATCGAAACCTATAGAATATGCAGGAACGCCCGGGCCTAGTATTTCTGCCAGTACACCTGCGACAGTCGAGCTATCAGTTCCACCGCTAAGAAAGGAACCCGAAGTCGTGTCGGGATTGCAACGTTGTATAGCTTTTCGCAAGACCTGTTGCAGTTCATGCTTCAGGTTAAGGAACGATGCATTACCATCCTCAATAAAGGTAGGCTGCCAATAATGTTTAATGTCTGTCTTTCCATCCTGATAAACCAGACATTGGCCGGGTTCAAGCTTATATATATGATTATATATAGTACCGGGACTTGGTATTATATTAAAGTAAATATAGTTATACAGTGCTTGTAGATCAACCGATACTTCCAAACCAGGGTGGTGCCGCAGGGCTTCAGCCGTCGATGCAAAAACTAATCCTTTACCGTTTATCAGTGCATAGAAAAGGGGTTGCGTTCCCATCCGGTCAACAGCAATGAGAGCTGATTTCTTAGATGTATCAAGCACAGCAACTGCGTAGTGCCCTCTCATGACTTCGATGCACCGCGTACCGTATTGGCGAAAGGCCTCTGCCAGAGCCACTGCTGAACCCTGTCCTTTGTGGAGCGCCTGTAATTTCTCTTGTTTCCAGGATGGCTTGCCGACCACAGTAGTCCAGATACCAGATCTATCGAATGACGTCATATCATACGAAGTCGTCTTCGCGTAGAGACCGGTGGCGTCGCCGGACCGTCCCTCCCAGAGTGTACCAAGAGGGGGCAGTGCATGTTTAATGTGCGCAAGCCTCTCATCTAGAGTTTCACTTTGGGCGAATGTTCCTATCCAACCGTACAGTCCAGTCATGGGATTACCAATAGGCAAGCGGCAGTTAAAGCCGAAAAAACCAACGGAACGAGATGTAAATTAAGGACATTTTTGTTATTATTTATTATAAGATCCTATGTTGAAAACATTCTATAGCAAAGGGAATGATTGGAACAAGGAATTTTCCGAGAATTTACAGATGCGAGCAGTTGAGTTGGTAGGGGATACTAGCTTTACCTTTACTTAAAGCGTGCCGTTATCTCTATTTAGGAGCTACATCAACGTGGGTACTTGCAGCGTTCGTGGCCTGTCCATCGGGATACTCTGCTTGTTGGCAAACGTTCTGAGTATCCCAGAGAGCGCAGGGACTGAGGAGATAGTGATTTGCGAATCACGTCCTGGTGGAGCTATTGGCCCACTGGATTACACCAAACCGGCTGATCGTGCGGAGTTGTGGATTGTACACGACAATCATTTTACCCCCCAAGTCGAAAATTTAATTAAGGGTCAATCCGGCTACAAACTCCTGGAAGATATCGACTATACGCTCAGAGTATCTCCGAATCATCATCGCGCTCTCTACGCGATGGCGCGGTATAAACTCAAGTACCGGGATAATCCTGAAGTCAACCTACGCGATAGAAAGTATCGTTCGGCAGAATGCTACTTTCAGCACGCGATGCAGTTCAACCCCAAGGACGGTGTTGTTCGCATGATTTATGGTGTGTATCTGAGCAGGCTCGGCAAATACACGCAAGCGTTGCAGCGCTATGAAGAGGCTCTACAGTTGATGCCAGACTCAGCAGAAACACATTACAATATGGGTCTTTTATATTTCGATATAAAACAATACGATAAGTCGCTCGCTCACGCATCAAAGGCATATGAGCTGGGGTACCAACTCCCTGGACTTAGAAATCGACTGGAACGCATAGGCATCTGGAACCAACAGGCTGAGGGTGGCAAACCCTAATCATGCAGATATCTGAATTACCCAGAAAGGCGCTAGGAAGGTTTTTATAAGTCATTGCGATTATAGGTTAGCAATACCCAGCCGGATGATTGATAGTATTCGGCGCAGCTCGGGCTATAAGAGAATAAAGGGGTGCGTGCATCCCGACAGTATTATCAGTGCGCACAATCTTGTTAAATAGTAAAACCAGTATTAGGCAACGAAAAGTCGGAGTGCCTGATAAATAATTCCATCATGATCAATTCGGCAGCGTAGAGCAAGCGCGGTATCGCATGACTCGCTGTAATGATTTCGTGAGCGGGGCTTGTCACAATCAAACTCATGGTATTAATACTTGAATGTTTGAGGACTCTCAGTGAAGTCGAATGTTACTAGTTTGTTACCTATAGCAACCAAATATCCGTTAACATTTGTTTTGGCTTCACGGCGAAGAACGGTTGAGGATTTACATGAGCATCGCACCTTGGTCAATTAGCTACATGATTAAGTCATAACGATCGGCCTAAATTTTATAAGTCTCTTCAATGAATCATTGGTAATTAATTGTGAAACGTGTACTAATGATAGCCTTTCACTATCCTCCACTATGGGGAAGTAGTGGGCTACAGCGCACATTGAAATTTTCACGCTATCTCCTGCACAATGATTGGGAACCAAAGGTGCTTACTGCCCACCCTCGAGCATATCCGGCAGTCACTCAAGACCAAATGAATGAGATCCCTGAGGTGGTTACAGTCGAGCGAGCTTTTGCCCTAGATGCCGCAAGGCACCTATCAATTCGAGGTGCCTACCTGGGATGGATGGCGCGACCGGACCGTTGGTCAAGCTGGTGGCTTGGTGCCGTACCGTTAGGGATTAAGCTCATACGACAGTTTAAACCAGATGTAATATGGTCTACCTATCCGATCGCTACTGCGCATCTGATCGGTCTTACATTGCAGCGATTAACAGGCATTCCCTGGGTTGCAGACTTTAGGGATCCTATGGTTGACGAATTTTACCCGACGGACGTGAGAACAAGAAAAACTTTTGAGTGGATTGAGCGTCGGACTATCGAGCAGGCTGCTTGTAGTGTATTCACAACGCCTGGCCTGCGAACGTTTTACCGAGAGCGTTACTCAGATTATTCAAGCACCCGTTTTGTATGTATTCAGAATGGTTATGACCAAGAAAATTTCCGAAAGGCTGAAACACTGGGTACCTCAGTAAAGAGCAAGGGCGAAAAGATCACCCTAGTACATAGCGGAGTGTTATATCAGTCAGAAAGAGATCCACGCCAATTTTTTAGGGCATTAGGTTCATTAAAAAATAGTGGCGAAATATCATCACGCGACCTAGCAATAGTGTTAAGAGCTAGTGGCAACGAAACAGCTTATCAACAAATGATTAAAGACATTGGTATTGATGATATTGTTTCACTCGAGCCTGGTATCGAGTACAGTGAGGCGCTTGCCGAGATGTTGAGTGTCGATGGGTTATTGCTGCTACAAGCATCTAATTGTAACCTTCAGATTCCTGCAAAGGTCTACGAGTACCTGAGGGCACGAAAACCCATCCTGGCGCTGACGGATCCGCATGGTGAGACGGCAGCTCTCCTGAAGTCATGTGGCATCGATACCACCGCTAGGCTGGATTCCGAAAACGAAATTATAGAAGGACTTCGGCGTTTTCTTTCGTCTATAAGAAAATCGTCGGCTCCGCTGGCAGAGGAAGAAATCATAGCACGCTATTCCCGCGAGGCTCAAACTCGGGAACTGTCTCTGCTATTTGATGATGTGCTATTACGTCAGAAGAAACGCGATTAATATCACGAAACAACTTTTGTGCGGTAGTCAGTAGAAATAGTCGATGGCTACCCTGTTGTGTGGTTGGTTTCCGACTGAGGAAGCTGAAAAAGCAGATTTGATGATCAACCCAATGTGCAAAACAGTACGCAAAAGCTATCGGATAAAGATAATTGGAGTGGCTAGTGTCTTACTGCCCTTTGCTGTGTTTGCTTCAATCTGGTTACCACTAGTAGCATACTATCATGTCCCGCCTATCGAGATTAGCGACGCTACCACAGAATGGTTACGCTCCCACCCTGGTGATGCTGTTTTCGGCGAAATTAGCACCCATGGCCTAATCTTTCAGGCTCGGGATAATAGAAATGATGAAAAGAAAATCCGTGTAGCAAACCGAATACTACAAGGTGAGTTGTCGGTAACAGGGTATCCTGTGGTTGATATCACATTGCCTTTTTCAGAAAAGGATTTGACGAAGGGAGGGGAAACGTTCCAGTTATTGATGGCGAGTCTCATAATTCCAGCCAATTTGCTGGATGCTTATGAGATTACTGGAGAATACCATTTCTTCTCGGCTGCCCGGGATTATATTCTTGCATGGGCTCGTTATGAACGAAGTGTCTGGCTGCCTACCGGTTACCTGTGGAACGACCACGCAATTGCAGAGCGCATATTTGTTCTGAGTCGATTTTGGAAGTTGTATAGGCAACATGATGAAGGATTTTCGTATGAAGAGGCATCAGAGCTGCTGCATGCGGTAGCGCGCAGCGCATATCTGTTGGCAGATAATGAACATTTCACCTTTCATACAAATCATGGGGTGATGCAGAATTTGGCATTGCTACACGTATGTATTGCATTTCCCGCGCTTCCGGATGTTGGTCGTTATAAAAAGGTGGCCTATGAGCGGCTTATTCAGCAACTTGGATTCTATATAGGAAATGAAGGCTTTGTTCTTGAGCACTCGGCGGGATATCACGAACTTGGAACGGGGTTACTCGGAATAGCCTTGCGCTATTTGTCTTTGCTCGATATTGAAATTCCTGCGCAGCTAGCTGAAACTTATGCGAAGGCAAAAAAAATATTGTCTGAGTTAAAGCGACCGGACGGGACTTTGCCCATGTATGGTGATACCACGACCCAAGGTGCAGCACACATTTATGTGACTGATGTGGATGAACATCGCTACGCGCAGCCTTTGGAGAGGAAAAATCAATGGAGACCTAAGGCCGCTACTCTGCTTGCGCCGGTATCCGGCTATGCTGTTTGGTGGGAAGGGCTTGATAGATGGCCGAATCCAGAAGGGCTTAGCCAGACGGTGACTGTCTGGTCATATTTTCCCGGTCACGGACACAAGAACGCAGACGAAATGAGTGTTTTAATTTGGGCAGCCGGACAGACGTGGTTTACTAACGTTGGATATTGGCCATATGGCTGGAAACAAAGACATAGAGCCGTATCTTGGGAGGGATCGAATGCACCACACTGGGAACATGAGCCTTCTGAGTCTGAGCGTGAAACACAATTACTTTCATATTATGATAATAAATATATTCGCTACCTTGATCTAAAGAGGCGAAATAAAGACGGGTATGAAGCGAGACGCCAAATCGTCCATGTGGGTACTAACCGTTGGCTGGTATTGGACTATGTGCATGATGCGCAAAAGAGGGATTCATTGGAAGTCTGGACGACTTACCCCGATGTTGTAGTTGAACAAGTAGGTTCTAAAAATCTTTTCACACTCCGAGGAAAAGAACGCGGACAGGTTTCGCTCAGTGCGACGTTCTTAGGGAGTTCGGATGAATATGGGACAGAAAAGGTTGATGGATCTGTCGAACCGTTTGGGGGTTGGGTTGCTACAGGTACAGACGTCATGAAGTCAACATCATTCTTGGTTCGTATCCCCTCCAACTCATGGTCGGCTGCTGTGTTCCAGCTTGTAGGTTCGCACGGAAGTGGGCCACTTTTACTACAGCCAGATATGACACTCTGGCAAGGTCCCGAGAACTGGCGTATGGTTATTCCCTCGGGAGAAGGTACGTTAGAGATTTTTCGAGATGGACATAATCTGGGTATTTTACAATCAGCAAACAGTAGTAAAAGTTTCGTTGTCGAGTTGGAGGAGGGAACAGATGTCACTGCAGAGCGCGTAGCGATACAAGAAAAATTTGAAAGTGCAGCCGAACGATATGAGAAATTCATACCCTTTTATAGTTATCGGATTCGCATAAGCTATGTGCTGGTAATCTTTTTTATATTCCAGGAACTTGTGATCGCCTTTTATAAGAAGTCCATTTCGACACGTGTAACAGTCCTTCGCACCGCTTCATCATTTTATTGGCTTGGGCTTGGTGTTTGGTTATCACTGGTGTATTTCAGTAACTAGATCGAGTCAGAGTGTTTTTGTGAAGTCCACCGCAATCTCCCATTATTTCAATAGTCAAATTCACAAACGACGTACTATCCGAGTTCTTCGCCACACTAGGAAGCTTTAAATGCCCTAAAAAAATCACACGCTGTCCTTGTTTGAGCCGTTCTATGCCATCACTTACCACACAACGAAGGAAGTAGTCGAAACGGACGAAGGCGTTTGTATAACTTGTAGCAGTTTGAATCGGATTTTGAGCGAGGATATCGCCACGTTTATTCTGCCTGGCCATGGAAGATTCGAGAAGCGGGTGAATTAGCCCCAGCGTATCCCCTTACACCAAGGCCTTATTAACGGCCATTACCAGTCCTTTGTACCATTTTGTATAGCGAGAT
>Ga0209536_100012552_pt1 | contig 12309 bp, 6 predicted proteins | sample DeeMarSeWOR28_12_FD_187461 | JGI IMG/M metagenome (GOLD analysis project Ga0209536, IMG submission 187461) | Marine sediment microbial communities from White Oak River estuary, North Carolina - WOR-2-8_12 (SPAdes) (version 2) | ecosystem: Environmental > Aquatic > Marine > Intertidal zone >...
TGCTGATTTCGCACCTTATAAGTTAGATCACAGCCGGTAAAAATCGATATCAGAAATAATGACAATACAATGTAAGTGTACCGTTTCAAATAGAATCTATTCATTTTGAATATCATATTATGACTATAATATTTTGCCACATATCATAAGTCGTCTTATCTAAGTTAGTTAGAATATTTTCAAAAAACCGAAAAATATGTCTCCTTTTGATTATGTCTTTTGGTGAATTATCAACCGTAAAAAAAATTAAAAAAGTTCCCTAAACTTCAAGGACTAAATTGTTCAATATTTTTTTGATATCGGTCAGTTTATTTAAATATAATGATTCTGGCCAAATAAAAAATTGGTTTAAGTTACATCCAAAATTTTCAATTTTTACCCCAATCTAGGGGATATTATTAACAGAAAATTAATAAAATCAGGAATTGTTATAAAAGTATCAATATCTCATAAATTATTGATAGCAATTGCTTAATGGCTATGGCTTTTCCAATACAAAAATACCATTTAGTTTTACATCTTAAATACTATATTCGCACTGTATTTCTTTTCTAATTTAAATCGGTCAACATGAAACACATTTTACTCTTTGCTAGCACACTATTGATTGCCGGATGGACTTTCGCACAGTCTGGGAGCATCTCCGGCAGAATCAGTGACAATGACACATATGAGGCACTCCCAGGAGCCAATGTGGTGATAAAAGGTACCTCAAAAGGTACTACAACAGACATTGACGGAAAATTCACGCTGGGAGAATTGACACCTGGTAGTTATGCCCTGGAAATTTCTTTCATAGGTTATGAGCTCAAGGAATTATTTGCAACTGTCCGTTCAAATCAAACAACTAATTTAGGCGATATCCGTCTTGCTACTTCATCTATTGGATTAAGGGAAGTGGAAGTAATTGCCTCTGTCGCTGTAGACAGAAAGACTCCAGTTGCTGTAGCAACAATCGAAGGAAAGAAAATTGAAGAAAAACTTGGAAATCAAGAGTTTCCTGAAATATTAAGATCCACGCCTTCAGTTTATGTCACCAAACAAGGTGGTGGGTTTGGTGATTCGAGAATCAATATCAGAGGTTTTGATCAGCGAAATACAGCAGTGATGATTAACGGTATTCCAGTGAATGACATGGAGAATGGATGGGTATACTGGTCAAACTGGGCAGGCTTGTCAGATGTTACTTCAAGTTTGCAGGTCCAGCGGGGATTAGGTGCGTCGAAACTGGCTGTGCCGGCTGTTGGCGGTTCGATAAACATCATTACCAATGCTGCCGAAATGAATAAAGGTGGTGCGGCCAGCGCTATGATCGGAAACGATGGCTACCAAAAATATGCCCTGGTACTTTCTACCGGTCTCAGTGAAAACGGATGGGCTTTTACTGTTCAGGGCACGCATACCCGCGGAAATGGATATGCCGAAGGAACAATGTTTAGAGGATATTCTTATTTCGCTTCTATCGCCAAACAATTCAACAACAAACACGCACTGCATCTCACAGCCATCGGTGCTCCTCAGTGGCACAATCAACGCGAGTACGGATCTTTTGATGGAGTTAATTACCTTACCGTTCAGGAAAGAGGAGTTAAATACAATCCGCAATGGGGATATTGGAATGGTGATGAGTTTTCCTGGAGGAAGAATTTTTATCATAAACCAAAAGTATTCCTGAACCATTATTGGACGATTAGTGAAAAAACTGAACTTGCCACTTCTGTGTATGCATCTTTTGGCCGTGGTGGTGGAACCGGTGACCTGGGTAGAATAAACGGGAGCTTCAGAACATCCTCCAGGTTTAAAGATGAAAATGGCATCGTTCGTTGGGACGATATCGAAACATGGAATTCAGGAGGAACCGTTGCAGATTTTGGAAATGACCAGGTGCCTTGGTCAGGGCCTGGAGTTACTGTAGAAGATCCCGGATATAATGGACCATTTGCTGGCCAAAGTGTTGCTGAATCATGGAGAAATGGATTTATAAGAAGGTCTTCTATGAACGAGCATGACTGGTACGGCTTATTATCAACATTAACCCATGAAATCAACGACAGGTTTAATATGGTGGCAGGTTTGGATTACAGATATTATAAAGGTGCTCATTACAGAAGACTGGAAGAACTTATCGGACTTGACGCATATTTTGATGATGATGATATAAATAATCCTGAGCACTATCTGACCAAGGAAGGAAGTAGCAATGAAAAAATCGATTATTACAATGATGGATTGGTGAATTGGTTAGGGTTGTTTTTTCAACTAGAATATTCCCTTGACAAACTATCTGCTTTCGTTTCATTTTCAGGATCCAATCAGGGCTTCAAACGGATAGATTATTTCCTTTATGAACCTGCAGAACAAAAATCTGGATGGGAGAATTTCCTTGGCGGGACAGTGAAAGCCGGTTTAAACTACAATCTTGATAGTAGAAATAATGTATTCATCAATGGCGGTTATTTTTCCAGACAGCCGATATTTGACAATGTATTCGTCAATTTTTCTAATGATGTAGATCCCGATGTGAAAAATCAAGGTATTTATGCGGTTGAGCTGGGATATGGCTATAGATCGCCCTTCTTTTCAGCGAATATCAACCTTTACAATACCAAATGGTTTGACCGGCAGATCAGCAGAAGTATTCAGGTTGGCGGTGCAGATGGAACAGCGAACTTCACAGGGATTGATCAATTGCATCAAGGCATTGAAGTAGATTTTGTTGCAAATCCAGTAAACGGATTAAATATCAACGGTATGCTGTCATACGGCAACTGGAGATACAGCGACAATTTTGAAGCACAAGTATTTGATGATGACAGACAACTTATTGGAGAGGGGACACTTTATATGAAAGATGTAAAAGTGCCTGATGCCGCTCAGTTCACATTTGCATTAGGCGCAGATTATGAGATCATGAGTGGATTAAGAGTAGACGCATCTTATTACCATGCAAGTCAGATCTATGCGGATTTTGATATCTCAAGCGATAATTCTTTCCTCACTCAAGGTAATGAGGCCTGGAAATTACCATCTTACGGATTATTGGATGGAGGTATTTCCTATTCATGGAAAGTAAATAAGATAGGTTTTAGAGTCTTTGCCAATATCAATAATATCGGCGATAAAAAATATATGTCGGAATCCGAAACAAATATTTTGTTTGATGCCGATAGTGACGACTTCAGGATTGGAGACAATGGAAGTCCAAGAAATATTGTCTATTACGGATTTGGCAGGACCTGGACTGGCGGATTGAAAGTAACATTCTAAATGCCTTTTAAAATACAAAATACAAAGGCCTGGTGAAAACCGGGCTTTTTTTTATTCCAAAATTTGAAAATTATCCCAACTTTTTGTCGAGAACAAAATGATTTATAGTCAGGCAAAGTCCGTTGACAACAACCTGAAATATCCAGGTGTTTATTATGTTATCAAAAGAACTCCAATTGCCACTGGACATATATTGCAAAGGATAAAACACTGCCGGAAGGAGGGCCATAGAAATCAGCAGGATAATAATAAACATGGAATAATCATCTATTTCCATAATTTCTTTCTGAATACCATGCATGAGCTTATATACCAGCAGGTAAATGGCTAGGTTGATGATTAATGCAATGGCAGCCTGGCTGATTTTATTAAACTCTGCAGATGTAAGTTGTATGAATGCAATGGCTGCTATTAATGAAAAAAGGTTGGTCGAAATAAGAAAAAATCCATGAAGGATGATGCGTAATACAGCGTTGCGTTCTTTCATACCTGTTATACAGCAACTTCAGCTTTAATATGTGGATGAGGTTCATAACCCACGAGTTTAAAATCTTCATATTTGAACTGAAAAATATCTTTTACTTCCGGATTAATTTCCATCTTAGGTAATGATCGTAAGTCTCTTGATAATTGTAGATTAGCCTGCTCTATATGATTGGAATATAAATGCGCATCTCCAAAGGTATGTACAAAATCACCTGGTTTCAGCTCACATACCTGTGCCACCATCATGGTGAGCAAGGCATAAGAGGCTATATTGAAAGGAACTCCTAAAAAGATGTCCGCACTACGCTGATACAATTGACATGATAGTTTCCCTTCAGACACATAAAATTGGAAAAATGTATGGCAAGGAGGGAGGGCCATTTTTTCAATCTCCGCCACATTCCAGGCACTGACGATTAACCTTCGTGAATCGGGATTGGTTTTTATTTGATGTACTACATTTGAAATTTGATCCACCACATGGCCATCCGCTGTTGGCCAACTGCGCCATTGATGCCCATAAACTGGCCCTAATTCACCATTTTCATCCGCCCATTCATCCCAAATAGATACATTGTTATCTTTTAAGTATTTTATATTGGTTTCACCTTTCAAAAACCAGAGCAGCTCATGGATGATGGACCTTAGATGCAGCTTTTTTGTGGTTACCACCGGGAATCCTTCTTCCAGACTAAATCTCATCTGATATCCAAAAACACTAATTGTACCAGTTCCTGTGCGATCCTCTTTTCTCACACCATTATCCAGCACATGCTGCATTAAATCCAGGTATTGTTTCATAAAACAAAATTAAGCAAACAAAGTTAAAATGATTTATATTTAATCACCCAGATAAACCTGTAAAAATCTAGTATCAAATAATAGATATTAAAATCGCATAATAATTAAATTCGCACTATTGCCTAAAGATTGATCAATGAGTCTTTTAACCAACCTGATAAAAAAAGCATTAAAGGATTTTTTCCATAAATGGAAGAAATGGCTCATTATATGCTCTTTTCTTCTTCTCCTGTTTATTGGGCTAAATTTGATTGCAACTCATTATGTAAAAAATGTTGTCGGCACCCTGGTAAAGGAATTTGTTCATGAAAAATCCAATGGATTTTACCAGATCGACTTCGAAGAAATTGGATATATTTTGAATAACGGCAGGTTTTTGATCACCGAATTCAAATTTGATATTCACCCAGATCATCAAAATAATTTACAATTCGAAGGCCTAGAACAAAATTACCTGTATACCGCGATCATCCCAAGATTACACATTGATATCATTGAATTCTGGTCAATATTCATCAATAAACAACTTAGGGTAATAGGTATAGAAATTGATAATCCTTTTATAAAAATCATTAACCTCAACAAAAACAAGGCACCAAAAAAGATCTCGTTTGAGGCAGGAAATCTTTATGAAGTATTGTCCGGGCATCTTAATGAATTAAAAATCAACAATTTTCTCATCAAAAACGGTGAATTTGATTATGAGACTTATGATGGCCCTGATTATGATAATTTTAAAGTCAAGGGTGTCACTTTTGAGGTCAAAAATTTTCAGGTCAATGAAAAAGCACAAACCCGTACAGATAAATTTTTCTACACTGATGATATTTCATTAGAAGTGAAAGACCAGGTGCTATTCCTTAAAGACAGCATACATAAGATTACCTTCGATAGGTTCTATATCTCCACACTCAGAAACGAGCTTGGTTTTGAAAATTTTAAGCTGACCCGAAGAGTAACTCCACTCACAAATCTACAAACACATAACCATTACGAAATCAGCTTACCACAATTGCGATTGGCAGGAATAGATTTCCTGAGTGCATATAACAATAATCTTCTCAGAATAGACAGCATACAGATAAATAGGCCAACCGTAGATTTAAAAAAAAGAACACAGGCACATGAAGGGACTGATTCGACAAAGAATAACCTGTTGGATATTGCTATGCTATATAATGATTACATGACAGTAGATCATTTCAGCCTTGATGATGCCCAACTGATTTTTACAGATGAAACCAAAATTTTACCAAAAACCTACAAAATCGATCATATTTCTGCCATGTTATCTGAGGTAAAATTTGACACCACAAAAAATAGCAAAATCAACTATGGGATTGATTTTAACAACGTAGAACTGGTCGTGAAAGACTATGAGGTAATACTCCCTGATAGTGTGAACTCCATAAAATTTGATGAATTTTCAATTACCTCTGATCCATATAAAATTACGCTCAAGGATCTCATTATGCAACCGGATCAGTCTGCGGTACTATCTGAAGAAAAAAACCTGTTATTCGCCAAACTACCCTATTTAGTTATTACCGAATTTGACATCTCCAAAGCAATAAATAAGGACACTTTTCTCATCGATGAAGTTTATCTGGAACACCCTGAGTTCAAGTTGATCCCTGCAGGTTCAAAAAAGACAAACGATCAAAAATCAAATCCTGGTGGAATGTTTGGTTTCTATAAGGTGCTTCAATCATTTTCTGAATTATTTGTAGTAAAAAAAATCAAAGTCCAAAATGGAATATTCAACATTGAAAATCCGATTAACTCGGAAAACCAACTAGAGTTGAATAACATTGATCTGGCAGTAAACAATATCCATGTAGACAGTCAGACCGATATAGATCATGATCTTTTTGGCAACGCTGATGTGCGAATTTCTTTAAACAACAGTTCAGTAAAGCTAGATCCCGGATGGATGAAATTCAGAAACCTTTTGTTCACTTCATCTAATGGCAGATTAGGAATAGATAGCCTGACATTCACATCAGATTCAACTAAAAACCAAGCCCACAACATTTTTGTTGAGCTACCTCAACTACTCATTTCAGGATTAAACACAAATAAACTTCTATTTGAACGTCATATTGAACTTGATTCCCTGAAATTGGAGGATGTTAATATTCAAATTAACCTTGAAGGTAATCCAGCATCGAAATCAAAATCTCCTGCCAAAAAAGATAACAATTTCCCTATTGTGAATATTGCACATTTAATTGGCACGAATTACAGGATGAATTTCTACATAGATGGATTACCAGTTTTTTCGTATGACGACCTGGACATTCATATTTCAAAACTTTTACTGGACCAGTCATTAAGTGAAAATCCAATAAATCAATTTGATTTTGAGAAAATTAACTATTTATCCATCAAAAATTATGAATTATTCTTAAATAAACAGCATCACTTTTTCCAAACACAGCAAATTTTATGGAATCACGATAATTCTACTTTTTCCATGGAAAATATCAGGTTAAAACCATATGGTAAACCTAATAATTTATACGACATCCGGGTGCCAGCCATTATCATGAATGGAATTGATCTTAAGGAAATATTAAAGGAATCATATTATAATGGAAATGAGATCATTATAAATGAGCCAGAAATCAATTTAAAACTAGCAAAAGGGCATCAGGAAAAATTAGGAAATCTGGACCTAGGATTTATCCCGCTGCTCTTAAGGAATAGATACCTAGGAGCAAGGGCTAATGACTTTCAAATTAAAAATGCAAGCATAAATGTCCACCAAAAAGCAGAACAGGATTCGACGCTTATTGAAGTTCAAAATCTAAATTTAATTATTGATAATTTTGAAGTTGACTCAACTACAGAAATGTTGCCCAATCGATTCCTTTTTTCGAATGATGTGCGATTACAAGGAGATTATCTTTCTGTTTATAATCAGGCCAAAAGTGATTTTTATAACATTAACCATATCAACATTTCAACTAAGGATGGTGACATACAGCTGAATGGATTGTACCTGGCGACCGACACAAAAAACCAAAATTTAGATAAAGACAAAATAAATTTAACCGCCGACAACATACTGATTAACGATTTTAATTTTTTTAATCTCACGCAAAACCGAAAAGTTGATATTGCAGAAATCCACATAGACGATGCACAATTCCACCTAATTCCTGGATTGAAGGATGAAAAAGAAGTAACGATCCTGGAAAACATGAATAATCCCAACGACACCACGCTTATTGAAAAACTGAGTGAAAAACTTCAAAGGCAAATGAGCGTAATCACTGAAATGGATCGAAATGCACTAAATCAAAAAGTGACGGAAGATTCTATGCTGCACAGTGAAATTTCGAAAACCTTAAGTGGAATATTCGTAAAACCAAAGCCAATTGAAAAGAAAAAATCCTTTAAAATAGAACAGAAAAGTTACCCATTCGATACGCTACTATTAAAAAGCATCGATATTGGCCGGATTTTAATTACTGATTCTCAGGTTAAAATTGATAACCCTGAAGAAGTAAATAAAGGTCTGGTTCTGCCCGAGATATGGCTGCTATCAGAAGGTGTAAAGTATGATCCTATTTCTTCAACAGATACGACAAGGTTGTTTTATTCCGATCATCTGATGGCTAAATTATCAAATATCAAATATATCTTGCCTGACAACCTCAGTTCAATACAAGTTGATGACTTGACCTTAGATTCAAGAGATTCTACGATTAAAGCAGGCAATTTTGCCTTGATCCCACTTGTCGCCCGATACGATTACGGACCGGCTAAAGGATATCAATCGACCTGGTTGCAGATTGAAAATGATTCTATAATCCTGAAAAACGTTGACTTTCTAGGTTTCATAAACCACGGAGCCTTCAATGCCCAATCGCTAAATGTGCATAAATTAGACGTATCAATATTCAGGGACAAACGTGTGCCTTTCCCGGAGTGGCAGCGTAAACCTCTACCCCAAACATCACTTCGAGATATGAATTTTGCCATAGGTCTTGACACAATCTTACTTCATGATGGGTATATCACCTACCAGGAACATGCCGAAAAAGCCTACACTACGGGAGAAGTCTTTTTCAGTGATCTTAATGCCACCATTCTGAATCTTACCAATGATTCGATCCGTACACAATCTTACCCGAATACGCGAATTGGAGCAACCGGAAAATTATTTGGGAAAGGAAACATAAAGGCAGAATTTTTATTCAACCTTGTAGATATGGAAAATATACATTCTTATGGTATAGAAGTCGATGCGTTTGATCTCACTGAGTTTAACAGGATGATGGTACCTGCAGCGTCAGTACAGATATCAAGCGGCAAAAATGAAAAAATAATCATGACTGCAAGAGCAAATGAAGATTACAGCTATGGTGAAATGAAATTTTACTATGAGGATTTGAAAATTACCCTTCTGAATCGGGAGACTGAGACTCCAAAAGGAATAGGTAATGTGTTGGGTTCTTTTTTCGCCAATACATTTATTATTAAATCCAACAACCCAAACAATCTTATCCTCAGAAAAGGAGATATTTTTTTCGAACGGGATAAAAAAAGAGCGATCTTCAATTATTGGACAAAAACGTTTTTAAGCGGTGTTGTGAGTAGCATTGGCGCCGTAAATAATAAGAAAAAGATCAAACAAATGCAGGAAGAAAACCTGAAACAAATCAAAGCCCATAAAGAATTAGAAGCAAAACTATAACGCTAGAAAGTCATGGAAACAAATAAAAAAAAATCAATCATCAATGAGATTAAAACTGAGCTTGGAGAACTTGAGGAGCATTTGAAAAAAAGCGGCGAGGAGTTTAAAGAAAACTATAAAGAGAAAAAGAAGAAAATTGCTGTGCTAATAAAAAATTATGCACAAGAACTTGAAGAGTCAGGCGAAGAGAAAATACATGATCTCAAGGAAAGCTCTGAAGAATTACTTGATCTTCTTGAAGCTGATTATGATCTGTCATATACTGAATTTGAAAATGAGTCACACAAAATCTCCAGGGCCATTGACAAATATGAATTAAAAGCAAAAGAGATATTTGAAAATTTGACCTCTGAAGCCAGGGAAGCCAAGACAAAAATTAAGGAAGATCTTAATAAAAATCTTGAAAAATTTAAAACAGAAATGGACATCCATAAAGCGCACTTCAAAGGGACAAAAGAAAGGGCAAAGGCAGAATTTGAACAATGGAAAGCAAATAGACTAAATGACATTGAAGAGCTGAAAAAGGAACTTGAGCATAAAAAGGAGGAATCAAAGGAGAAATTTGAGAAATTCAGTGATGAAATTGAAAATTCATTTGATCACCTGAAAAAAGCATTTAAAAGTCTATGGTAAAAGATACAGGATAATTGAAATCCCGGATTGTTCCGGGATTTTTTATTTTATCACATATTCAAATTTCGCTGTAGAAGGTTGCCCATTTTTCGGTAAAAAGTAAACTTTCCCCTTCACCCTTGATATCAAATCTGAATTATAATAGGTTACTATTGTACTTCCAGATTCAGAATTAAAGGATTGTACATTCCAGTACAATGTTTCCCTGGTATCTTCGGTCTGACCTCTCTGTTCACGATTGTATTCCGGAGCAGTAAATTCGGTGCCTTCATCTACTTTTTGGGTTGGTCCTTCTTGAATTCCCCCACCCTTTTTCAGCTCAATTTCAATTACACCAACAGAATTTAAGGCTGTATATCGTTGAATATCGCTAGGGTTGGTTGAAATAAATATCTTATCCACATCCCATGGATTGATATTACTAATAATTGAGGCATCAGACCCCCTGTTAATACCTTCAACAACGATAATTGCCCCATCCTGAAAAAGAAGTGAATTGTTCGAACCAAAAAATACAATTTTGTTACCCTGGAGGTTATAAGGCTTTATGGTCATGATGACATCCATTAATGGAGTTCCATTTTTAAGTAATTCCTTATATGCCGGTATTCGCTCTTTTTTTACTGTATATAATTTTGAAACATAGTGCGGATTGGAGGCAGGAAAATTATTATCTGTAATCAAGTTGACCTGCTTTATTTTTCCATCAGCAATTTCTTCCCTGGTTGATACGATCATTCGATCACAAATAATCCTATTATCCGTGACCAAATTATTAATTTCCTTTTGTTGAAATACCCCCTGAGTATTTAAAATCCTGTCCCAACCAAAACCGTATGGAATGTAATACTTGAAATATTTTTCTGTTTGTTCAAAATCAAAATCTCCATGTTGAAATCCTTTTGCTTGAAATACCAATTGATTTTGAATATCGAATGGCAAAAACAACGTGTTTATCGATTGACAACCTATGTCTTCCAGGATCCAAGGCTCATTTACTGCTGTAAAAATGAGTTGCCCGGTTATGGCTGAACCTGGCTCAATGATATATTCGACCTCCCCGCGCTGTGAAAGCGACAATGTTGCTTCAGTAACCTTCAGTGGTGGTAATAGCTCCCAGGGAATTGTCACAATATGTTCGCCTTCAATTTTAGCAGCTGCATTAATTAAGATGAAGTGTGCAATTTTAACATCAGCATTTGATAAGTCGACCTCAACCTCCAATTCTTTGTCAACTTCATGTTCTGAAACCCAAAAAATTTCTCCGTCGGATACTCCAGCCAGAATCACATATCTTGGGTCAATGTAACTGCTCACTAATTTATATTTTATCATGGAGGATGATTTTTCCTGAACATGCAATGCGATACCCTTGGCTACAATATCCGGAAGATGGTATTGCACATCTAGTAATAATGGCCTTTTGAGTTGCACGGTATAAACCATTTGATCATCGGGATCAAATTCAAAAGATCCCAAACCATTTTGATCTGAATGGATCGTTTGTATCACTTTTCCATTTTCCAGAAGATCACCTTCTATAGATATTGGTAATCCTGTGGCATCGAAAGAGAAAAAATTTACTTTCGTCAAAATGCCATCAATTATACTTCCGTTTTCAGGATAGAAATCCATAAATATTTTATCGGATAAAACAGGAATTTTCCCGAAAAGAAATGCATCTTCTGATTTTGTATTTGCTGAAACCTGATACGTGAATAATCCGGATTTTAAATTCTGGGGAATTTTGAAATTTATTGCAACAGTTCCTTCCTTTCTTAACTTGCCTAACTCTCCCGGAATTTTATTATTCCCATCAAAAAAATCAACCTGGTACTCTACATTGCGCTTTGGCTCATTATAAAAATCCTTAAAACTTAGACTCAAGGTGACCATATCACCAGGGATATAATCCTTTTGCTCAAAGGTACTTTCAATAATAAATTGGGGGACAATTTTATTTTTAATAATGACCTTATGAAAATAATAATCTATACCCTGTGAATTTTCGGTTTCACTTGACAAGTAGTATATACCATCGCGAATTCCTTCGGGCAATTGTAGAAATCCTTTAGCTTTTCCCTCTTCAATTGCTAATCTTTTATCGAATAGTTTCGTATTTTGTTGATCAAAAAAACGAATAGTCAGCTGTTGGCTTTGCGTTGAGATATCGGCAGTAAATATGTCATAAATTGTGGCATCAAACCAAATTAAATCACCGGGACTATATACATTCCTGTCGGTAATTATATAAACGCGCTCTTTGGGAGCATTGCTTTTAAACTCACTAAATCTTTTATTTAGTACTTTAAAATTATCCTGACTTCTTAAAATTGTGGGTATAAATAATGGAATGAAAACCAGGAATTTAAAAAATATCTTATACGTTTTCATGATATTGATTGGTTATAAAAAAA
>Ga0209536_100012553_pt1 | contig 12309 bp, 12 predicted proteins | sample DeeMarSeWOR28_12_FD_187461 | JGI IMG/M metagenome (GOLD analysis project Ga0209536, IMG submission 187461) | Marine sediment microbial communities from White Oak River estuary, North Carolina - WOR-2-8_12 (SPAdes) (version 2) | ecosystem: Environmental > Aquatic > Marine > Intertidal zone >...
ATGTGGATGAGACCATTGATCGTTCCTGCAGAAATGGCGGGGAAATCGAACTGGTCTTCAGGCGAGAACTACGAGATCGTATCCAGGTTATTGTGCTGCTGGACAATGGCGGAGCTTCCATGCAACCGTATTTGGATCTGGTCAAACTGGTTTTCGGTCTCATGCGCGACCACTTCAAGGATTTAGATTATTATTATTTCCACAACTGCGTCTACGGCTGTGTTTATAGCGATCCGAAGCGGCTTACTCCCTATCTTATCCACCACCTGGTTCGACGTGACCCGGAAACCCGGGTAATCATTATAGGCGACGCCAACATGGCTCCGGCCGAGCTCATGCTCTCCAATGGCGCCATGGACTATTTTTCCAAAGTCAGAGTGCCGGGGCGAGATTGGCTGTTGCAGATCCGAAATCACTTCACTCACAGTGTCTGGCTCAACCCCATCCCCCGATCAAGGTGGCCCCGCGAAAGCCAGACCATTGAGCAGATTGGCGAGATCTTTCCCATGGAAGACCTCACCCTGGCAGGCATCAGGCGTGGAGTTGAGTGGCTGAATTCCGGAGCGCCACCAAAGAAAGCTAGCAGGCAGCGGGCAGCAGGGAGTAAGCATTAAGCAGTAGGCCTAGGAACTAAAGACCAGGAACCAAGAACTAGACAAGGGCATACCTACCATGAGAATCGCTGTTATCGGTGCTGGTATTTCAGGAATGGTTGCTGCCTATCTCCTTTGCCAGGACCACGATGTCGTGGTGTTCGAGGCCAACGACTATATCGGCGGGCACACCAACACCATCGATGTGGAGCTCAATGGGGCACATTACCCTGTTGACACTGGTTTCATCGTCTTTAACGAGGACACCTATCCCAACTTCGTAAAGCTGATGAAGCAGCTGGGGGTGGACTGGAAACCCTCTAACATGAGCTTCAGCGTTCAGAGCGAAAAAACAGATCTGGAGTACTGCCCCAGTACTCTGAACTCTCTCTTCGCCCAGAGACGTAACCTACTAAGGCCTTCTTTCTACCGTATGCTTTTGGACTCATTCCGCTTTCGCCGCGAGGCGCAAGAGATATTACGGGCCAATGATTATGAAACTACTCTCGGAGCTTATCTGGAGGGAAAGGGGTACTCCCAGACCTTTATCCATCATTTCATCATCCCCATGGGGGAGGCCATCTGGTCGGCGGACCCAAAGCAATTCAACGAGTTTCCGGTTCATTACTTCGTTCAGTTTTTCAACAACCACGGTTTTCTCAAAGTGAAAGATCAGCCTCAGTGGCAGGTCATCAAAGGTGGTTCAAGGAGCTACGTAGAACCTCTTACCAGGTCTTATAAAAACAAAGTGCGACTCAGTTGCCCTGTGGAGTCCATTAAGCGACACACTGATTATGTAGAGGTGAGGCCGCGGCATGGTGAAGTGGAGAGATTCGATCAAGTTGTAATAGCGGCGCACAGCGATCAGGCGCTTGCCATGCTGGCCGATCCCTCCGATGTGGAACGGGAGATATTGGAGGCGATCCCGTATCAGGAGAATCTGGCGATCTTGCATAGCGACTCCTCCCTTCTTCCCAAGAGAAGAGGTGCCTGGGCAAGCTGGAACTACCATATTCCCCGGGTGGACTTGGGGAGGGTAGCTGTGACCTATTACATGAATATGCTCCAAAGCCTAACCCCACCGCTTGATTTCTGCCTAACCCTCAATCGGCCTGATATTATTGATCAAACCAAGATCATCAGAGAGTTCAACTACCACCATCCAGTTTACAATCCCCAGGGTCCTATGGCCCAGAAGCGTCGCCTGGAGATAAACGGTGTCAATCGCACCTATTTCTGCGGTGCCTACTGGGGCTATGGTTTCCATGAAGACGGGGTAAACAGCGCTCTGGCTGTGTGTAAGCATTTCGGGAAATCCCTGTGAACCCTAAGAGCTGCATCTACGAGGGGCACATTCGCCACCGTCGCTTTCTGCCGGTGGAGAACTCCTTTCGCTATCGTATTTTCTTTATGTTCCTCGACCTGGAGGAACTGCCGGGACTGTTCCACAGGAATATTTTCTGGTCGCACGATCGGGTTAATCTCGCTTATCTACGCCGTCGAGATCACCTGGGTGATCCGGGCGTTCCGCTAGAGCAAGCCGCTCGGGACCTCGTAGACGAACGATTAGGGAAGCGGCCGACCGGCCCCATTCGGCTGCTCACTCACTTGCGCTATTTCGGCTATTGCTTTAATCCTGTTAGCTTCTATTACTGCTACGATGAATCCGATGAGCAGGTGGAGACCATAGTGGCTGAGATTCACAACACCCCCTGGGGCGAAGAGTATTGTTACGTCCTGGGTGAAGAACTGAATGAACATCCTCTGAGGGGGTGGAAGCGCTATCAGTTTGGCAAAGATTTCCACATATCGCCATTTATGGATATGGACATCTGGTACGACTGGAGATTTCGAGAGCCCGACAAATCACTGAGTGTGCACATGACGAACATTGGAAAGGAGAGGAAACTCTTCGATGCCACTCTGACCCTGAACCGAAGGGAAATGAGTAGACGTGGCTTGAACAGGGTCTTATTGGCCTATCCCTTCATGACCCTTAAGGTCACCACTATGATACATCTTCAGGCCCTTAGGCTATGGTCCAAGGGGGCGGTTTTTTATGTTCACCCAGACAAAAGAGACTAGATCATGACGGACTCCATTGTGCCAGCGGAAGCTTCTGCTCTTGAGCAGACGAAACCAAGTCGGTTTGATCAGCTTGCCAGAAAATTACTTTTTCGGCTCCTCAGTGGTCTGCGCCGGGGAGAACTCACCATAATCGACGGCTCTGTCCATCGCATCTTCGGCGAAAAAAGCGACCAATTCCCCCTGGAAGCCACTATCACCGTTCACCATCCCCGTTTCTATAGCTCCATAGTATTTGGGGGCAGTATCGGTGCCGGCGAGGCTTTCATGGCAGGCCAGTGGTCAACCGATGACTTGACCACGGTGGTGCGTATCACCATCTTGAATCGAGAAGTGTTTGAGGGAATGGAAAAAGGGCTGGCCAGGCTCACAGTTCCTCTCAACGTGTTTTTTCATCTCTTACGCAGCAACACAAAAAAAGGAAGTCGCCTCAACATCGCTGCCCATTACGACCTGGGAAACGATTTCTATGAGCTCTTTCTTGACGAGACCCTTACTTACTCCTGCGGCATATTCGAGGGCGAGGACAGCACCCTTAAAGAAGCGTCCCTTGCGAAATACGATCGTATCTGCCGGAAGCTGGATCTGTCCTCTAGAGATCATGTAGTTGAAATCGGCTCTGGGTGGGGTGGTTTTGCCATCTACGCAGCACAGACTTATGGCTGCCGCATAACCACAACCACAATTTCCCCGGCCCAACATGGTCTAGCAAAAGAACTCATTGACAGGGCTGGAGTGACCCATAAGGTAGAATTGCTATTGGAGGATTATCGGGATCTTAGAGGGAAGTATGACAAGCTTATTTCCATCGAAATGATAGAGGCCGTGGGCCACCAGTATTTGGACACATTTTTCCGCTCTTGTGGCAAACTTTTGAAAGAGAACGGCATGATGCTCCTTCAGGCCATAACTATGACAGACCAAGTTTTCGACCGGCACAAACGGAGTGTTGACTTCATAAAACGGTACATCTTCCCGGGAAGCTGTATACCCTCTATTGCGGCGATGAGTCTTTCCATTGCTCGCGCCAGCGACTTAAAGCTTTTCCACTTAGAGGATATCACGCCTCACTATGCCAGAACCTTACGAAGGTGGAGAGAGCGATTCTTTGCCAATATAGACAAAGTGCGCAATCTGGGCTTGCCGGAGACCTTTATTCGCATGTGGGATTATTATCTTTCCTACTGCGAGGCAGGCTTTGCTGAGCGCTACCTAGGTGACGTCCAGATGCTCCTCACCAAACCCCTTTGCCGTCGCCCACCACTATTAGCACCCCTTGTTACCTAGCCCGAGTCTGTCGCCTCCACAGGGGGCAATCAGCATTTTGCGCCATTTGCTAAGACCGGAGCCGTGCTCGTGGACAAAATCCCCTCAACCCCCCTTTATGAAAGGGGGGCTTTACATTCGTCATCCCAAACTGTCACCAGCCTTACCTTTTTACTTCCCCCCTTTTTTAAAGGGGGGACTGAGGGGGGATTTTTTTGCGCCTTTGTCCTCTCGAAAATCAACGCAGCATCCTTACTCTCAACCCAGAGCTTAACTTTACTACCAACACAGCAGGTGGGTTTTGAAAGTGCTAATTTGAAGGACTACAGCGATCTTCCAGGCTTGTTGGAATTCCTGGTGCTTGAACTTCTGAGAAGGCAGAGCACTCGGTGTTGTACTTCACCCTGCGGCTTGGCGGCTGTCGCAAAATTTCCCCTTTACCGAAAAGTCTTTTCACTTGGATACGGAACCATTCGATAGTGGCGAAACCGACAAGGGCAAAGGATTTGACTCTTTCCTTCAGGGTGGGCTTGCCGAGGGTCTCATTGTAGAGCGCGGCAACGTGAGCGGCCTTTTTGCGACAACCATTATTGGGAGAAAAAATCCTGGCGCTCAGGATTATGGGACGAAATTCGAGGGCACGCTGGCGCATTTTCTCAATACGTAGCTTCATAAATTCATCTGTCTGGTAACCGCCTGATCTTTCGTACCGCAGAGTTTCAGGGTTCCAGGAGAGCCCGGCTTGTTCCCTGGACTTCATGTCCGCTTGCGCCCTTTTATAGCCGCGAATGACTGTGTGGGCCATGTTGAGGACACCTGGTCCGTCCGTCTCATACTTCCTGCGGAAAGCCTCTCGCGTAATTTTTCCTGCCTCGCTGCTGGTGAAATTTGGATGATAGAAGGCCAATTCATCCTGGCCGTGCAGCTTGGTGTAAGGAAAGTCGGGGATCATCTTCCCCTCAGCAACGTATTTACTGTAGAGGGGCGTTCCAGGAAACGGTATGAGTTGCATAAACTGATGAAGGTCCGTCCCCAGCCCAATGGCCCAGTTAATTTCTTGCTCAAGGGTCACTTCGTCGTGGTGCTCCGCAAAAAGAATCGATGAAGAAACCACCGTGATACCCTTGGACTGCAACTCGGCAATGAGGGAGCGAACATCGATGTCTTTTACCTTTGAGAAGAGGGTCTTTTCAGATTCAACCCCTACCCAAATAAGACAAACGCCAAGCCTGACCAAAAAGTCCACTCCTACTTCAGTGATTGTTTCTGCCGAGGAGAACACTGCAAAGGTGTATGGCTGGCGGTGCCCTTCCATTTTCACCAGCAAATCCCGAGCCCTATCTGGCATCTTGAGGAAGTTCTCATCTATAATGGCGAAGCCGTCGACACCCAACTTCTCTTGCCCCTCTTCGCAGACTGCAAAAACTGATTCCCCGTTGGGCAAAAAGGGGATGTAAGAATTGTTGAATTTGTTTGAAGTGGAACAGAAAAAGCACCCGTTGGTGCAGCCGAGTCCCGGAAAGATCATTCCACTATCATCGATGACGTCTCTAAAACCGTAGAGGTACTTCTGGGAAACACCGTGCATTACGGGGTGCTTAATCGGTGCATCAGGATTTTCACCGAAGTACTCTCGAAGCCAGCTTACTCCTTCCCCCAGGCAAATCTCATCGCAGGGAACAATATCCTCCAAGTCCGGCAGCATGGTGCCATAGCCTCCCACAATGATCTTTGTTTTCGGGTAGTGTTTGCGCAGATACTCAGCCATTCGCTTTGCTTTGAGGACATTCTGCTGGATGAAGGAAATCCCCACATGGGTGTATCCTTTCTTGAGTTCGCGGACAAAAATTTTCCACGTGGGAAAGTCAAGCACGGTTGTTGGAATGGAGGATATGTTCTCTGCCAGGAAATAGATGGGAAAAGTGAAAAAGTTTGTTCGCGGCGAATGTACGCCCTGTTCACGAGTGATTTGATTGTTGAACAGTTCCATTTGCATACCCAGAGCTTCAGCATATTCATTCTTTATGCCGTAAGGTCCGAATACGGTGGTAAGCAAGAGTTTGGGCCGACCCATTGGCTTGCTCCTCAGCAAATCTCTTCTACCGGGTTGGATAAATCAGAAAATTCTGTGATCTTTGAGCTTTAGCCATGTTCTACAGGCTAAGGTTGGCGCTGGGGGACTAGCCCCATGAGGTCACACAGTTTAACTCTGGACGCCAATTTTTCTGAACCTGAGTGCTTTTATAAATCGAAAAAAAATGAAATGCAAGATGAAGAATGTTGGCAGGCTCACCAGCAGCCAGGCCACTATGGCGTGCAAGGTGGTGTTCCAGAAGGCTCGGATGGTACCCCACAAATCGGACCCGAGTAAGGCAATGAGCTCCTGGGCTGATAAAGGGGGAGGTTCCACTTGAAATAATAGGTCACCTAGGTGGAAAAATGGAACGAGAAGCACCAACTGCAAGGGATAGACTAGATAGTTTACCACCTGAATCGCCGGTAAGTTCAGCCGAAAAATAAATGCTGCCACCCCGCACAAAATAGTGGTTGATCCCAAAACTGGGAATACCCCGAGGACAATACCGCAGGCCATGCCCAGAGAAATCTTCTCAGGTGAAACACCTTGTTTGATCAGTGCAACAACTGGTTCAATTGCTCTCTTGTAGAGAGATCTTCTATTCATCATCCATTACGCTTCGTAAGTAAAGTTTCAAAAGTGTCGCCTGCCTGGAGCTTATAGAGTTCGAGGAGCATGTACGCTGAAATGGCCAAATTTCCCGACAGCATGATTAAGGCAAACCAGACTAGTTTGCGCCACAGGCGAAGTTCTTTAAATGCCACCCAGATGAAGAAGGTCAGGAATCCGAAGTAAGCATCCACCAAGGTGGCTTTAAACCACCAGTTAGTCCACATATTGCCCACGGCTTCGAAAAGATTCTGGTCTATACTCGCAGTTATTGTTACGGAAATAATGGTGATAAGGAAAAGGGAAAAAATTGCTTTTAGAATATTCAAAAGTGTTTTACTCATCTTTCTGGCTCCCGCCTTCTTCGGCTTGATTTATGTGGAGTTCCTAATAAGGTAGTTTCGAACAGATACAAAACAATATTAATAAAAAGATAGTAAAATGGTAGTTTAATACTACAGAGATAAACCCTGGGCCTTTAAGGCTTCGTCAGCGCCAAGGCGCAAAGCGGTGAGCGCAGAGCGCAAAGCGTTTGGTAAACAGTGAACGGTGAACGGTAAACCGATTATTCGCTGGCTCCGTGGCTGTCCACCCTTTACCATTTACTCTTTTTTTCGCTATGCCCCATGCGCTATGCTCTATGCGCTTTGATCTGGCCCATCGAAGATCGCCCTAAGATGGGCCCCACCCTGTTTCTCCCCCATTTGACATCCAGATTCCAAGACTTATCTTCTAACTCAATTTCGTTCAATTGATGGGATTGCGCTGGGGCGCTTAAGATAAGGACTCAGATATGGACTTCAGGGGTGTTTTTGAGTTGCTGAGAAAATTTATCCGGATCAATCTGGCGCTGTTTTTCCTTTTTGTTATCAAGCTAAGTTGGTTCGGAGCCGAAGCAAATGGCGAAACATTTGTAGGAAAAGCAGTAAATGCCAAAGGTATCTTGGAGTATGTTGAATATCACACGGTCACATACGAAAATGGAAAAGTAAGTGGAAGCCAAACTGTTTATTATGATGCCAATAACAATAAAATCGGAGAGTTGATTTCAGCATATTCTTTCGGGCCTCAGTTCGGAAGCTACGATTTCAGAGATATCCGGGCCCAATACCAAGACGGTGCAAAGGTGTCACAGGATAGGATATGGCTCTATCGGAAGCGAAGTCCCGAGGATGATATTGACGAAAATTATCTCTCTAAAGAAGCAGACCAAATAGTCGGCCAAGGTTTTCACCAATTTATTGCCGACAATCTCGAGCGAATCGCTCAAGGGGAAGTTTTCCACATACGGCTCGTCATGCCATCCAGGTTGGATCAATACGAGTTTAGAATTCGCAAACGCGAGATCAAAGGTGACACCCTCCATATCCGCCTCGAGATAGACAACTGGCTTCTCAGGCTCTTCGCGCCTCATGTTGACGCCGAGTATGACCTGAAAACTCGCCGTTTGCTTCGTTATGAGGGAATTTCTAATCTGGAAGATAGTTCAGGGAAACATAAAAAAGTTACCATAACTTATTCTTATGAACGTTAGTTAGTCTCTGTCCTGAAACCTAGCCCGGATATTTCATGAATCACTTGCTGCGACCAAGGATATGGCCGTCCTTCCTGGCGTCCTCGGGTGTTGGACCCTGCGACGTACTGTTCAAGTACGCCTCGGAGCCAACACCCTGCGCTTGCCCGGTTGCACGCCCATCTTCATGGTCTCGAGACAGCAATTCATGAAATATCCGGGCTAGTTTTCGGATGTCATTCTGAGGAGTCCCGCCGTTGGCGGGAGGACGAAGAATCTCCGGGAGCTTGCCGAAGGGCTCGGAATGACACTGCCAAAACACCAAGAGTGAAAGGGTAGCCAATGGTTGCAGCAAAACTTGTTCAGCTCTACGTGGTAACTGCTATTATTTTCTTCGCCATTGACATCCTCTGGTTGGGTGTAATTGCCAAGAATTTTTACCATAAACACTTAGGCCGCTTTTTCAGAGAGCGGGTGAATTGGACCGCTGCGAGCATTTTCTACTCCCTCTACATCCTTGGAATACTGATTTTCGCCATCCTGCCGGGCATCAGCTGCGCTTCCCTGGCCCGCACTGTGATCCTGGGTGTACTATACGGTCTGTTCACCTACGCCACCTATGATCTCACCAATCTGGCCACCCTCAAAGATTGGCCGGTGAAAATTGTGGTGGTTGATATCCTCTGGGGAATGGTGCTGTGCGGCCTTGTTTCAGCCGGGGGGTTTCTCGTTGCCACGCGCTTCCTTTAAAGAGGTTTCAGGTTTCAGTGTTCAGGTTTCAGCTTTTACCTTTAATTCTTCGTTTTCCTGACACCTGACACCTGACAGCTTACTCTCTCTGATTGGTTATTACGACAAAGCTTTGTGGACTGTTGAGGGGCTCCCCCCTTTTTATCTCGTCAGTCGGTAATGCGATACCAACCATTCCTCGCCGTTTCTATAGCCCCACAGTTCTGAGCAGGCAAGAAAGAAAATGCGCCAGCGCTGGAGCCAGCGTTCGGCCTGGCCCTGTCCGTAGGTTTCTACCAATATGGGCAAGATATGCTGACGTCTTCTATCCAGGTTACTCAGCCAAGCGTCGGCCGTTTTCTTGTAGTGCACGCCGTTCACCCGCCAGTCATCTTCCACAATAAGATCTTTTTGGAAATGCAATAAGAGCTCATGGGAGGCCATCAGCCCGGCAGTAAAGAAGTGGCGTCCTAGCCAGTTGTCATCTCCCTCATCTTCGAAAAGATAGGCGAATTTTCTGTGGGTGAAGATGTGGAGAAAGAGCTTCCCTCCCGGCTTGAGCCAGGTGGCTATGCGGGCCAGGAGTCTTTCCCAGTTGCGCATGTGTTCAAACATTTCAACTGATACAACTCTGTGGAAGGTTTGATCAATGTGGAAATCATTCATATCAGCGCTTATCACTTCCACATTATCGAGTTTCAAGGCTGCGCACCTCGACTTGATGAACTCCCTCTGTGGCCTGGAATTAGACACCGTTACCACTCGGCTGTTTGGGTATTGCTCTGCAATCCACCGAGAAAGAGAGCCCCAGCCGCTGCCGAGCTCCAGGATTTCCATGCCATCTTCAAGCTGGGCCCGCTCACAGGTCAACTCCAACATTGCCTCTTCTGCCTTGTCAAGTGAGTCGACTCCCTGGGGCCAATAACAACTGCTGTATTTCATCCATTTGCCCAAGATTTTTTCAAAAAAGGCTGGTGGCAGTTCGTAATGTTGTTCCTTGGGTTTGTGTATCTGCACGGCAACAGGACTTTTCCTCAGTTCCTCAACGAATCTTTCCAGGGCCTGGCGCTGCTTTCCATGATCGCCCAGATCTTCCAACCGCAATCTTTTCTTGTCCAATTCACGGATGCCCCAGCGGATAAGGCTGTCTGGAAGGAGGCCGCGCTCTGCCAGTTCAATGGCAAGTCTCATGGCTTCTCCTTTCTCGGGAACCATGGAATGAAACTGCTCGTGCTCTTGATGTACTCTGCATATTCGGGACGACTATCTACTATTGTCTTTTCCAACAGAGTGACGCCAGAGACTTTCAGCAGGAGAAACGTTATGAGCAGCGGGCTGATCACCACCCAACCGCCTCCTGGTACGGCCAAAGTAATAAGAAACAGTCCCCACCAAACCAGAGATTCACCAAAATAATTGGGGTGTCGGCTATAGGCCCACAGCCCCCTGTTCATTACCCTGCCTTTGTTTCCTGGGTCAGCCTTGAAGCGGTACAGTTGCCAATCGGCAACCGCCTCGAAGAGGAAACCAACAGCCCACAAAATCACCCCCAAATAATCAAGCACCACTAACCTCGCAGGAATTGCTGAAATTTGCCCAATCTGCAAGGTGAGGGAGATTATCAATAAAAGGACTCCTTGCAGCCCGAACACGGTAAACAAACTTACCCACCAGAAACGAACGCCGTATTGGGCTCTCCAGGCTTGGTAGCGGCGATCCTCACCGTGGCCCCAATTGCGGATGAAGATGTAGAGCGCTAAACGGAGTCCCCAGAGAGTGGTGAGCACGGTGATCAGAATTTTTCGACCCAGGTACCCGTCTGCCCGGAGAAAGGTGAGCCAGGCAACGACAACGAACCCCAGGCCCCAGAAAACGTCCACGATGCTTGCATCCCGTTTGATGAGACTCAGGAGCCAGACTGCGAACATCATCATCATTACTGCGATGAGATTCGTGGCCAAAATGGACCATAAATACTCCATTCATTTCTCCTGTGACCTAAGCTTCTCCCACCAGCCGTTATGTGAGTATTCGACCTGGACGGAGAGGGTCTTCAACCGACTTTCCTGAACGCTTCTCGACAATTGCCGCCAAAATATCTTTATGCATACTGCGACTGATTGGGTAAGCCAGAGCGATGACAAAAGCCGCAATATTACAGAGAGAAGGCACTAGAGCGTAGAGAACCCTGAGGGTGAACTGCACCTGCTCTGATTGCTCCACATTGGGGGTGTAGCCAACAGCTCCCAAAATCGTTAGGGCCACGCCAACCCCTAGTGCGGCGGCAAGCTTCTTGGTAATAGACCATATGCCGATGTATTGCCCCTCTCGTCTTTGGCCGGAGAGAAGCTCGTCGTAGTCAATGACATCAGCTTGCATGGCAGAGGGAATGGCAAGGGTTGCACCCAGGCCGATTCCCGAGAAAAACACCAGCACCCCATAGAGTTTTGCATCCCCTGGCCCCAGAAAATAAACCCCGGTAAAGGCACCAGTGTTTATTACCATGGCTGCGAGCCAGGTCACCTTTTTCTCCAGCTTCCTCGCCATATAGATCCAACCAGGCAGAAAAAGGACCCCGGTAACAAAATAAATCAGAAGGAAAAGATCAGCTTGCTTGGACTGTAGCACGTATTCCACATAATAGAGAATCAACGTAGCCGGCAGATTACTCCCAAAGGCAGCTACTATGTAAGAGATGAGTAATATGATAAATGGCCGGTTTTGTGAGACATGTTTGAGGCCCTGCCACAACCCCTGTCTGTCAGCCTGAACAAGTTGAGGCCTCTCGCGAATGGAGAGAACGCACCACCAACAGAAAGCAATGAGGAGAGGCGCATAGAGCACAGCAATCCAGAAGAACTTGGCCCGCTCCCCTGCAGCGGTTGGCGAAAGACCAAAGGCCCAGGCCACGGCTGCTGGTGAGCTTGCTGCCGCCAAGGTGCCGGCGATCAGGGCTCCATCCCTCATACCCAGTAAGGTAGTGCGTTCGTCATAATCAAAAGTTATCTCAGGACCCAGGGACTCGTAAGGCACTACCACTGCTGTCCAGAAAAGAAACAGACAAAAAACCGTGACGCCGAACCAAACAGTCTCGAAGAGCGGAGAGCCTGGGGGTGGATGAAAGAGAAAATACATGGACAGGGAGAGAAGAATTGCCCCTCCGGCAATGTAGGGTCTCCGTCTACCGAAGCGCGTTTGGGTTTGATCGGATAAATAGCCGATTGCCGGGTCAGTTATGGCGTCAAAGAGCCTTACTGCCAATAACAAATACCCCAGAATGGCAATGTTCACCCCCACCACGTCAGTGTAGAATTTGGGGATGTAGACGTAGACTGGTATTCCCACAATGGCAAGGGCAAAAGCCGGAGCGGCATATGCAACTTTTTTTCCTATTGGAACTTTGTCCGAGTTATAGCGCTTCATTTATTCCTCAAAAG
>Ga0209536_100012554_pt1 | contig 12306 bp, 8 predicted proteins | sample DeeMarSeWOR28_12_FD_187461 | JGI IMG/M metagenome (GOLD analysis project Ga0209536, IMG submission 187461) | Marine sediment microbial communities from White Oak River estuary, North Carolina - WOR-2-8_12 (SPAdes) (version 2) | ecosystem: Environmental > Aquatic > Marine > Intertidal zone >...
ACCACGCCCTTCAAGTTCGCTGATGACCAACCCCCAAATATCTAGCTTGTCTGCATCCCGGAGGAGTCCGGAAAAAAGATCTTGCCGCTGGGAGAGGTTCGTGGGCAATTCTCTCAGATTATGGTGACGCATTGCCTCACAGATCAGCTCCCTTTCCTCCGGGGGAATCCGCGCTAAAATTTTGTACCGAGAGACTACGTCCAGACCTAGTAGTGCATGGTCCGCCGAGGCGCTGTCTATGAAGGTAGCGTAGCGCTTCCATTGTGGAAACCGGCCGATATCGTGAAATAGGGCAGCTGTCTCAGCCAGCAGTATATCTTTGTCGCTCAGACCAAACTTGCGACCCACAAGGACGATTTCTATGCAGGTACGCTCGGTATGTTGCTCTTTCAGGAGGATAGGTTTAACCCCCTCTCCGGGAAGGTCATAGTATTGAGCAACGTATCTTTTGAACCAGCGTTTGAAGTGGTCCAGGTCGGCTTGTTTCATAACAATATGATCTATCCCTATCCCACAGGATACAAACCCCTCCAACAACAGGCGAGAAGGGCTGGTTGCCAAAATAATCTGAGGTAAATGCCAAAAAAAGCTCGATTATATTTACACTTGCACAAAATCTCAATAGTATAAAGGAAACAGAATTCAGTAGTCATGGAGCATGGTCCAGCGAGACGGGAAATCGGGCGAGACGGGAGGTCGGGTAAAATGACATGTTGGGCTCAGATTATAAGCCGAGCGGGACAAAAATGGCAAGATCTCAAAGTAATCTCCCCGTCTCGCTCGTCTCGCCATTCTCGCACGTCTCGCCAAATTTTCTGGAGGGGCAAATATGGCCAAGCCCACTCTTGAGGCCAAGTACCTCGGTGCCATGATTGGAAGTGCTGTCGGCGATGCTATTGGTGAGCTTGCTTTTCATTACCCCAAGAGAAACAAGCTCTCTCAGGTGGTCGAGGGGGTGGCAGAACTTCGGTACACGGATGATACTGCCATGGCGATTGGCTTGGCAACTTCTCTTGTCAAGAAAGGCTATCTCGATGGGCAGGACCTTGGAGAGACCTTTCGGCGCAATTTTGAACGGGAACCTTGGCGGGGATATGCAACCGGACCCCCAACCATCTTTACCATGGTACGTTCTCTGGGAATTCCTTATGCTCAAGCGGCTCAGAGTTTGTTCGGTGGTAGCGGCTCCTTCGGGAACGGGGCTGCCATGCGCATAGCTCCTTTGGGTCTGCTTTTTCATGAATCGCTGCAGATTTACGAGCACGCCTGTGATTCGGCTGAAGTAACTCACTCACATCCAGTGGGCAAAGATGGTGCAGCATTACAGGCCCGGGCTGTTGCCCGGGTAGTGAAGCTCGACCCACAGAAGGAATTTCTTTTCCATGTGTTTGTCAGGGATCTGATTGACTTCTCTCGTACCAATGAAATCAGGGGGAAAATGGAGCTCCTAGAAGAATTATTGAACCAAAATGTCACCCCACCACTCGCTGCCAAACAGCTAGGGCAGAGCGTTGCCGTGCAGGAGTCCATGCCCTTCGCCATTTATTCTTTCGTGCGGCATCCTCGTTCCTTCGAGGACTGCCTCGATTGTGCTATCATGCATGGCGGAGATCGGGACACCCTCGGTGCTATGGCTGGAGCTATTTCCGGTGCCTATTTGGGTGCAGAGGCTATCCCCTCCGGGTGGCGGAGAAAATTGGAGAATCGGCAGACTATCGAAGAACTGGCGCTGGAGTTGGCCGAAAGGACAGTAAGCAGCAGGCAGCAGATAGGGAGCTGCAATAATTCAGAAGTCGGAAGACAGAGGACAGAAGACAGCTGGCAGCGGACAGCAAGCAGATTCAAAGCGATGCGGAAAAGCGGAAGTTGATGGAAATTTTAAATTACAAATCACAAATAAAACACAATGACACAAATTCGAAATTCAAAACTTGAAAAAGTTTTTTTCATCAGACTAGAAAAATCAAAATGACTTAAGTTCGAAATTTCAAATCTGTTTTGGTCATTGATTATTGGAATTTGAGATTTAATTGTAATTTGGTGCTTGGGATTTGGGATTTTGTGGGAGCGGCTATCCCCGACCTGCCTGTCCCGGGCTTAGTCCCGGGGAGCCTGCCTGCTCTGAGCGCAGTCAAAGGGGTCGAAGGTCAGCCGCGATCTTGCGGTGATATGGGGTAGTCAATTTGGGGGTCAACCATGAATGATTTGAGAGACCAGACGGAACCAACTATTCTCGTAGGCAGACATGCTCGCATGATGAGTATTGTCCTCAACCGGCCACGAGTCTTGAACAGTCTCAACCTGGAAATGATTCGCTCTATCGACCGTGCGCTCGACGAGATTGAGGCCGACCAGAACATGCAGTTTGTCTTATTCTCTGGTGCGGGAGAGAGGGGATTTTGCGCCGGTGGGGATGTTAAAGCAATTGCCCAGGCTGTACAGCAGAAGCTCTCCCCAACGGCAGAGCAGATCTTGGAGGAAGAATACGACCTGTGCTTGCGGCTCCATCGTTTTCCAAAACCTCTCATCGCCCTCGCTGACGGTATTACCATGGGTGCAGGGCTCGGACTGGCCGCTGCCGCTGACCTGCTGGTGGCCACAGAGCGTACCCGCATGGCCATGCCGGAGACGAGAATCGGTTTTTTCCCGGATGTTGGAGCCTCAGGGTGGATGTTTGCCAAGTGTCCGAAAGGCTACCCTGAATATCTGGGCCTTACCGGATACGAGATGGTCGGGGCGGAGGCTGTACGCGTTGGTTTTGCCAGCCACCTGGTGAAATCGGAGCGGTTGCCTGAACTCATAACAGTACTGGAGGGATATTCTGGAACCCTTTCTCAGATAAAATCTGCAGCGGCGGAGGAATTGCTAGCAGTGCTCGTCCATTTTTTTGACAGCAATATCCCCCCCAAACCCGAAATGGACGAGTGGGTTGCCACCTATTTTGCTGGCAAGAGTTCCGTGGTGGAGATTATGGAATCCTTGCGACAGTGTAGCATTCAAACCCAGCTGTGCGACGGGGTCTTCCATCGACTCGCTGAACGTTCTCCCACGGCGGTAGCAGTAACCTTAAGGCTTCTGCGGCACAATGAGGGAAAGCAGCTGGAGGAAGTTTTCCAAGCCGATCTCAAGGCAGCCCGTTTTATTCTGGCACACCCTGATTATGTTGAGGGCGTACGAGCTCGGCTCATAGACAAGGACGACAACCCGCAATGGCAACCCGAGAGTATTGAGGAAGTGGGGGAGCTGGACGTCGAACTGTGACGAGGTGGTCCAATTTCTATATTGCCAGTTGCGTCCAGAAATCCGAAATTTGAAGCACGAAATCCGAAACGAATAGGCTAGGAAAGTGAAGAATTAAAAACTCACCTGGGAATTGTCGTTTTGAACATTTGATATTTGAATTTCGGATTTGTTTCGCTCGATAGATTGGTGACTATATGACAGAAAAGCCTTTTGTTCACGGTATTAACTACTGGCCCCAGAAAGCGGCCATGTTCATGTGGCGGCAGTTCGACAGAAGTTCAATCAGAGAAGATATGGCCATCATTGGTGACTTGGGATTTTCCTGCGTCAGGATTTTCCCTCTGTGGGAGCACTTTCAGCCCAAACCCAAGATTGTTCCTCCAGCCATGCTGGACGAGCTGGTGGAAGTCTTGGAGATGGCTGGTGACAGTAATATGAATGTGATGGTTACCCTCTTTACTGGCCATATGAACGGCTTGAATTGGCTGCCGCCCTGGATGCTGATGGCTTCCACTGAGCGGAGCCGATATAAAGTGTTTTCCATGGACAAGGTTCGGACAAACAAGATCATGAATCAGTACGTTGATTCTGAGATCATGGAAGCGCAAATTTTCTTTTTGCGGGAGTTGACAAGTGCTGTGTCCGGACACCCTGCCCTTTACGCTTGGAATTTGGGCAATGAACCTTCTCTGTGGGCAATTCCTCCAGATGAATTCTCGGCAGAGCTCTGGCTGCAAGCAATGACTGAGACTCTTAAGGAGAAAGACGATACCGTACCGATAACCCTGGGTCTGCATGTAAACGATCTCACTGAGAGCGGCGGCCTTAAGCCGAGGCTGGTCGCTAAGTATCTGGACTATCTTGCTATTCACGTTCCACCAGGCCGGGTACCGTGGGCGGAAGATCCCCTCGATGCGGCGCTTCCGCCCTTTCTCGGGTGTATTGTTGGATGGTTGGGGAATATACCTGTATTCGTTCAGGATTTCGGCGTGGCCACTGAGCCCGTTTTTCCCAAGGCTGATAGCCGTGAGTTAGAGCGCAGAGCTGATCTTGTCTTGGTCAGCGAGGAGGACTCAGCTCGCATGACGGCAGAGGTATGGACCCGGCTGAGAAGATTCAAAATGATGGGGGGGTTCTGGAAGACCTACGGTGATTACCACCCCTCCATTTGGGCCTGGCCACCCCTCGATGAGAAGGTGAGTGAGCGCTTTTGCGGCCTGGTGCGCTATGACCGCAGCCCCAAGCCTGCGGCTTCGGTGCTCGAGTCCAGGCCAACAGGAGCTGAAGAAAATGCGGTCTTTGTTGAATGGATTGACCTGCCGGAGGAAGATTATTACCGGGATCCAAGGCAGCAATTGGCTAGGCTCTATCGACGTTTTCGGGAATATTATTCTTTCGAATAGAGCATAGGGCATAGAGTATGGAAATAAATGCGAAACAGATTCAAAATGGATGTGAGATGTGGGAATGAAATTGAGGGATTGAGGAATTAAGGGATTTTTCGAGACCAGGCTCAATTCCTTAATCCCTCAATTCGCAATTCCTGAATGTATGGATCGCATATCGCACATCCCACATCACATTGTGCCTCAAAATTCTTGGGCGGGCATTTCCAGGTGCCTTTCTGTTAAAATCTATCGGCTGCAAAAACAGGTGAATGATGAAAAAATGTCTTGTTACTGGTGGTGCGGGATTTATCGGCTCAAATCTTGCCGAGCGTTTGCTAGGTGATGGCGTACAGGTGCGGGTTCTGGACAACCTGAATACAGGATTTCTGGAGAATCTAGAACCGTTTCTGGGAGACATTGATTTCAAACAAGGAGACGTGCGGGACTTAGACAAGCTTCAGGAAGTTATGGTTGGAGTGGAGGTGGTGTTTCACCAGGCGGCAGTAGTCTCAGTACCTAAATCCGTAGAGGACCCTATCGAGGCCGCACTGGTAAACGATCTCGGCACACTCCATGTACTTGAAGCGGCTCGTCGAGCCTCCGTTCGGAGGGTAGTGATCGCCAGTTCTTGCGCCGTCTATGGAGATCTGCCCCAACTTCCCAAAAAGGAAAATGTGGAAACCAGGCCGTTGAGTCCTTACGCTGCCAGCAAGTTGCACGGGGAGACCTACGCTTTTCTCTACAGTGACTTGTATGGTCTCGAGACCGTTTGTCTTAGATATTTCAATGTGTACGGCCCCAAGCAAGACCCTACCTCGCCCTATTCAGGAGTGATATCAATCTTCTTGGATCGAGCTGTCCGGGGCAAACTGCCCACCATCTTCGGAGATGGGGAGCAATGCCGGGACTTTGTATATGTAGCCGATGTGGTTCAGGCAAATCTGCTGGCTGCCTCCCGGGACAATATAGCTGGCACGGTTATCAACGTGGGGACTGGCAGTTCTGTGACCGTCAACACTCTCTGGGAGAACATCTCCCGGTTTGCCGGTGTGGAGGGTGAGCCTGAGAGAACAGAGGAAAGACCTGGAGACATTCGAGAGTCTGTTGCCGACATCTCCCGCGCCCGAGAGCTTTTAGACTATGAACCTCACTATAGCTTCAAGCAGGGACTGGAACTGACCTGGGAGTGGTACCGGGAGCGCATAGAGCATGGCGCATAGCGGGCCATAGACATTGGAGATAAAGGCGAAACAGGTTCAAATTGAATGTGAGATGTGAGATCTAGGATGCGGGATACTGAATCCCAAAAAATGTTAAATCTCACATCCCACATCACCTTTAGTCTTGTGCCCTGAGCCTTGTACCTTGTTTTTTTAAAGGTTGTAGATTTCAATTGGCTCTACCGCTTCTGCGAGCTCGAAGTCAAAAACTCTGGAATAAAAATAAAGTTCGCTGTCCAAAGCACGCTTGATGGTCTCAGCTCGGCGGAAGCCATGCTGCTCACCTTCAAACGGCACGTAAGCCACAGCTAAGCCCTTCGCTTGCAGAGCATCCACGAGCATCTCGGCCTGATTCGGCGGAACCACCTCATCATCGAGTCCCTGGAAAAGTATAAGCGGACAGGAAAGCAAATCAGTAAAGTGGATTGGTGAGCGTTCACGATACATGTCTTTCCTTTCTGGATAGGGACCAACGAGTCGGTCCAGGTAGCGAGCTTCGAACTTGTGGGTTTCCTTTGCAAGGGCTTCGAGATCACTGATTCCATAATAACTGGCGCCAGCCTTGAAGACGTTATGGAAGGTAAGAGCACAGAGCGTCGTGTAGCCGCCGGCGCTACTGCCGCGGATGGCCAAGCGCTCGCCATCAACCCTACCCTGCTCAGTCAAATAGCGTGCGCCATTAACGCAATCGTCCACGTCCACTATCCCCCACTGTCCTTCTAACCGCTGCCGATAAGCACGACCGTAGCCACTGCTGCCCCCGTAGTTTACATCCAGCACTGCAAATCCTCGACTGGTCCAATACTGGATTTCCCAGGCTAGAGCAGATGAGGTAGCGGCTGTGGGGCCACCGTGGCTCTTGACCAAGAGCGGCGGCTTTTCGCCTTTTGGTGGTTGGTAGTCACCGTTTTGAGGTGCATAGAAGAAAGCATGTGAATTTTTTCCTTGTTCCGTTGGAAATTCAATAGGTTCAGGGATAGAAAGATAACCTTTGTCTACCTTGAGGTCGCTGGCAAGCCGGAGCGTTTGAAACTGCATGTTTTTGAGGTCCAACCTAACGATGGAAGGTGTCTGTGTGGGGGAACCGGCGCAGAAGACCACCTGTCCCAATGAAGCGCGTAGATTCCATATTTCAGTGAAGGCTGATGCGATTTCTTTCAAATCGCCAGTGTTGCAATCAAGGCGCGCCAAGCACCAAGTTCCCTTGCTCGTGTAGGCGCAGATAATCTGATTGGCAGACTCAAAACCATACGTTGACATGGAAAACAGCCACTGCGGCCTGCCGAATTCAAACTCCCGTAGGCACACCGGTTCCACCAGGTTCTGGCAGTAACGGTACAAATTCCACCATCCAGACCGATCAGAAATGAAGTAGAGAACGCCATCTGGTGACCACTCTGGCTGGAATATGGATTCATTGACGTCTCCTGCCACTTTTTGCGGCTCTTCCACCGAGCCATCGGCTTTGATTTCACCCACCCACAGTTCAGTCCCATCCCAGGGGAGATTGGGGTGGTTCCATGTGAGCCACGCCAAATAAGAGCCGTCGGGACTGATTCTAGGTGTGGCGTAAAAGTCATTGCCGGAGACCAACACCCGTTCTTCTAGTTCATCGTTGATGCCAACGGCAACAATAGTGTTGACAGGCTCGCCTTTGCCAACACTGTGATCTTCCCTCACACAGACCAGCCTGTTCCTGTGTGTGTCCACCACCGTGTCTGCATACCGCCTTGCAGTCTCCCCGGTGAGAGGCTCGGGCTCCCGAGCCGGGGCTTGTTGATACAGTCTCTGATCAGCAAAGTTGGAGAAATAAAGAGTCCCATCTGAGACAATGTAGGCCCCGCCCCCATATTCATGCACGCGAGTACGGACATTAAATGGCTTTGGAGTGAAATCATCGGTATTACCATCCGGGCTCCAGCGCACGATGACGTTGCGACCAGCGTCTGCCGGTCTGGACTCACTCCAGTATATATGATTTCCATCGAGAACGATCTGTCCTAACGATACGGTCTCAGATACGATCAGCTCCGAGGTGATTGGCGATACCCATGCCCCATAAGGTCTCACTCGCACCATATCCATTTTTGCTGCTCTCCTTGTTTCTTTTAAGTATATGTATTTAAATGTATTTTTGTATTAAATTAACAAATTACTTTAATTTGCTGAGGTTGCGATTCAGATAGCAACAGCGTACATCTCTGCTGGTTATGATTCTTCTTTGATTCCCAATTTTTTCCTGGCTTCCTGAAGGTCACTCGGGTTGAAAAATTCCGGATAGTAATCCAGTGCTATTCTTTCCAAACTCAGCCCACCCGCTCTTTCAAGTTTGTGGATAACTTCCTCATTCGCAGCTCTTAAACGCCACTGGACAAAAGGGATAAGTCTCAAGTAATTGCCTTCGAATTCGCGCCATTTGCCCAACCTTTTTGCTTCTATCGGACCAACAATTCTCTTCAAATCCTCTTCACACTTGCGGAGCAGTTCTTCTAGAGTCGGTTTGGCCCCGGTCATATGATTCTGTTGCCTGTCGACATACTCAGCCAATGCTTTCAAGATAAGTTGCTTCAAGGTGATGCCCTCGAGTGCTGCTGTGGCTTTTGCCTTGCGGTGCAACTCTTGTGGAAAGGGCCTGATGGTGTACGCTGTATCTGCCATTTTTTCACCTCCGACATATATTTGCTACTTTAATAGTAAATATAGCGTAAATAGTCAAGGGTTAAAGATTTTTTATTCAACATCGAAGATTTGGTGCTTAGGGCCACGTCAGGGTTCAATGGCTTTGCCGGTAAAGATTGCGAGCGTTTTTGGAGTACTGGAGTATTGGAAAATTGGAGTGTTGGAAAAAGCGAAAGCCCGTATTTCAATTTGAATTGGTCCTTATTCCATTACTCCACCACTCCAGCAGACTGCCGTAAGAGAGTAATGAGCATTAAAGCCCCCTCAGGGGGCAGCCCAAAGCCGGGTTCTTTGGGCCCGGATTCTTTTCTATCACTATCTTTTCATTAGTGCGATGATGGAGAGGCACTCTATCTTAATCACTTGATTTTATTATGGGAACAACTTACCTTACCAGAAAGTCTCTCAGCTCTCTTCCACAGGAGGATAAAATGCTTGATGGTTTCGCCACCCCTAAGGGTACGGGGTTCTATGCGCACAAGCACAGCTCTTTCCACTATGGCGAATTGAACCAGAGCGGATTGTTGGTAAGCGAGGCAGGATTTGGTTGCTATCGTGTGGATGCAACCGTTGCCGAGCATCGGCAAGCCTTGCGGAGGGCACTGCTTACTGGTGCCAATCTCATTGATACGAGCTCAAACTATGCAGATGGTGGATCGGAGGCACTTGTTGGAGCTGTGCTGGAGGACCTAGCCTCATCTGGCGACATCCCAAGAGAGTCTGTGGTGGTGGTGTCCAAGGTTGGCTATCTTCAGGGGCAGAACTATGAACTGAGCCAGGAACGCAAACGGGTTGGAAACCATTTCAAGGAATTGGTGCTCTACGCGGATGGCCTGGAGCACTGTATTCATCCTGAATTTCTGGAAGATCAACTTACCCGGAGTTTGGAACGACTACGACTCAGCTGTCTGGATTTTTATCTTCTTCACAATCCCGAATACTATCTCAGCTGGGCAATTAAAACCGGAATCCTCTTGGAGGAGGCTCGGCGGGAATACTACAGCCGCATAAGACGTGCGTTCCAGCACCTAGAGCAAGAAGTGGAAAATGGTCGAATCAGCTTCTACGGCATTAGCTCCAATACCTTTCCCTCCCCTGCAACCGATCCGGAATTCACCTCTGTGGAAAAAGTGTGGGAAATCGCGGAATCCCTTTCTTCCAAGCACCACTTTCGCCTCATTCAGCTACCGATGAATCTCTTTGAGACAGGAGGAGTTACAGAAACGAATCAATCGAACGGTCAGAGTGTTATCCAGTTTGCCCGTGACCAGAAACTGGGAGTTCTCATTAATCGACCGCTGAATGCTATCATCGATAACCGACTCGTTCGTCTGGCTGAGGTCCAGGCAGTTCCAGCTACGAGCACAGAGGAAATATCTCAGCGGCTAGATGACCTCATTCACTCGGAGGAACTGCTCAAGCGAAAAATTATCCCCGAACTCAGCCTGACGCCATCCTTACACGCACAGGTTCTAGAGCAAGTCGCCCTTGGTGGAGTCCTGAAGCAACAATGGTCAAACTTTGGCAGCTATGAACGCTGGTACGAACTGCAATCATACTATTTTGCGCCGCGGATAAGAGGAGTGATGCAGTTCTTGGAGCAGCAGGAAAGTCTTGTAGAATCGGTCTTCCCCTGGATACGGTCGCACCAGGAAATACTCGAAGCCGCGTTTCGGGCCATTTCTTCAGTCTATCAGGAACAGGCAGCCGAACAGGCAGCCCGGACCAAAGCCAGGGTGTCCTCAGCTGATACGGATTGGGCCGAGGCTGCGACCTTGAGCCAGATGGCGTTGCGGGCACTGCGGTCCACCCTGGGAATAACCACTGTTCTGGTTGGAATGCGTCAAGAATCGTATGTTGACGATGTGGTCGAGGAGCTTGGCAGACCGGTTAGCAGACAGGATAGAACAGAATCCTGGCGTAAGCTTCAAGAGATGCATTCATAATTGCCCACCGGGTCATCTTAAGAGATAGGGTTGCTCGGCGCAAGTTTCACTCGACTTTGACCTTGGTAACCTTTTTCTTCTGTTTTTCCAGCGATGAGATTCTTTCATCAATCAGAGTCCTGAAGCCCCTGAGAACCTCAATCCTGGCATTCCGGAGATGAGTAAAGAAGCCGCTGTATTGGTCTTTGGCCTCCCCCATCATTCTGCTCGAAAGGCAGAAGGGGCAGCAACAGGTTGTGTGCTCCATTTTGGCTTTACTCTTCTCCTCTTTTTTGGGCTTATTCACTGCTTCCTCCAAATTCAATCAAAAGATAATCTTCCTCTAGTCGAGCCTTGCGCGGTTCCAACACGGCATAGGCGCGAGGAAGCACGATGTTTTTTTTGAAGTTTCCTATCTTGATTATGAGCTCATCTCCAATTTTGCTCAAATCGATCTCTTTTTTGGTGACAAACGGAAGGTGGAGTTTTACAACGCTCTGGCCATCCATCTTAGCAAACTGGTACGGCTTCTGTTTGAAGAAAATTTGAGTTGGATCTTGGCCCTGGTAGAGGTTCTCGCCAAATTCCAGAAGTTTCTCGTAGCCGAGAATTTCGCTGTCGTACAACGGCGCCTTGAATATGGGAAGTGGATTGAAGTAGGTCTCGGCCAGATCCAGGTACTTTTGCTGATTGTTGCCCCATACCTTCACGTAACTTTCGTCGAGTCCGGATGGAAATACTCTGTTGATAATAATAGCATCGATGCAGGTATGGTGCAGGCTAAAGAACATGAAGGCTCGCTGCGTCTCTCGGAGCACCATCTTCTCCGGGTTGGTAACAAGTCTCACTGAAGTGGTCTCAGGATCGGTAAGCAGTTGATCAACTCCCTTGAGTCGAGTATAGAGACGTTCAATATTGGCGAAGTATTCGTCTTCAGGTAAGGGAATGTCAACCATCCTGCGGGCCACAGGGCGGACATAGCCAAATATCTTCCTCTCCAGGCGGAAGACCTTCTTCATGTACCATTCCAGGGCAGTGGGCATGCTGATAAATCGTATGGACTCGGCTGTGGGCGCACAGTCTAGAATAATGACATCGTAAAGTTGCTCTTTTACATACTTGTTTATATACAGGAGCGCGCTCAACTCCTCCATGCCTGGCAGGATGGCCAACTCTTCAGCTAATACATCATCAATTCCCGAAGTATTGAGTAAGAGGGAAATATAGCCGTGCACCTCACTCCAGTAGTTGTTGATTTCCTCATGGACGTCGAGTTCCTGGACCCATAGATTGTGGCCCGCCTCGATGGGCTGGCCGCGGTTCTTGTCCATGAGAGAGCGGTCCAGGTCGAAAGCGTCGCTCAAACTATGGGCTGGGTCCAGGGACATGACCAGGGTTTTAAGACCCGTCCGCGCAGTGATAATTCCGGTAGCGCCGGCTACGCAGGTTTTGCCCACACCACCCTTGCCGGCGTAAAGCATCATCCTCATTGCGATAATCTTGCCTCATTTACATGATTAGATTTCCATGTTCACTAGTCTATTGCAGATAGCTAGCCAATAGAGCTCTTAGCTACTCAGCTACAACTAAAGATTAACAGGAATAGAGAGATATTACTAGGCGAGAGTCAAGATAGTAACTGCTGTAACCTTAGATGCAGATGACTACGTGGGAGCGGCTTCCAGCCGCGATAAAATGTTCAAAGTTCTAGACTTCATATCGACAATACCAATAAGAATAATCATGAAAGTCCTTAACAAGCTCGCTGCGCACTGGGTTATTCAAACAATACATGATGATGTTCATCAAAACTTCATCTTTTCTAATCGCATGATCGTAATACTGCGGCTG
>Ga0209536_100012555_pt1 | contig 12306 bp, 9 predicted proteins | sample DeeMarSeWOR28_12_FD_187461 | JGI IMG/M metagenome (GOLD analysis project Ga0209536, IMG submission 187461) | Marine sediment microbial communities from White Oak River estuary, North Carolina - WOR-2-8_12 (SPAdes) (version 2) | ecosystem: Environmental > Aquatic > Marine > Intertidal zone >...
TTGAGTCGCCTCATCTCCGGTATGGAAACCAGCCCCATGGTGGTTGCCGTGGCAATGCTGGAGGCCGAAACAGCGGCAAAAACTGCGGAACCGGCAACCGCCGCCATGGCCACACCGCCTCTTTTGTGACCCAGCCACTTGGAAGCAAGGTTAAACAAATCCCGGCCCATTCCGCTGACAAAAACCACCTGGGCCATGAGGATAAACAGCGGCAACACCGCCAGAGAATAGTCGGTGACGGTCTGGAAAGGAACGACAGCCAGTTTGGTAAAGGCTGCGACATCGGATATCAGAAACCACGTCCCAACAAATCCAACCAAAGCCATTCCGGCGCCGATGGGGACCCCTAATGCCAATAACAAAAAAAGCGCAGCAAAACCGATAATTCCAACGATTGCGGGACTCATTTTTGCAGAAGCCTCCTGGCTTCCCGGGATAAATCCACAAGTATGTTACATCATCAGTTCTACCAGGTATAAAGAGAGGGATGGAACAAGTATAAGCAACGTGACATGCAGGAAATCCGCCACAAGAAACGGGATAATGCCTTTGAATACCGTCTCCATGGGAATGCCCATCTCCTTGACAACGCCGGCGATGACAAAGGTGTTCATCCCGATCGGCGGCGTAATCATGGCGATCTCCGCCATCCGCACGAAAATGATGCCGAACCATATCGGATTGAACCCCAGGCTGACCACCAGCGGGAAAAAGATGGGTATGGTGAGCACCGTCATTGCGGCCACATCCAGAAAACAACCCAGAAAGAAGTAAAGCACCAGCACCATGACAAGAATTGCATGCGGCGGCAAGGCCATGTTGCCGATGAATTCTGAAAGGACATATGGGATCGTGGAGGCCGCAACAAAGACGTTAAAGATCAGAGCGCCGATTAATATCCCGTAAATCATGCCTGTTGTTTTGAGCGTCTCTACGATGGCAGTTTTGAAACTATCCCAAGTGAGCCTGCCTCTCAGCGCGCACATGATTATCGCCCCGAAGGCGCCGACCGCTCCGGCTTCAGTCGGCGTAAACCACCCGATGATCAGACCGGTAAGCACGAAGATGATGAGAGCGACGATCTCCCCGCAGCCGCCCAGGGATTTGATCTTTTCCCTGAGGGGGGCTTTCTCGGCAGGCGGGCCGAGTTTGGGTTTCCACCAGCACAGGATACCGATAACCAATATGTAGAAAAGCGCTTCGAGAATGCCGGGAATGATGCCGGCCGCAAATAGCTTTCCGATTGAAGTTTCGGTAAGAATGCCGTAAATGATGAGCGCACCGCTCGGCGGGATCAAAACCCCCATGGTCCCTCCTGCGGCGACGGCCCCGGTCGCCAGGGCCGGGTCGTATTTGAGCCGCCTCATCTCGGGTATGGAAACCAGACCCATGGTGGTCGCCGTGGCAATGCTGGAGGCCGAGACGGCTGCAAAAACCCCGGAACCGGCAACCGCCGCCATGGCGACGCCGCCTCTTTTGTGACCCAGCCACTTGGAGGCAAGGTTAAACAGGTCCCGGCCCATTCCACTGACAAAAACCACCTGGGCCATGAGGATAAACAGGGGCAACACCGCCAGGGAATAGTCGGTGACGGTCTGGAAGGGAACGACAGCCAGTTTGGTAAAGGCGGCGACATCGGAGATCAGAAACCATGTCCCTACAAAGCCAACCAGTGCCATTCCTGCGCCGATCGGCAACCCCAGCGCCAATAATGAAAAAAGCACAATGAAACCGAGAATTCCAACAAGTACGGGACTCATTTTCCCAGAAGCCTCCTTACTGCCCGGGATAAATCCACAAGATACGTCAGGCAAAAAAGAAATAAGCAGAATAACCACACGACACGGAAAGGCAGATAAGGAACCTTCAGTAGATCCGTCATCTCCCTCAAGCCATTTTCGTAGGCCAGAAGCGTGCCGCCCCATGCAATCAAAGCCCATATCGCGAAACTCAACACAGATGTCAGTATTTCGCTTGCAGCGCCAAGCCTGGGGGGAAATCGGGAGATGATCAAATCGACGACGACATGTGTTTTTTGAAGGGCGGCATAAACCAGCGCAAAGGATACCGGAATCGCCATGATCAGCTCGAACAGCTCAAAGCTCCCTGGAATGACAAAATGCATGAACCTGCCGAAGATGTTGCTCATCAGAAGCAGCATACCGGCGATTAGAAAAATGCCTCCTATAAATGTACCGCCTTTGGTGATGCGCTTGAGCAAAACGGCCAAGGTCTCCATATTTCCCCCTCCAGCTTTGACAATTTTAAAAAAAATCCAAAACTTAAAATGGTTTTCTTTAATAAGCGCCGCATTTCTCCCTTGGGCCTTTAGACGGCGCTTTCATTTATTTGCCGGCCTCTGAGATTAAACGCCGCATCTCTTTATAGACATCGGTGCCCGGTAGTCCCTTGGCATCAAGCTCTTTCATCTGTTCGATAATTGCGCTGTCGACAACGGCGTAAACTTTATCCAATTCTTCCTTCGGAAGTTTGATAAACTCCACCTTGTTCTCTTTGGCCATCTCGATACCCTTGTCTTCGCCGGCAAAAACCAGCTCCTCTACCTTCAGGCCATACCATTCGATGTTGTCCAGAAATACCTGCTGAATATCTTTGGGCAGCTTATTCCAGGATTTGAGGGAAAATCCCCAGTGCCCGGCCGGAGCAGAGGCGATATTCAATTCAAGGGCATACTTGACCACCTCTGCGAACCTGAACGACTTCAACGTCTCATATGGCGCAAAAACACCATCGATGGTGCCTTTCTGCAGGGCGGTGTAAGATTCGCCCATGGGCATGACGATACCCTCTGCACCGAATGCGCTGGCGACTTTGCCGAAGTCGCCGGTGACCTTCAGGGTCATGCCCTTCAAATCATCTGTTTTGAGGACCGGTTTTTTGGCAAGCTGCAGCTGGTAAGGTGGAATGGATGCATAGGCCATAACCTTAATTCCGGCGTCGGTGAACTCCTTTTCGAGTTGCGGAAACTTGTTGTTTGCCGCATAATATACCTTGCGGGCGAGTTTTCTATCGTTGACGCCCCAGAATACCATGCGCATCGACTTCTCAAAGTCAAACCCCGTTGCAGCATAGGCGCCGGAAAAATCACCGATGTCGGCCACCCCCTTGCCAAGCTCCAGGGCGGAATCCTTTGGCTTGTAAAGCGCACCGGCCCAGAAAGGTTTGATCTTCACCCGCCCCTTAGTATCCTTTTCGATCTTCTCGATCCAGAGTTGAGTGGCAGCCGACATGGGATGGGGCGGTGGCCACAGACCGCCAAAGGTGAGCTCGATGGGGTCAGCAGCCTCCACCGCCTTTGGGCCAATACCAAATGTCAACCCCAGTACGATCAGGGTCGCCGAAATCACCATTATTAGACAATTGCGTAATCTCCTCATTTCTCTTCTCCTTTCTGCGATTTTGTTGTGTTGTTTCTGGTGAAGCATTTTTTTGCCGGTTAGCATTGCTAATGCCTTAACATAAAATTTGCCCACTTTAAATGCAAAATTCACAGCGATGTACTGAAAGAAGCAATCTTCCGGCAAAGCTTGCGCGCCTCATCCGCCGATAATAACCGCCAAACCAAAAGATCTAAAAATCTTCCTAAGTTCTTCCATGCGGTCGTCGCCGGGAGGCTCGATGCGAACGCATCCCCCCGGCTTTTCCATCCTTTCATATTTGGTTTCTCCAAGTCTGTGGTAGGGCAGAAGATGAACGTTCACTTCGGTTCCCAGTTCATTGGCAATGAATCGAGCCGCTGCGTTCAGGTTCTCCAGCGAATCGTTATATCCCGGTATAACGGGCAATCGCGCGAGCATCGGAAGATTGAGTTCCATGCGTATCTTCTTTGCGTTATCCAGAATCAGTTTGTTGGAAGCGGCTGTATATTGTTTGTGTTTGGTCGCATCCATGTGTTTGATGTCATATAAGACCAGATCGGTATATTCCAGAATCTTTTTCAAGATGTCCCAGTTGGCAAACCCGCAGGTCTCTATGGCCGTATGTATGCCGGCGTCGCGACATCGTTTCAGGATATCTATGGAAAAAGCCGGCTGGGCGATCGGGTCTCCCCCGCTCAGGGTAACGCCGCCGCCGGAATTTTGATAAAATAGGGAATCGGCATTCACATCTTCGAAAACCTCGGCTCCGCTCATGTAACTGCCCATGAGGCTCCTGGCCTCGTTGGGGCAAATCTCGGCACATTTTCCCTGCCCCTTGCAAAGCCTGCGATCGGTTGCGGACTTTCCGTCGATGATGCGAATGGCGGCTTCCGGGCAAACCTCCGTGCACATGCCGCAACCCGTGCATTTGTCGGAATTGAAGAAAATGACGGGCTTTAAATCCTGAGATTCCGGGTTCTGGCACCAAAGGCACCTCAACGGACAACCCTTTAGAAACACGGTCGTTCGTATGCCTGGGCCGTCGTGGATCGAATAATGCTGGATGTTAAAAACCACACCTTTTACATCCCCGGTCTGCATCAGGACAACCCTTCGTGTTCGGTCCGGCCGATAATTTCATTCTGCATGGGTCTTCCGAGTTGGGTGAAATATGCGCTGTATCCGGCTATTCGAACAATGAGATCTTTATGTCTTTCGGGGTTTTCTTGGGCATCCGTCAGAACGTTTCGGTTGACCACATTAAACTGGATATGTTTGCCGTTCATGCTGAAGTAGGTTCGTATCAAAAATGAAAGTTTCCTGAGATCCGCATCCGTTTTCAATGAAGACGGATGAAACTTCATGTTCAGCAGGGCCGCCTGATAAGCCGTCTGATCGATCTTCATCGCACTGTTGAGTGCTGCAGTAGGTCCATGCAGGTCCATGCCGCGCATGGGCGATACCGTTCCATCTGCCAGACATTCACCGGCATATCGTCCGTCCGGGGTGGCTCCCGTCAGGGTACCACCCGGCCATTGAGCCGATACGGATACGCCGGTGGGTTTGTGCGTTCCTCCGAGGCAGGTTTCAAACTGAACCGTGGTGTCGGCCCAAAACCGGAACAGATCTGTGGCAATCGCGTCTGCATCTTCGTCATTGTTGCCGAATTTCGGGGCCGCCAGGAACATCTTACGCATTTCTGCATACCCGTTGCCTTTCCAGTTTGAACGCAAGGCATCCTTTAATTCCTGGTTGGAAAACTTTTTTTCTTCAAATACAAGCTTCTTAATTGCCGCCAATGAATCAACCACGTTGATCATGCCGACCGGATTCATCACGGCTCCGTTTTCAAAGGGAAAGGTGCGATCCAGCAGGGCCTTGCCGGCTTTTATTCCGTCGTCCATCAGAGACGACCGAAGCGGGTCAGGGAACAACTCGCGGCTGACCTGCAATTCGATGTTGTTTTTTTCGGCATGCAAACCTAAAAAATAACGCAGCTGTGTCTTGAATGCGGCCAGGAAATCGTCAAAGGAAACAAAGTTACCAAATTCTCCGGTCTCAGGGCCAAGCTGTCGACCGGTTTGAGGTTCAATACCATTGTTCAGCGTTACTTCCAGCACCTTGGGCACGATGAACATCCCATAGGAGGCGATCCGGGACTTACCGGTGATCGCCGCATCGATACAGCCGGCCATGGCGTAATCGCGTGCATCTTTCAATGCTACACCCTCACCGGTAAGATACCCAACATAGGATTTATCACCCACAAAGGCCGGCATACCGATTCCGGTCTTTACCACTTCGAGCGCTTTCAACATGAGATCCTCGGGTGTGCCCTCATGAACCCGCACGGTTACGGTGTGGTGCGGTACCGGACACAACTTTAAAGCGTCTAAAATAAGATAGGACAGCTCATTGGTTGCATCTTCACCCTCAGGTGTTACGCCACCGATGGTCATGTTGTGCCACTTGGCCATACCGGCATTCTTCTGCCGGGCAAGTTTTCCCGATGTGCGGTTGATCTGCATATCCTTGATTCGTAAACACTGCAGCAGTTCCAGAACATCCGTATCGGTGATGGCTCCCTTTTCGATATCCTTATGGTAAAAAGGGTACATATACTGATCAAATCTTCCAAAGGAGGCTGTGGGTGACGGGGTAATCATCAGGAAGATAAACCAGAAGGATTGAAGGGCTTCATAAAAGGATCCGGCCGGATTGGCCGGTACCTTCCGGCAGGTGACGGCTATCTTCTCAAGCTCCTTTTTGCGATTTGCATCCACTGACGCGGCTGCCATTTCTTCTGCTAAAACAGCGAATCGTTCGGCAAACCGGATAACGGCCCGCTGGGCAATGATCACGGACTGCAGGAAATGAATCGTATCTGTCTCATCGGCTTTTGGACGCTGGTGTTTATCCAGTTCTGCTTGAGCTTCCTTCAAAATGTCGTTGAGTCCTTTGTTCAGCACCCTCTCAAAATCGACCGTCATCAGGTAAAAACCCGGTCCGAGGCCCATGCCGCTTTCCGCATACCCGCCGCCGGAGCCTTCTTCACGATTTTTCCAGGGAGGCAATATCATTCCGGATTGCATAAACGGCCAGAGGCGATCATCGAACTGCCGGCCCATGCGACTCAACGGATTATAGTCTTTCCAAAAAGCGTTCATCCGGATAATCTCGGCTTCTTCCTCGGGTGCCATACCATAGCCGGCTTCTTTCAGCCCCTTGATCTCATCCTGGGACCAGAGCCCGGCATAAAAGTCAAACTCGAGACCCATGGGTTTGCTGGCGGCATTTCCGGCGATCAGTTGATCGTCTTCGATAAATATCGTGATGTTATCCAGCATGTGGGCAAGCGCCCTGGCCCTTCTGAGAATCATTGGTTCGCCGTCTGTCTTCCGGAAAGATTCAGTCATCAATCGGCTCTTTTCGATGCAAAGCGGATATCGGTCCACCGCAATTGATTCCAATAATCTGGTTATTCTTTCATTCATCGTGCTTATCTCCAGTTATAGAGATTTATAACAGCTCTGCAATCTGCCGCATGTCCTTAATCTGTTCAAGCGCCAGGATGCGTTTGACTGCCATTTTTAATTTCGCTTCCGGGATTTTGGTCTTCGCCTTATCCGCGCAGGACATAAACTTCGCCACAACGGCCTGCTGGGAGACGGGGTTGCCCGGATGTCCATAAGCCTGATCGATCCGTTTGGCATAAGTCTGATTGTTTTTTGTCCTGATCTCCAGAAATCCCCGCGTCGCGTCTCTCAGGCCTAAGCCGGGGTCCAGGTCGTATCTTATTTTCTGCGCCAGTTGCAGGACATTTTCATCTTTTAGCCTCTCCGGCGTGAAATGCTTCAATCCTACTTCTTTGTAATAGAGTGCTGTGGCCACCGTGAAAGGGATGCTGAATTTGGCATCGATCACCGTCTGAGGTGCTTTTTTGACATTTTCCGGCTCACAGAGCATCCGGTTAAAGGAACTGACAATCACCCGCACATCTATGATGTCATTTGGGTCCGGGGCATGTTCTTTGAGGATATGCAATGCCGCCTCGATGTACGTGTGCGTCCCTCTGCACGCCGGCCAGGGTTTAAAACTGATATTGGCCCCCTCAAATTTTGTCCCCAGGCCTTCAATCAATTGCAGCCCGTCGTATTGGCCGTTTGAATACAGGTTGAAAAGCCCCGCTTTGCCCTCGAAGGGATGGTCGAATCCCTTAACCCCCTTTTGGGCAAGTCTTGCGGACAAAACACCGGCTTTGGCTGCAAAAGCATCTCGGACCGCTCGAATATCGGAATGCGGACTATACCTCAATTCGGCACTGCACGTCGATTGACAGAGGGTCAACGAAAATGCGTCGAGAATGCCTGTATCATCTAAATTCAATAATTTACCCGCCGCCGCGGCTGCTCCGAACGATCCGAGAATAGGCGGTATATACCAGCCGTAATCGCCCGGATTCTCCTTGAAAGCCAGCCCCAGACGGCAAACAATATCGCACCCGACCGCCAGCGCGACGATGAAATCCTTGCCGTTCACATGGCCGATGGATTCGGCCATGGCCAGCGCTGCAGGCACGGTTGCGGCATTGGGGTGGACCAGCGCCAGATCATGGGCGTCCTCAAAATCAAGGGCATGCGCCATGGCCCCGTTGGCAAAGGCCGCCATGTACGCCGGGGCCCGGTTCCCAAACCCCAGGATAGTGCTCTCCTTTTTTCCACCGCTTTCCAGGGCGATTTCAACAAAGGCGTTGCATTCATCGCATAAACCGCCGGCAGCAAGCGTAACCCCGAGCGCATCCAGAAAACTCATTTTGGTCATCGCCACAGCTCTCTCGGAGAGATCTTCATAAACGGTGTTCGCAACGTATTTGGCCAGAGTCGCCGATTCGTTCATATGCCTTTGATGTATCCCTTTTTCGTCAGGGATTGTTTTTAAGAAGTGCTTTTAATCGGTCTTTACGACCACCTCATCGCCTTCGCGTGCAAACCGCGTATGTATTCCCTGGTTGCCGGTGATTTTATCGATATATCGAACAACATCTTCAAACCGCTCATCGCCCGAGATCAGGATTTCCGGCTCGGATCCAACGCCGATATAAACCGGAACAAAAGAGATCTGCTGAATACACCTTCGGGCAATAGTGCATTTGATGATGAGAGATTTCCTTGTTTCCGGTGGCAACGGATATTCACTTTTTTCATCCCACTGTGGATTCAGTTCTTCAATTTCTCTGTGACGGGCGGTTTTATAAAGGTCTTGCATGAATGCGGCGGGTTGTTCGATGGCGAAGTTGCCCAGGCTGTAAAATATCGCCTTTCCCTTGTATACCTCTATGCCTTTTAATATATGCGGGTGATGTCCCAGGATCAGGTCCGCACCGCTGTCGATTGCCTTGCGCGCTGTCTCACGCTGATAATCTGCAAGTTGCGCCGGCACGAAGTGTATTCCCCAGTGAATGGATAAAATGACGGTGTCCGCATTGGATTTGGCTTTTTCAATATCATCGGCCATGGCTTCAAGATCGTCTGTGTGGGGAAAGGTGTGGGTCCTGCAAAGCGATCCGGGTTGATCAGGCTCGACCTGTTCGTAGATCGTCCATGCGCGCATGGGGGCGCATCCCGGTCGATCATTCTCTGCCCAATACCCAAAGGGCAAAATCGAGTTGTAGGCCAGAAAAGCTATCCGCGTGCCATTTCTTTCCAGTATGGCAGGGCAGCGCGCCTCGAGGATATTTCTTCCGACGCCGATGGGTTCCATTCCATTTGCTTTAATCGCATCGATGGTATCGAAAAAGGCTTCCTGGCCGAAGTCCATACAGTGATTGCTGGCAAACGAGACCACCTCAAAACCGCAGTCGCTGAAGGCCCGCGCAGAATTCGGATGGGCCCGCATGGGGAGTCTGGCTTGAGGCAGCGGTGTTCCGCGGGTCGAGAGATTGGTTTCGAGCTGACAGAACCGGATATCGCCCTGTTTCAGAAAGCCGGATACATGCCGAAACATGGATTGTGGATCTTTGCGGTTGGGTCCCACGTCACCGACGGCATAGAGCACAATTTCTTTGTTTTTTGAATCTGGCACTGATCTTTTTTCCTCAATACGCTCAAATAATCGACAAGCCGCAAAGGGCTTTCGAATAAAGCATTTTAAGATGCTGCCGGGCGGTATTTTTCTACGTCTCTCCGGAGCTCCGCAGTCTTTCATCTATTTTCGGCGCCGACAAAATACTCAGCACCCCGAGGAGATTTACGGCAGCGAATATAATCCAAGCCGCCTGATAGCTACCGTAAGTATCAAAAACAAAGCCTGCCAGCGGTTGACCGGTGAGGCTGCCGACCATGCCCAAACCCTGGGAAAAGCCGATGATTGCTCCCAGATGCTTTCTGCCGAAATATCCTCGCAAGATGGCCGGTATCATCGGCACCGGGCTGCCGTACCCGATGCTCAACAACACAATACACGGCGCCAGAAGCAATGCTGCATATCGACCGATAAAGGCAAAACCGAAAAAACTGATGGCTGTCAGAAACACCCCTATCGCCATCAGGTACCGCTTGTCATGCCGATCCCCAAGCCAGCCGAAACTCAGGCGGCCCGCAACACTCATCACAGGTATGGCGCCAGCCGCAAGGCTGCCGATCGATCTGGAGATGCCGATGCTGCTCAAATATGGCATGATATGGGTCACGACGGCATGTATGGCAAATACATGGCACATAAACGCGGCCTGGAGGTGCCAGAACGCCCGCGTCTTCAGTGTCTGCCATACGCTCATATCCTTATAAGCGCTTTGGGCCTGATCTGCCAATTCCTGGCCCTCAATGGCATCTGGGGCTGCCTCTCCGTCGGGCAGAAGTCCATAGCGTTCGGGACTGTGGCGAATGATCATCGCCAGGGATAAAAGGATCAGCCACGTAGCCGCACCGAAAACAACCATGGCCGTCCGCCAGCCGAAAGTATCGATGACCAGTGTAACGATCGGAACCAGAAGACCTCCGGCGGCCGAACCGCACACAACGATGCCGGTTGCCAAAGACACCCTTCGATGAAACCAATATCCGGTTACCGTTATCGGAACCACGCCGATACAGGTGCTCGTCCCCACAGCAATCACAGCGAATGCGCCGTAGAAAGCCCAAAGCGAATGAACGCGGCTTAAAAAGATTAAGCCTGAGCCCGTGATCAGGGCCCCGCTGACGATCAATTTGCGTGGGCCGATGCGATCCAGCAACAGGCCTACAAGAGGTGCGAGCAGAGCAATTTCAAGACCCCGAATGGATGCTGCTATTGAGACGCGGGCATAACTCCATTCGAACTCGTCGGATAGGGGCTTAAATACCGATGTAAAGCCGAAAGAAACGACGCCTGAAATATAACCTGTAATGAGAAAGAGCGCGCCTAAGACCCACCAGCCGTAAAAAATTTTTTTTGAGCCCATTTAGGTTGCCTTATCGCAGGTCCTAATCTGTCACGATTCTGATCTCGTCTTCTTCACGCACAAACTCGGTATTCAATCTTTGATCTTTACAGAGCCATTTCATATAATTCAGAACTTCCTCGCTACGCGGGTCGGACTGCGACAAAGGCGTCGGCTGGCCTTCTTTAGAAATCCATAACGGTAAGAAGGATACGCGGCCAAGTTTTCCATCGGTTATCCGGCACTTGACCAATATCGATTTGCGGGAGTCCGCCGGAAACGCATACGTCGGATACTCCGGATCCACTTCCCAGGCATAATGACCGATTCGGCAGTAATTTTGATGGTCGATTTCCACGTCCGTAATGACCGGTCTCTGCATGTCGGCCGCCATGGCTTTTGCCACAGGTCCCGCAATCGGTAGATCCATGCAGAAATTGCAGAGACTGAAAAAAATAACCTTGCCGCTATAGACCTCGATTCCTTTGAGAATATGGGCATGGGTCCCGATGATGATGTCGGCGCCGGCATCGATGGCGGCATGGCCGACCTCGTATTGATACATGGCAATAACCGAAGGAACGAAGTGAACCCCCCAGTGCATGGAGACTACCAGAACATCGACCGCCGGCCGCAGGCTTCGAATATCCTGAACCATTGCATCCAGATCATCCGGAAACGCTTTAGTGATAATCCGCGGCGGTGTGCCCGGCTGCCAGTCGGCCTGCTCATATGCGGTTGAAGCTCTGACAGGCGCCACACCGCACTTATTTTCTCTGGCATCGAACCCTTTGGGGACAACCGAACAGTAGGCCAAAAAACCCACCCGGGTTTGTTTGCGCTCGAAAATCGCGGGCCTTCTGGCTTCAAAGATGTCTCGACCGGCACCGATTACCTCGATTTTGTTTTTTTTCATTACCTCCAGGGTGTCGATCAGCGCTTCTTCACTGTAATCCAGGCTGTGATTGGAAGCAAAAGACATGACGTCAAATCCGGCATCTGCCAGGGCATCACCCACCCGGGGGTGTGCGATCGAACCCAGACCCATATGCAGCTGCTGCGTTCCCCTCAACGATAGATTGCTCTCCAGCTGGCCGAAGGTGATGTCGGCTCCTCGAAGGATCGAACGGCTCGAATCGAATAGCGTTTCTGCGTTGGCCCGCTTCGGGCCTACGTCGCCTACTGCAACCAGTGTGACGATGTTTTGGCCGGTCATTTTCTCGATTGTCTCGTTTCCTTTTTATTGAAGATTACCCTGCAGCAATCTGCAGTCCCGCCTCTGGCGGGATTCCCCGTAAGGAATTTTAATCGATCTATAATTCGCTCGCTAACCCCGCAGCAAGCTGCGGGGAATGCGCTCGCAATTGCGGGTGAAATTGCCAGCGATATCCCAAAAAGCAAAAATGGTTAAAAATCATTGAACAGCGCTGTAGTCGGTCCGCTTGATAATCTCATCCTGAACGGGCTTGCCCAGATTGACGAAATAGGCGCTGTAGCCGGCCACCCGCA
>Ga0209536_100012556_pt1 | contig 12306 bp, 10 predicted proteins | sample DeeMarSeWOR28_12_FD_187461 | JGI IMG/M metagenome (GOLD analysis project Ga0209536, IMG submission 187461) | Marine sediment microbial communities from White Oak River estuary, North Carolina - WOR-2-8_12 (SPAdes) (version 2) | ecosystem: Environmental > Aquatic > Marine > Intertidal zone >...
AGTTCGCTGAAGAACTTGAGGAGTTCGTAAACTCCGAGTTGCGCCCTCTGGCTGATAAGATTGACCACAATGAAGCGATGAAGGTGCAGTGGGATATCAGCAAGTTTGTGGTTGACAAGGGATTCCATCCTCTTGCGATGCTGGTGGAAGAAGAGCATGGCGGTCGAGAAGAGGGCTACACTGGATATACAATTTTGAATGAGGAGTTTGGCCGATGCTATCTGAATATCAATCCGCTTCTGACAACGGTCTTCGGTGGAGGTCCTGTTCATCTATTCGGCTCTCCCGAGCAAAAAGAGAAGTTTTTGACTCCAATGCTGAAAGGTGAGAAGTGGACCGCAATCTGTGTCACTGAGCCAGACGTAGGCAATGATGCAGCTAATGTCCAGCTCTTCGCTGAGAAAGATGGTGATGAGTATGTCCTCAATGGCTGGAAACGCTTCATCACCCTGGGTGCGAACGCTGACTACCTGATGACATATACAGTCACTGATCCCACGCCCGAAGCACAGGACACCCATACCCATCTCTCTGCCTTTCTAGTTCCCAGAGAAACATCTGGCATTACGATCGAGAAGATTAACGAGCTGACAGGCAATGTGGAGATGTTCAATAGCGTCATTCGATTCAAAGATGTGAGGGTTCCAGAAGACAACATGATTCTTTTCGAAGGTGATGGTTGGACTGTGATGACCTCAGGTCTAAACATTGAGCGTCTAGGAATTGCAGCCACGGTTGGACAGGCACGGATGTTGGTTGAATCCGCCAGAGCTTATGGCAGAAGAAGAGTTCAATTTGGGGCTCCGATTTCAAGGTACCAGACAATCCAGATGAGAATGGCCGACATGGCCATTAGATTGAAACTGGCTCGAACATACTTGTATGGTTTGGCCGCTCAGCTAGACAGCGGATTTGCTGATATGTTCCAATTTGGCGTAGATGCAGCCATCTGCAAGATTTTCTCGACAGATGCGCTAATTGAGATTGCAGAGGATGCACTCGTGATTCTATCCGGTGATGGTTACACGGAAGAGTTTCTTGCAGCCTCGATTTTGAAGAATGCACTACTTACCAAGGTCACTGGTGGAGGAAATGACGTACTCAAATTGTTTATTGGGAGGCAGGAATTCAAACAGACACCAGATCCGATGATTCTACCTCGAGTACTTCGAGGAGCCAGTCCAGATGAATTATAGGAGGAACAAAAATGAGCTTTGAATGCATAAAATATGAGGTGAAGGATGGAATCGGTTGGATCACATTTAATCGCCCTGAAGCCAGAAACGCTCTCTCCCGACAGACATGGGCGGAGCTCATGCAGGTTTTAACAGACACCTATGATGACTACACAGTGAGGGCACTTGTGATCACTGGTGAAGGTACAGCATTCAGTGCTGGTCTAGATATCAAAGAGATGAGCACAGTTGGCTTCAAGGGTCTTGGAGAATTCTTGAGTGTTATATTAGACCCTATAGAACTACTACAACGATATCCAAAACCAGTCATCGCAGCAGTGAATGGTCATGCATACGCAGGAGGTTTTGAGCTCACACTCTTCTGTGATATTGTTGTTGCGTCTGACAAAGCAGTTTTCGCTTTCCGTGAAAACAGGAGAGGACTAATGTCTGGTCTTTTGATAATCAGGGCTCATGAATATAATATGCGATTCGTAAAGGAGCTCACATTCACAGGAAGAGCTATCGATGCAAACGAAGCTTATCGCATGGGTTTTACGAACAAAGTTGTTTCACACAAAGATCTAGAGAAAGAAGTAACAGCTCTATGTGAAGAGATCAAACTTGTTGCTCCGCTGTCACAAAAACTAACCAAGGAATTCCTACGAAGAGGTATCCGTGAGATTGGAGCATTATGGGAACCATTCAATGAATTATTCCGTTCAGAGGATGTAATAGAAGGATTTGAAGCCTGGCTAGAGAAAAGACCTGCTGAATGGAAAGGGAGATAACGCACAAAAATCAACAAAATAGCAAAGGAAGTGAACAAGGTGCCAACAAAAGATGAACTGAGGACATCTTTGGAGAAAATGGTTGGGAAAATGGATGACCCCAAGTACAAGTCTCGTTATGCTGACTTTAACAGAACTCTCCAATTTGAATTTACAGACAATGAGGATGCAGTTTGTCACATCATCTTCAAAGAAGGTTCAGCCACAATAGTAGATGGCGTTGCAGAGGAGGCTGAGCTTGTTATTACCACAACCACTGATGCAATTATGGAAATCATAGATGGCTCACTTAGTCCAACCAGGGCATTCATGGGTGGTAGAGTCAAAGCAAAAGGACCAATGAATGATCTAATCAAACTTCAGGCATTGATGAAATGAGTCCTCCAAATGTTGATGAGGAAGTCCCACTTAGGGCATTCAGCGACCTCCTTAGGAGAAATTCGCTGGACTACGGGGATATGCTTGCAGTAGTCTATGGCGAAAGTCATCTAACTTGGTCTGATTTGGACGATTCAATATCTGTGGTGGCGAATGCACTACTTCAATCTCATCCTGACTCTTCAGGAATGAGAGTAGCTATTGTTATGGAAAACCGACCAGAACACCTTGCTTCATTGTATGGTTCCCAACGTGCTGGGATGGTTCCCGCACCAATCAGTACAAGATTCGTGGGTCGAGAGATCCGTCATGTCTTTGAAACTGGCGATCCCGGATTATGTATATGCAGTATACATCATCAGCAGCAGATAATCGATGCCTTTCCCGATGCAGACAAGCGACCACCAATGGTTGTAGTTGATGGAAAGAGCGACAAGAGAGCCAATATTCGAACATGGGATGAGTTCATCAATAAGGCATCCAGAAACCTTCCTGAAATCGTTGTTTCCAGTGATGAGCTAGGAGTTCAACTATATACTGGAGGGACAACTGGCCTTCCAAAGGGCACCAACTTCTCACACCGTGCCCTTCTCGATGCGTGTACACTCATCCCTGATCATGGTCTCAAACTCATCTTTGAAGGAGAAGTTCCTGAGTCTGCATTGCTCCCCTCTGATCATGAGTTGAAGTTTCTCGTTCCAACACCCTTGTATCATCTTTCAGGTTTCATGCCTGCCATAATTATGACTGCAATGAAAAGACCTGTCGTCTTTCCAAAATCTTTGCAGTTTGTCCCTGAAGAGATTGTGAAGATTGTAGAACATGAAAAGGTAACTGCAATATTCATGGTCCCGACCCAGTTCAGGATATTCCTTGACTACCCAGATCTTGACTCATCTGACCTGAGTTCTGTGACTCTTCTGTCATCAGGTGGATCTAAGATGCCAGCTGAAATGAAGAAGGAGATCTTGAGGCGATTTCCTGAAACCGTGTTGGTTGATGGATATGGTCAAACAGAGAATATTGGAGCTGCCATCTACTCGTTTCTGACAGTTGATGACATTCCGAAAATTACTGAGGGATACATTGGGAAACCAATCAATGGCGTCGAGATGCGAGTCGTCAACGAGAAGGGTGAAGATGTTGCTCCTGGCGAGGTCGGTGAAGCGATTTACAGAAGTCCTTCGCTCATGCGGGGATATCATGGTGATGATTCCATGACAAAGGAATCCTTTGATGGAGAATGGTTCTATACTGGCGATCTATTCCGTGTTGATGAAGAAGGGAACTACTACTACATTGAGAGGAAGAGCGAGGTTATCTTCTCAGGTGGCGAGAAGGTCTTTCCAGCAGAAGTTGAGGAAATCATTTGTCAACATCCCAAGGTTGAATCAGCTGTGATTGTTGGTATCCCTGATAGAGTGTGGGGCGAAATTGTCCGAGCATTTATCGTTCCGGTTTCAGGTCGGAAAGTCACTCCAGATGAAATCACTGATTGGTGTTCAGGGAAGATGGCTACTTACAAGAAACCCCGAGAGATTGTTATCAAGCAGAAGCTTCCAGTCGCAGAAGATGGAAAAATACTGAGATCTGCACTGAAGGATCTGAATAGTGGCAATGGTTAGATTGTGAATAATGTCTTCCCTCTAGATGATTGCACTCTTGACACTTTTCCGTTTCGAACTAGATGACTAAGAATACTATGAATGAACATGCGTCGGAATACATCCCCAGGGCCAAGTCCCATTCTTTGTAGGAGATTGGAGAGTTCTGGAAGAGTTGCCTGCGTGGACTCTAGTACTTCGATTACTTTGTCATGAGCTACTGTCATAGTTTCCTGCGCTTGCAAAACAGCAGCCTTGACTACATCCTCGCCAAGTATTGGTTCACCATGTCCAGGAATAAGAATCTGTGGGGATAGCTGTTGAACTGCTTCTAGTGACTTCAACATACCACTATAGTCTGATGAAGGAGAGGTGAGAATCGGTTTCATCTTATGGCGCGGGTCAATGAGGTCTCCAACAATGAGGATGCTATCATCTTGGTTATGGAATCCTACATGCCCAAAATGGTGTCCTGGTAATTCTACTGGGCGAAAACCAGTTTCACCTATCTCCGATAATTTGTCAAGAGATTTCACACAAGAAAGAGTAGATGTTCTTCCAAGAGCAACCCGCATAGCTGCTCTCACAAACCAGGAAGGTGCAGTGAAGAGCTCACTAAAGGAAACAATCATTGATTCACGTTCGAAATCCATGTTGATTGCTGATTGACTCTCGACGTAGGGGATTGCCTCCTTTGTAGCCCAGATTGTAGCGTTGAAGTTTTTCTGAAGCTCCAGTGCTCCTGCCATGTGGTCAATATGTCCGTGAGTGTGTATACATTGAACTGGTCTTTTTTTGTCAGAGAGTAGAGTACTTACAACAGTAACTAGTTGATGTTTTGCTGATGGTCCTCCACTATCGATTATGTACAAACTGTTTGGACCGTTGAGGAACACAATGTTGCCCGACCTTCTCCAACCTGCTACTCTATGAGGCGGAGGTATGAATAGATGTATATCTTCAATGATTTCCAGTAGGTCGTCATCAGGCATTATGCTTCAGTATTTGTGAAATTCTACTTCTCGTAAAAGTACTTGCCCTTGGAATAGATAACCTCATCACCAGCGGTTATTTCGCCTTCAATCATGGTCTTAATCATGTCAACATGAACTGCTGATTCGTTCACACCATTGCACTCCTTGTATGCTCGACCAAGTGCGCAGTGAATTGTGTCACCAATTTTCTCATCAAAGAGCATGTTGAGGGTGTACTGCTTGATACCTCTATTAGTACCAATTGCCATCTCACCGAGTCTTCGAGATCCCTCATCAATCTCGATAATCTCCTTTAGGGTTGCTTCAGATTTCTCAGCTGAGAAGTCCACGACTTCCCCTTTCTCGAACGTTAAGCGAACTCCCTCAATGACCTTTCCTTGTTCTTGGAATGGAATATCGAAGTATATCTTGCCTTCAACAGTGTCCTCGATAGGCGCTGTGAACACCTCACCACTGGGCATATTGTGTTTCCCGTCAGAAGCTATCCAAATCCTTCCTTCTGTTGAAGCGTATAGGTCGGTTTCTGGACCTGTGAATCGAATGTCCTTGTGTCGCTCAAGATGTTCCTTCATCTTGTACATGAGTTCGCTCTCTGCTTTCCAATCAAGCAGTGTTGCCCCATATACAAACTCCTGATACTCACTCATACTCATATTAGCCTGCTGAGCGAGGGCTGTGGTTGGGTGAACAGTCAGACACCATCTCTTTGATAGGTATAGCTCCTGCACACGTTTCATCGCAACACTACGTTGAATCACCTTCTTTGGATCAACATTTGCCAAAGCCTTCGTGTTGCTGGGAGACCTCAAAGCAATGAGAACATCAATGTTCTCAAGAAGCGCTTCAAATTGCTTTGGAGGGGTGTCAATAGTTTCATCATCTGCTCCGTCAAAGAAAGCCCTGTCCATTTCCTCTGTGCTCATCAGAGTGATAGGTATAGCTCCCTTCTCTGCTATCTTCTTGTACAGCGCCACAACAAGATCGTGAGCCTCAGGGGTGGCACGGATTCCAACCCTGTCACCTCTTTTAACCTCGGTACTCCACTCGACAAGGATTTTCGCATGCTCGATAATTCTGGGATCCATCAATAATCATCTCTCTTAGTACTTTCACTACTTCTCGTAGAAGAACTTGCCCTTACTGTAGATGACCTCGTCACCTGCAGTGACCTCTCCTTCTTTCATGGTCTTAATCATATCAACATGAATAGCGCTTTGATTTGTACCATTGGCATCTGGAAAACCCATTCCGAGTGCACAATGGATTGTATCACCAATTTTCTCATCAAAAAGCATGTTTAAGGTATGCTTCTTGATGCCTCGGTTAGTACCTATAGCCATCTCTCCCAGCTTTTTTGAACCTTCATCAGTTTCAATAATTGCTTTGAGAACATCCTCTGATTTCTCAGCTGAGAAATCAACGAGTTCTCCCTTTTCGAAGGTCAATCTGACACCCTCAACAACCCTACCTTGCTTCAAGAATGGGATGTCGAAGTATATCTTGCCTTCAACAGTGTCTTCGATAGGAGAAGTGAAGACTTCTCCGTCAGGCATATTCTTCTTGCCATCTCCAGCAATCCAGATTCTTCCTTCTGTTTTAGCATAGAGGTCAGTTTCTGGTCCAACAAATCGAATATCATCATGATTTTCCAGATGTTCCTTCATGAGATACCATTTCTTACTCTCATTCTTCCAATCAATCAGCATTGCACTATACGCAAAATCTTGGTATTCTCCCAAACTCATATTCCCCTGTTGGGCTAGAGTAGTACAAGGGTGAACTGTCCCCACCCATCTCTTAGTAATCACCTTGTCGTTGATCTCTTTGTTGGTCTTTGATCTTGTCATGATTTTCATCGGATCTACATTTGTCAATGCCTTGGTATTGACAGGGGCACTGATGCCGATGAATACGTCAGCATTTTCAACTAGAGCGTCCATATGTTTTGGAAAGAGTTCAAGTGTTTCATCACTTGCACCATCATAATATGCCCTCGCCACATCTTCGCTCTGCATGAGAACAACACTGGATCCTCCTGATTCTGCAACCTCCTTGGTCACTGCAACCACTAGATCATGAGCATTTGGTGATGCAGATATCAGGACCATGTCACCTTTCTGCACTTCAGTACTCCACTCAACTAGGATTTTAGCGTGTTCTTTGATACGCGGGTCCATCGTGATTTCCTCAAATCTTTCTCGATAAATACCTATCATATAGCTTCCGGACTGTGCCATTAATCTCGAGAATCGGTGACAGGCAAGGATTGACTTTCAAATGCGGATTCTCAAACTATAATCTTAAAGTCACTTGATTAATAAGTGAGTAGAATTCTACGTAGTAGAAATCTGATGTCTGTGAGTGGAGTGGGATATCATGACCACAACTGGTTGAACTTCTCCTTCCAAAGCATCATTGACTATTGGAGGTGGGGTAGGGTATACTCGAATAACTTCACAGTTTCATACGCATTCATTCAATGTAATGAAAAAGTGAATCGACATCAGGTAAAAGTGCTCTTACTTGCAAAGGGTACTGATCCCATTCTTAGCAGTGGAGAATACCAATTCACCAAGGAAGACTTCGAGTTCAATCCAAACGCAAAACACAGTTTCCCTCATGGAATAGCTATCAGAGTACCAAATAAGATGGAGGTTGCGTTGAAGGTGGACAAGGTGCTCGAAGCAGAGGACATGTTGGAGAACTTCAATCCTGTTCTAAGATTCCTTGCCAAGAATGTTCTTCGACTGAAACCAGGATACTTTCGTCTGCTTTCCAATTTCGAGCTTGACGTGAATCATGAGGGTCAGAACTACAAAGAAACTGGTTCAACACTTCATGAGATTGTCCTCTTCAAATCTGCAGAATGATTCATATTATCTTTCCCCAACAGCTCCTAAGAGAAAGTGTGGACAATGGACCCGCTAGACAGAAGTATCTTTGATGCAATAGACGCAAATTGCAGAACTTCCTACGAGGAATTGGCGAGAAAGCATGAAATCACACCAAATGCAGTCCGCAAGCGAGTTCTCAAACTCATCGATTCTGGAGTTATTCAGGAGTTCATCGTCTTACTTAGTTTAGCTCAATTTGACGCGAATTACCTATTCGGGATTATCAAGACCGATGGAACACAGGATGATGAGCTTCTATCAAAGCAGCTGACGAATAATAGAATGATTTTCGTTGTTCTTCCACTCTCAAACGGGGATTATATCATCCATGCTATGTATGTGGGTGCTAGGGGGCTATCTGAACTTGGTCGTTATCTAAGAGGACTTGATGGTGTCAGAAGTGTCGAGTTGCACACAACGGTGAGAGAAAGAGGAAGGAAAATCGAATATACAAATACGCAACTTAAGGTTCTCAACTGTCTTTTTGATGAGCCTCGAATGTCTGTGTCGGATATCGCCAAACAGACCTCTATGAGTGCTAGACGAGTGAGAAGGACCATTGATGACCTAGAGGAGAGCGAATCAGTGCAATGGACACTTCTATGGAACCCAAATGCTGGAGGTTATATCACATTCTTAGCCAGGTCTCTGTATGATGAGCGAGAGATAGCATTTGAAGGGATTGATGACTGGTGTCGGAAATCATTTCCAGAAGAGTACTTCTACTCACATCGACTTGCCTCAGAGCCATCAGCAATTAGTGTATTCCAGGTTGAACGAATCACAGAACTAGAGAAGATTTATAGAGCCATCAAGAGTGTACGCGGAGTGAAGAGTGTCACCACTTACATCTACTTCACAGCCACAGTGTCGCAACCATTGTCAAACATAGTCCTCTACGAGCAGCTTGTAGAAAAAGGGCTAAGACAACCTGAATGACTACATGAACTCATCCGGTGAAGCACGTATCTCAACATCAAGTTCTGTGTCCATCATTCTGTCAATCCGTGCTTCAAGATTTATCAACACCTTGCAGGTTCCTGAATCAAGTATCTCCTCTACTGTTTCTACCAGTGAGTCGTCGATCATAAGGTGTTGTTTCAGTTCACCGTCAGCTTGCAGTTTAATCAGTTCGTCGACTCCCCTCTCAATTCTTGCTGCAAGTTCCCAGTATGGTTTAGTTGCGCTTCGAGGCATTCCAAAGAACATGTTCATTCGAAAGACTATGTCAAGCAACACACCAAGCACATGATTGTTAGAATCGAACTCATGAGGTATCTTATGACGAACAGACCTATCACGAACACCAACCTCCTTGCAGATATAACGCCCTAAAACCATCACATTAGCTGGCAGTCGTTTCCAGATTGGTTGACCATACGTATTGTTGTTCTCATAGATTCTATCTATTGTATCATAGTTGTCAGGATATCTTCGGTAAATAACACGCATAAAGTGCTCTTTCTGGCGACCTGGTTTGAGAGTCATACTTCCAAACTGGATAAACTCACCATTGGCAGACTTTGTTGCCTTGACGAGACCCATCATATTCTCAACATTATCTCCGATTGTTGGAATGATTGGTGTCGCCATCACACCTCCATATAGACCTGATTTTCGAATTTCCTTGAGTGCATCGAACCTTTCGGAAGTAGTCGAGGCATTCGGTTCAAACACTTTCTGAACTTCATCATCGGCACAGGTTATTGTGAACACCACATTCGCGAAGGCTCGTTCATGGATTTCCTTCAGGAGGTCCATATATTCAAGCACGAGGTCGGATTTGGTTAGAATAAAAACAGGCATTCCATAGTCGAGAAGAGTTTCTAGAATCTTGAAGGTCACCTTATGTTCTCGTTCAGCTTGCTGAAATCCATCACTGACGCCCCCACAGGCTCCAATAACAAGTCTACGTGGCACTTTCTCAGCAATTCGTTTTGCATCTTCGTCATCAAGAAAGGACCAGAGAGTTTCTGTTTGCAATTCAGATCTGGATGTGAAACCAAGTTTCTTCAGTTCTTTTCTCAGAACCTCAGCTGCGTTTTCTTTCACTCGGATAAGCGAATAGAAGTTGTCCACATGGTAGTATTCTGAATTACCATCGCAATAGACACAGCCATGTTCGCAACCCCTGTAAGCGTTTAGACTTCTGTTCATGTGAAACCAGCTATCAGCAACATGTGGTTTAGACAATAGAGACCTTGCCTTGACACATTCATATCGCATTGTGGAACACACTCTTCAGTTGGTTTTTAGCTACTATATGCATCTTAAAAATCGAATGAAGACTAGCTACATTATTTTATCAAGAACTATGTAGACAATTTTGAATGCGGGTGTCATTAGTGACCGGTGAGAATCGCGAAACATCATGGCTACACAAGGTCATGGAAGTAGTCCGTGATGGTTTTGTGGTCATCCAAGATGAAGACATAATTCTCACAAACTCAACCTTTTCCGATATGTTAGGTTATGAAAGAGATGGACTCTTAGACACTCCTTTTGAAGATATCATAGATCCTATGTCGAGAAGGCGTGATCAAGACATGATTGAGGCTCTCGTCACTGGTGAGAATGCAACCCGATTCATAACTCGCCTAACGTCAAAGGATAACAATGTTCTGCACGTTGAAATCACACCAACTGTAATCAAACTCGAAGGAGAACCAGCAATCATTGCCTCTATACGTAACATCACCTCAGAGATGGAGCTAGAAGCAGCTGTGACAGAGCTAGAAAACCGATTTGCTACACTCTATGATATGTCTCCTGTTGCGTACATCACTCTGAATAGAGAAGGGAATATTGAACAAGTCAATGCGGCAGCTGAGGGACTACTTGGATGTGAGGCTGAGAAGATCATCGGAAAGTCATTGTCTGAATTTCTCCCTGATCCAGAACCACTATACGACCCTGGAAGAGATATTGTCAAAGAGGCTCTTCGAGGAAAGGGTGTGAAGGGTTTAGAAATCCAGATGAAGCGCGGGGATGATAAGATCATCTGGGTCAACATCTCATCCAGTCCTCTCACATCAGGCACAGAGAAGGTGAGCGAGATTGGACTCACTGCGTTTGATGTAACAACTCGTCGTGGAGTCGAACAGAGGCTTAGGGATGAGAGTGCGAGAGCTAACCTCTACATGGAGGTCATGAGCAGCGACCTGAATATGACAAATCAGAATGTTCTGTTTGCAATGGAGGATCTGGGGATATCACTAGACCTGCCAGAACGCCTCCAAGGACTCCTCAGTGAAACCGCATGGAGTGTTCGTCGTGCAGGACGAATGATTGCGAATATGGGTGTTCTGATCTCATTGGGTCAAGCACCTCCTGAGAAGGTCGAAACAAGACTCCAACCACACTTCAATAAAGCTGTCAGGGAAGCAACTCGAGACTTTGAATGGAAGACTCTCAAGATTAAATCAAACATTCCTGACCAATCATTCGATGTTGTTGGACATGCCTTCATGTGGTACATCTTCTTCAACATTATCCACTACTCTGCGAGTCAAGACCCAAGCTCAACAGTAGAGCTTGATATCAAAGCGGATCTTACAGAAGATGGCGATATGGTTCGGATAGAGTTCCTAGACCGAGGTCCTGGAATTCCTGATGAGCATAAAGATCAGATATTTCGAAGAGCTGGAGGACCTGAGGAGCAGTTGGGTGGGAAGGGTCTTGCTTTGACACTTGTCGATAGATATCTAGAGCATCTTGGCGGGCGAGTCTGGGTTGAGGATAGAGATCCCTCTGATTTTTCCAAAGGAAGTAAGTTCATTGTACTCTTACCAGCCTGGAAGGAAGAACTAAAGATACCCCCCATCATGTTCTACAAATCAGATCATTGTGTCTTCTGTGGACCTGTTCTTGAGTCACTGACTGCAGTCTTAACAGAGATGAGTATAAGTCCATCAAATATTCAACTCATCAATGTTGATGACCCAGACTCAGAGGTGAGTGAAGAGGACCTTCCAGCGCTACCAACGATTAACATGGGTAAGAAACAGTTGGCTGGATTCATTTCTGAAGATGACTTACGCGTAGAAGTCACCTCTCTTCTTCTAATGTCGGGTTAATCTGAAGGAAACTCACACAACCCACTAAACCTTACATATCTAATTTGTTTCATTTTTGTTGTAAATCAAGTGGAGCTAGCAATGTCTGAAAATGAACCTCTACTGACAGAAGCGTCAATTTTCCAGAAGATTCGCCAAATTCTATTTGAACCTTCAGACGCCATTTATTCTGATGTTCTTCGTATGAAGACGCGTCTGTTATCATTTGCATTACTTCTAATCGTTATTGTTCTACCAATTGTCCAAATCGGACTTGGTCTTCTGTTTTCAAGTCTAACCCTTTTCATGTACGCAACAGGTCTCTTCCTAGTGATTTACATAATAAGCCGTACAAAGTATGCTGTATTGGCTGGAATCATAACAACACTTTGCCTAGCCGCTATGCCCTATCTC
>Ga0209536_100012557_pt1 | contig 12306 bp, 9 predicted proteins | sample DeeMarSeWOR28_12_FD_187461 | JGI IMG/M metagenome (GOLD analysis project Ga0209536, IMG submission 187461) | Marine sediment microbial communities from White Oak River estuary, North Carolina - WOR-2-8_12 (SPAdes) (version 2) | ecosystem: Environmental > Aquatic > Marine > Intertidal zone >...
CTTCGGCGGAGAGCGTGCGGCGGAGCCGGATCAGGGTGCTGGCTGATCACTGCTTGATCTACGGCGGTGAGTCAGCCTTTGTCATGCCCAGGTGCGATTCCAGGGACGCCCTAGTCGATCTCGGCGACGATGGTCGAGTACGGGCGGCTTCTTCCGGCACCTGACTCGTAAGTTTGCAGACGGAAACTGGAGTTATGTCGCGCAGGTTTGCACTGGTACGTTGACTGATGACTCGAGAACCGGTCGTTCTGAACAGCTGGAATTGCTGTTTGCAACCACTATTTGCTCGCCATGACGACGTCTAACTTGGTCAAGAGGAGTTGACACGGTACGAGCCGGCAATCTGCCGACGGCACAGCGCGAAAACAGGGTATGGACATGGCATCACAAAGTTGGCAGCGTGAAATATCAAGCTTATGAACCTGCAATATACTTGGAAATTCGCGCATGGTGCGCACGGTGCCTGTCAAGTCACCGCTTGCGCCAGACACTAACTTGGTCGGCAAGCTGAGGATTCACTTCACAAGCAACATCTTGCCACATTGTCGCTCTGGGCCTACCTCAACCTGGTAGAAGTACACTCCCGAGGCCATGTCGCGACCAAGATTGTCACGGCCGTCCCAGCTGTGCGCGTTATAACCGCTTGGCCTAGACTCACCAGCAGCCAATGTGCGTACTTGCTTGCCGGTCATACTGAATATCTTCAGGGTCACCGGCGTATCCCGATTCAATAGGTACGATATGGTGGTTGCGGGATTAAAGGGATTGGGATGGTTACACAGTGAGTTCACCCAGATCGGTCTTCCTGATCCGCCCGTCGCAACGGAGGAGGTTAGGCCCTGTACTTCTGCCAGGAACCACAGCTTGTTCTCGGGAGTGATGATGCTGTGTTCCTGGTTTTCGCTCGGGAAGTAGATTGCATCGAAGGGAGTCAGGGACATGATGTCGGGATCACCTGCGATGTCGTAGAACAGATCGCTGGTAGCCAGATGCAGCGAGCTGATAGTGGGTATGAAACAATGGTTAGCTTGCAGGGCGATGATATCACCGTAGGGTATGCTGGTCGTATCGACCTGCACCATCGAGGGGAGGAAGCCACCCGGGGCGGTGTCGTAGGGTAAGGATCCCTCCAGATACACCGTGCGAGAATCGTCAGGCAGCGGCCAGATTTGATCCACCAGCCCCTCGAACACAACCTGTCCGGTGCCAGCGGGGACCGCCCAAACGTTGCCGACGATATCCACCAGGAAGCTTTCGTACTCGTAAAGTACGAGCTGATCACCGGCAGGATAACCCTGATCCTGCTGGGCGCCACTGCCACTGGCAATCGCCACCTTTCTGAGGTTTTGCGGATAATTTCCCAGTGTCGCCAGTTCTCCCAGCAGGGTGAGGCGCAGGGGATCGCTGGCGGCCGAGTTTGGCGGAGAATCAGCGTAGTGATAGACCAGCAGCTGTCTGGCTGACGGTTGGTTCAGGATGTCCCTCAGCAGGCTGGCCTGGGCCGAGTTGGGAGCGAAGAAATCGACCCAGTGCTGCAATCCAAAGGGGATGTTGGCTCCCAGGTGTGGCGCATCGAAGGCCAGGAATGTGCGCACGTTGTGGGCCAGTCCGTTTTGTTCCATGAAGGACAGGGCATATTGTCCCACGATCCCCCCCATGCTGACGCCAGCGATATAAAGATCGGCGGAAGCAGGTATTATCTGCTGGATCTGCTGGATCAAGGCCACGGCGAGATAGGCGTTCCGCTGGATGTAATCCAGGGAGTCGGCGAAGTTCAACAACACAAAATCGAAACCCTCGCCCCGCATTGTTTCAAGCAGCTCCTCCCTGTTGATCTGATAGTACAGCTCGTCCCAGTTCATGCTGTTGTAAAGGTCGAATCCCTCGATTATCAGAACTGGATTGGTTAGAGTCGTGTGTGATTCAGCCAGGTAAACGTAGGCGAGACCCGAACCGAGCTCTCCCAGATAGGGTACCTCCGCCACCACGCTCCAGGTCTCGTGGGGTGCAGGGGTTGTCGGGTGCTGGACGTGGAAGCTGAAACTGGCGACCCGGCGTTGGCCCTCTGGGTAATGTGCATGGACGCGGATGGTCTTACTGCCCGTGCTTGCGAAGGTAACCTCACAAGCCTCATCGAAATTGATTTGGCGTAAGCCCAGACCGTCATCGAAATCGACCTGTAGCTGCGGCAGAGATAGCGCGTCGCTGGCAAAATGGAAACTACGCTCGAACTTAAAGACAGTTCGGTCACCCCGGTGGGTGTAATCCTGAAGCGCGGCGACACAGAACAGCTGCCGACCAGGCAAATTGATGATGGCGATGGGTATCGGCCCGTGCTTGACGGCTTCACGTGCTAGATTGGTCAGGGCAACAACCGCAGGCCAGTCTTGCTGATGGGGCGAGCCCTGGCTTAGCTCATGATAGATCTCGCGCCACTGAGCAAGCGAGAGCGCCGGGGCGGAATCAGTTCCGTCGTAGACCCCGGGCCGGGATGTGCAGACCTGCTGGCCGGCGTTGACCTGACCCAAGCCACCGCTCTCGATGATAGTAATGAGAGTCACAATCAAGGACCAGGGTTTCATTTTCGTTAAGTTGATGATCTTGAATGAGAGCATCGGGCCACCTCAAATCGTGGTCAAGAGATCGGAACAAGATCATGCTGCGTTTAGATGTTGGAGTCGCCCTAGATTCAGTATACCTGAACCCGTGCGGAAATGGTGAGGAATCGCTTCATCAACACAGAACCCGTAGTAGAGCCCAAAGCAGGTAGGTTTGATATTAGATCGCCCGCTAGCCTGCCTGGGATGTATTCCCAGCAAGCACCAGGTGTCCGGCAGTAGAAGCTGGCCAGTCGACCGTGTTAAAATGAGGTGCGGTCGGAATCGCATTGGATCGTAGGAGCGTCTCTTGCCTGGCGGCGGCCTGGTCACCTGCAGTTACTGGCCAGAGCCGAGGGCCGCCCGTTTTCAAGGTGGAGACGAGCATGAACCGGGATCGTGGGAGCTTGAGGGAATTCAGCACCATTCTGGGTGTGGTTGTGCCCTAATGAAGTATCGCACCGACCAGGTGAGAGGGTACCTCATTTGCCTACTGATCGGGCTGATGGGCACGGAGATCGGCGTGGTCAAGGCTGCCGTGCAGTCTGATGTGCGAGGCGAGGCTGCCACGTCACTCACTGCCAACGACGTCGAGCCTCGATCCCTGCACATTGCTGTGCGTTACGTGCCTGAATTGAAGGTCGCAGTGCACCTCGATGCGACGCGCCAGTTCACAGCCCTTGCTTCCCTCGATGCCACCTGGCAAAGCAGCGTTGTCTCGTTCGAAAATGCCACCAGCGAGAGCGAAGTCGAGATCTATCGTATGTGGGGCCGTTACGCGGCCAGCCGCTTCGAGGCTCGATTGGGCCGCCAGAAACTCAGCTTCGGCGCCGCCACATTGTTAAGGCCTTTGATGTGGTTCGATAGCATCGACCCTCGCGATCCCTTAAAGATCACCGACGGGGTCGATGCAGTGCTCGTGCGCTACTTCCTGCTTAACAACGCCAACCTCTGGCTATGGGGAATCTACGGCAGTGATGAGCCGAAGGGATGGGAAGTCGCACCGACGGCGCAGGAGACCGTCTAATACGGCGGTCGCTTGCAGTGGCCGGCGGGAAACGGTGAGATTGCCTTCAGCTACCATCACCGTCGTGCCGACCTGGCGGCCCTGGCACCATCGACCGCCCCACCCCTACCCGATCCCGAGGCTCCCGAAGACCGCTTCGCTCTGGACGCCAAGTGGGACGTGGTCCTAGGTTTCTGGTTCGAAGCTGTCCTGATCCACCAGCAGCACAATCTGCTGGAGCGTCCTTACCGGCGCCTGGCGAGTGTGGGTATCGATTACACCTTCGGGATCGGACAGGGATTGACCGCTCTGGCTGAGCACCTTTTTCTGGGCGCCAGCGAGCAACCCTTCGGAAGTACAGACACTTCTGACTACTCCGCCCTCTTGCTGCGATATCTCTGGGGGGTGGTCGATGAGTTCAGCCTGATTCTTTACCGCGACTGGGATGCCGATCAGCTGTTCAGCTTTCTGGAATGGCGGCGTACCTATGACCACTGGTCGCTCCATCTGATGGCCTTCGCCAACCCCGCGGAGGGCAGACCGTCACCATTAATGCCAGAGAATGATCTGCTGGCTGGTCATGGCGGGCGGATTCTGATTGTACTCAACCACTGAGGTAATGATGTTGGAAGAGATCTTGATCCATACCCACCAGCTGGTGAAGACCTACCCCATGGGCGAGGGCCAGATCATCGCTCTGGACCATATCGATCTGGAACTACGCCGAGGCGAGTTTACCGGTCTGGTGGGACCCAGCGGCTCTGGCAAGACGACTCTCTTGAACATCATCGGCACCCTGGATGTGCCTACCTCGGGCAGCGCCCAGGTCCTTGGCCGTGCGGTCGAGGAAATGGATCACCGTGCGGCGGCAGACCTGCGCAACCGTTACATAGGATTTATATTCCAGACCTTCAACCTTCTGCCCAGCTATACGGTCTACGAGAATGTCGAATTCCCCTTGCTGCTGCTGAAGCGACCGGCCAGCGAACGGAAACGAAGGGTACTGGAAGCGCTTGAGCGAGTCGGGTTGGCCGATCGCGTAAACTCGCGTCCGGACCAGCTTTCCGGCGGACAGTGCCAGCGCGTCGCCATCAGCCGTGCCATGGTCAAGCAACCCGCCATCATTCTTGCCGATGAGCCGACGGCCAACCTCGACGCTGAGAATTCACACCATGTATTGATGACCATGGCGCGCCTGAACAAGGACCTGGGCACGACCTTCTTCTTTTCGACCCACGACGAGAAGGTCATTGGATATTTGCGGCGCCAGATCGTGCTGCAAGACGGTGCGGTGACGAGTGACGTTATTCTGACACCGCAGCGGGGAGTGGAATCGTGACGAATCTGCGTCTCGCCTATCGCAATCTCATGAGTGCTGGGTTGAGAACCTGGTTGAATGCTGCCGTCCTCTCGCTGGTCTTCCTCACCATCCTGACTGCCCAGGCTCTGCTGAATGGCATGAATGAGCAGACCGAACGCGCCTTGGTCGCCACTGAATTCGGCGGCGGCCAGTTCGTGCACCCTGCCTACGATCGTTACGATCCCCTGACCATACCCGATGCCCACGGGGTACCCCCGGTGGCCCTGCAAACAATGATCGCGCAAAATCAAGCCACAGCAACTCTGGTGGTCCAGGGAACCATCTATCCTGCTGGCCGGCTGCAGCCGGTACTGCTGAAGGGAATCGACCCTGCCCAGCAAGTTATCGACCTGCCGGCGCATCTGCTAACCGAATCCAGCGATGAAATCCCGATCCTGCTGGGAACACGGATGTCCCACGGAACCGGCCTGCAAGCTGGAGACGTCTTCATGCTGCAGTGGCGCGACCGTTATGGCACCTTCGACGCCCGCGAGGCACGCGTGGTCGCCATCTTCCGGACCCAGGTGCAAGCGGTTGACCGTGGCCAGCTGTGGCTTCCATTGCAGCGACTGCAGGAGATGACCGAGATGCCGGGCGAGGCGACGCTGGTGACCCTTGCCCCGGGACACGATCCGGGTCGGGTGGATGGCTGGATACAACACGGTCTGGAAGACCTGCTGGCGGATATCCGGAACCTTGTCCGGTCGAAGATGCTCGGTAGCCTGTTCGTCTACGCCATCCTGGTATTTCTCGCGATGCTCGCCATATTCGACACCCGTATCTTTGCTATCTTCAAGCGTCAGCGCGAGATCGGTACCCTGGTGGCGCTGGGCATGACACGAAATCAGGTAGCTAGGCTGTTCACGCTGGAGGGAATCCTGAACGCAGTGCTGGCGCTTCTGCTGGCAGGAATATACGGCTGGCCACTGCTTGGCTGGTTCGCCCGGACCGGCTGGCAACTACCCGAGACCACGGACAGCTATGGCTACGCTCTGGGCGAAGTCTTGTACCCGGTATTCAGTGGGGATGTCGTCTGCGAGACGGCCCTGATCATTCTGCTCATGGCGGCAGTGGTCAGCTTCCTGCCGACGCGCCGCATAACAAGCGTTGCACCGACCGACGCACTGCGGGGGAGGGTGTTTTGATCCTTTTCCTCGTCAAAGGCTTGCTGCGCGATCGGACCCGGAGTCTCTTTCCGGTCCTGGTGGTCACGGCCGGTGTTATGCTCACGGTAGTGCTGTACAGCTACATCAAGGGCAGCGAAAACGATATCATCCAGGCCAGCGCAAGCCTGGTCAGTGGCCACGTCGACGTGGTGACCCGCGCCTATGCGCGCGAAGAGGACCAGGTACCCAACGATCTGGCCCTGCTGGGTTTGACTGACTTGATGAACGAGCTGCGACAGAGCTGGCCGGACCTGATTGTGACCCCACGCATCCGCTTCGCCGGCTTGCTCGACGTGCCCGATGCAGAGGGGCAGACCCGGGCCCAGGGTTCCGCCGTGGGTCTGGCGGTGGACCTGCAAGATCCGGCGAGTCCTGAACACGTGGTGCTGAATCTGGCCGATGCGATGGTTTCCGGTCGCTTGCCTACTGCCTCAGGTGAGATTCTGCTGAGCGAGATCTTCGCCGATCGCCTTGGTGTTACTCTGGGTGAAACCGTCACCCTGCTGAGCACGACCATGCACGGCAGCCTCGCGACAGCCAACTTCACCATCGTTGGCACGCTCCGCTTCGGGGTTGCCGCAGTCGATCGCGGTGCGATCCTGGCGGACGTCAGGGATATCCAGACAGCGCTCGACATGCAGGACGGCGCCAGTGAAGTGCTGGGCTTCTTTCCAGATATGGTGTATCGCCCGGATGCGGCCCGTGAGATTGCCAACGCTTTCAACACCAGGTATGGCTCGAGACAGGATGCGTTTGCACCCCTGATGCGCACTTTAAGGGATCATAATGGACTAGCCGAGACGCTGGACCTGGCCAACGCCGTGGGCGCGGCCATCGTGGCGCTCTTCGTGATAGTCATGTCCATCGTGCTCTGGAACGCCGGTCTCATGGGCAGCCTCAGACGCTTCGGCGAGTTCGGGGTGAGGCTGGCGATCGGCGAGAACAAGATGCACCTCTACCGGTCACTCCTAGTCGAGGCGCTGGTGATCGGTCTGATTGGATCGGTACTTGGAACCGCTCTGGGTTTGCTCGCTGCGACCTACCTGCAGGTGCACGGCATGGACATCTCGGGCTTGCTGAAAAATTCCTCGATGATGATTTCCAACGTGCTGCGCGCCCGGGTGACACCCACGAGCTGGATTATTGGCTTCATACCGGGCATCCTGGCGACATTTCTGGGAGCAGCGATTTCCGGCCTGGGGGTCTTTCGCCGCCGGACAGCCGACCTGACCAAGGAGTTGCAGACATGAGGTTTCAACCTTCGCTTGCCATGACCGTCATCTTGCTGGCAGCAGTCATGATCGTCCAGACCGACACTGAAGCGGAGGACGGAACATCCTGGCCAAGTGGCGATACAATCCTGGCGGAAGTTGACGCGAATGCTGGCTCACGAAACAAGCTGATCGAGGCTGCCATGGTCATTCATGGCCGGCGCGGAACGCGAACCGTGCAGTCGCGTAGCTGGATCGAGGGGACGCAGCGTAGTTTTACCGAGTTTCTGGCGCCAGCCCGCGAGCGCGGCACCAAGATGCTCAAGCTGGAAAACCAGCTGTGGACCTACACACCCACCACCGATCGCATCATCAAGATTTCCGGTCACCTGCTCCGGCAGGCTGTGATGGGCTCGGATCTGTCATACGAGGACCTGATGGAGGACCCGGAGCTGTCTGTCCTCTACTGGGCCCGGACGACTGGGGTGGACACCCTGCTGGGTCGTCCCTGCTGGATCCTCGATCTTGCTGCGCAGGAGCAGGATATCGCCTATCACACCCGGCGGGTATGGGTCGATCAGGAGCGCGCTGTCATGCTGCGGGAGGAGCGCTTCGCCAAGAGCGGCAAGCTGCTCAAGACGACGGAGGTGCGTGAGGTTTACGAGGTGCAAGGACGATGGATCGCCAACCACGTCGTGTTTCGTGATATGCTTAAGGAAGGGGACGGTACGGAATTCCTGCTCGAATCCATCGATTTCGACGTGGAGATTCCACCGCACATCTTTTCGAAGGCCGCACTGCGCATGTGAAGAGCTGGTGGATTGTGAAAAACGCTATCTACAGCCTCCAGCATCGAGCAGCCCGCGATCCCCGGCGAGCTGGGGGCAAGGGAGCTGGCTTGGCTCGCTTGCAAACCCTGGGCTTTTCCGTGCCCCCCGGCTTCGTCATTGCAACGTCTGTTTTCCAGCAAATTATCTCACAGCAAAGGCCGACCGCAGCTTCCTGGCGAGATGGACTCTTCACCTGCAAATTGCCCGCATCGGTTGCCAGCCAACTACTGACTCATGCCCGGAAACTCGGCGCACCTTACGCTGTCCGTTCATCTTTAGTAGGTGAAGATTCGATGCAGGCCAGCATGGCCGGTCAGCTGGCTAGCTTTATTGATATCGATGAGGAGCAATCACTGCTCGATGCCGTGCAAGAATGCTACGCGAGCGCCTTCACTCCGCAACTAGAAATCTACCGGCGTCACGTTCCTCTTGGGGACAGCCAAAATAGCACCGTGGCGCCGGATGATCTCATGACCACGCCTCCCATGGCGGTAGTCGTCCAGCGCATGCAAGCTTCGCGAGTTGCGGGAGTTGCCTTCAGTGCGGACCCGGTCACCGGTCAGCGCTGCGTTATCATCGAGGCAGCAACGGGTCAGCCTGACGCCGTGGTCAAGGGCAGGGTCAGTCCAACGCGCTGGCGTGTCGATGCGCGCGGCGTACTCATCGAGTCCAGCAATGCAGCGTCCAGTGACAATCTTCTTCCCGCTGCCGAGATTCTGAAACTGGCTGGCGCTGTGCGCAGGATCGCCGGTCGGCTCATCGATCCTGTGGATGTCGAGTGGCTCTGGGACGGAGAACGCTTTTGGTTCCTGCAGGCGCGACCCATCACCACACTGATCGGCCAGCAAATCTATTCCAACCGGCTGGTTGCCGACATGTCACCTGGCCTGATCAAGCCATTGCTCTGGTCCACCAACACCCTGAGCATGACTCGAAACGTCTTCGGCCGGATATTCGATGAACTCCTCGGCCCAACCGGCCTCGATTACGAGTTATTAACCCGGCGCATACATTCACGCCTGTACACCAACGTGACTCTGCTGGGCGATCTACTCGTCCGAGTGGGTTTGCCGGGGAATTTCTTCGAGGTCATGGCGCGCGATGAACTGGCCGAAAGGCCCCGCTTCCGTCCTTCACCCCGCCAGTTGCTAAGTATGAGGCGCCTGGTACCCTTTCTCTGGAGTTACTTCCGCTCCGAGAAGGCGATCCGCAGTCATGTCCAGCGTCAAGACAAGACATTGAATCAATTCCGGGAGGCTGACTGGAATGAGCAATCACTACCGGACCTGGTCGTTCGGGCCCGTATTCTACAAGACTTGCATGGCCAATCCCAGTGGTTCATTTTCCTGGCTGCCTTCAACTCGATGCTCCGCAAGCGGATTCTCGATCGCATGGTCAGGCACCACGCGCCCAGCGTCGATCCGGCCGACCTGATACGTGGGCTGTCTGGACTGAAGGCCCTGGAGCCGAACCGGCGACTCAGAAATCTAGCCACGATCGCCCAGGACCTATCGGATGACCAGCTCACTCACCTACAGGAAGCTAGTCAGCAAGAAATAGAGGCCTCGCTGCAATCCTCCGAATCGGGTAAGCGGCTGTTGACAGGCTTTGCCGCCTTCATGCGCGAATTCGGATTCCTGAGCGCCAACGGTACCGACATCTCGGGAGAGAGCTGGGTCGAAACACCAGAGCTGGTCTGGCAGATCATAGCCCAGAACACGCTCCAGAATCAGCTTGCCCCGGCGGCAGAGTCGGGCAAGATTCGCCGGGACGCGCGCAATCGCGTCCGCCGCAGCTTGCATCCGTTGCAACGAGGTGTCTTTGCCCGCCTTCTGCATTCGACGGTTGTCTACCTTCACCTGCGCGAGAGGGCCAGTTTGCTTTACTCCGAAGATGCCTTCCAGATGCGTCGGGTTTTTCTGGCCATCGGTAACAAGCTGGTCGCCAAGGCGGCACTGAACACGGCGGACGATGTGTTTTACCTTTACAGGGAAGAGCTTGAGGAACTCACCTGTGGCAAACTATCATCCGGGCGAGCCCAGGAGATGGTCGCTCGCAGACGCAGGGAAATGGAAGCGGATGCCCGGATCGTACCCGCAGAGACCATCTGTGGCGAGACACCTCCGCCCAGACTTCCCGATACCGTTTTTACCCCGGATCACCTCGTCGGCATCGGTGGCAGTTCTGGCCTCGTGGAAGGTCGGGCTCGCATCGTGCACGATCCGCTGGCAGCGCCCACAGATCTCGGTCCTGACGATATCCTGGTTGTTCACTTCACAGACGTGGGCTGGACCCCTCTCTTTGCCGGTATCGCAGGCATCGTAGCGGAAACGGGAGGGCAGCTCTCCCACACCGCCATCGTGGCGCGGGAATACAATCTACCTGCGGTGGTGAGCGTTCCCGATGCTACCAGAAGAATAAAAGAAAACCAGCCTATCACTCTCGACGGTTTTGCGGGTCGGGTCTACCTGGGCCACGTGCTCGACAGGAGGGAGTTACCGGCATGAACACAACCCTGAGCATTGGTATCGGCCTGGCTGGATATCTCGTCGGTGCCGTGTCCATGGCACGCCTGGTGACCAAGATCTTCGGAGGCGGAAGGTACCGGGAGGGCCCCACCGAACTGCGTCTGAAGGGTTCTGACCGCAGCATGCATCTGGAAACAGTCAGCGCTTCCTCCGTTTCCGTGCAACTGGGCAGCCGTCTTGGTTTCCTGACTTATCTGCTCGATGTGCTGAAGGTCCTCCTACCTGCCCTGATCCTCAAGTACAGCCTGGGTGGCTATTACTTCGTGGTCTTCGCAGCTAGCGCCATGCTGGGTCACGTCTTTCCCATCTTCCATGGCTTCAAGGGCGGCCGGGGCATCTCGACAGCCTATGCTGGTTTGCTCAGTATCAGCTGGGTGGGCTTCCTGATCTGTTCACTGGGAGGCATGCTGATTGGCCTGGTGGCGGTGCGTGACATGTGGACTGCCTACTGTGCCGGGGTCTGGGCCATGATACCCTGGCTATGGTTCACAACCCACGATCCAATCTATCTGCTCTACGCAGTCTTCGTGAACATTGCATTCATGATCGGGATGATTCCCGAGACTCGACAGTGGTTCAAGATCCGCAGAGAAAACAAGTGGAACGACACGACCGAGGTCATGCAACTTTCAGGTATGGGCCGTGGGCTGTTGAAAATGGCCCGCAAGATGGGGCTGGTAAAGCCAGAAGATGGCCGCTGATCTCCTTAACAGGGTGAAGTATCTGTAATGGATGAGCATCTCTTTCTTACTGGCGGGACAGGTTTCATCGGCAGCCGCCTGCTCAACCACTGGCTCGGCAGAACCGAGGCCAGGATCACGTTGCTCGTTCATAATCACCGGGGAATCTCGGCCGAGCAACAAAGGCAGCGCCTGCTGGCGGCCTTACCAGGGGAATCGCCCCGGGTGCAGGCAGAGCGATTGCATTGTGTCTGTGGAGATCTGGCCGCTCCTGATCTTGGCATCAGTCGGGAAGACCGGAATGATATTACCGGCACCGCCACTCACATCGTGCACGCCGGAGCCAGGCTACGTTTCGATTCGACACTCGAACAGGCGCGGCAAACGAATACGGCCGGAACGGCCGCGGTTATCGATCTGGCGCGGAGCTGTCCACGACTAGCCCTTTTCGCCTACCTGGGAACTGCCTATGTCGCTGGCCGCTGCACAGGAATCGTGTACGAGGAAACAGAGCACGATGGCCTGGAACACAACAATGCTTACGAACGCAGCAAGTACGAGGCAGAAATGCTGGTTCGTGAAGCCATGTCCGAGATTCCCGCAACCGTTCTGCGACCCTCAATTGTGACATGCGACACCGAGACAGGTTACACGCCCCGTACCAGTGCCTTTTATCGAATACTATTGGGTATTGCGTCCGGTGTACTGGAGGTCCTGCCCGGAAGGGCTGACACGAAGCTGGACATGGTGCCGGTGGACTATGTCGTCGAGGCAGCCTTCGCCATCGGACGCCGTTCCGATCTCGGTGGACGTTGTTTCCACCTCTGTGCCGGCGCCGACAAACTGATCAGTCTCGGGAAACTGCGAGATCTTTCCTGCCGGAGTTTCGGGCGAAGAAATCTGAACATCTTGTCCCAGCAGGAATTCC
>Ga0209536_100012558_pt1 | contig 12305 bp, 10 predicted proteins | sample DeeMarSeWOR28_12_FD_187461 | JGI IMG/M metagenome (GOLD analysis project Ga0209536, IMG submission 187461) | Marine sediment microbial communities from White Oak River estuary, North Carolina - WOR-2-8_12 (SPAdes) (version 2) | ecosystem: Environmental > Aquatic > Marine > Intertidal zone >...
CGCTCAAGCTCAGTCCGATCAGTAATGGTCTTATGCCTTACAAACACCATTTCCGTCTTAGGTTCGAGAGATTTTGCTGTTGCGCCAATGCTGCTGTTATCCGTTGGAACTTCACGGTAACCCAATAATTCAAAACCTAATTCCCCTATATGTTTATTCAGAATATACCTGCACTCTTCGCGTACTGTTTTATCTGCCGGGAAAAAGATCATCCCTACTGCATAAGATCCATACTCTGGTAGATCTATACCGATCCTGGCACATTCTTCCTTCAGAAAATCATGTGGATTCTGGATTAATATCCCTGCTCCATCACCTGTTTCAGGCTCACAACCACACCCACCACGATGCTCCATATTCATTAACATGGTGACTGCATCCTGTACGGTTTCATGTGATTTTTTGCCTTTAAGATTGGCAACAAAGCCAATTCCACAAGAGTCATGTTCCATGGTCGGAACGTACATTCCTTTATTTTTTATTTCGTTCATTCTCAATTTGATAGAATCGTTAAAATAACCCTCTGTCGGGAGAGGCTTATAATAATTAAACCACTGCAATAAAATTGCTTAAAAAGGTCCGTATCGGACGATGAGCCTCAATGCCTATCTGGACTGACCCATACAGTTTTCGAGCCTGTAAAAATAGCCAAAAAACTCAAAATATTTTATGGATATCACAAAAAAAGATAAAATATATTAAATGGAAATAGGCAAATTGCCACAAAAACTGTTACAATTTACATTTTGTTTAAAAATTTTTAATTTTCCTGCCCATCTAATACAAATTTCAAAATTGCAATAATCTGATCTGCTTCTTCCATGGTTAATATCAATGGCGGGACAAACCTGATCACGGTCTGAGCTGTACAACTGACCAATAATCCCCGTTCCATAAGCTTAAGTGCGAATTCTCTGCAAGGCGTACCGAAATCAACACCTATCATTAAGCCAATGCCACGAACCTCTTTAATAAACTCATAATTCCGGGAAAGATCTGAGATTTTATTTAGCATGTATGTTCCCACCTTCCTTGTATTCTCAAGTAAGTGTTCCTCCAGGATCACCTCCAAACTGGCAATTGCTGCTGCACAAGCCAATGGATTCCCGCCAAATGTGGAGCCATGATCACCAGGATTTATTACTTCAGCCACATGTTGCCTTGCCATAATTGCACCAATAGGTACACCTGAGCCTAATCCCTTTGCCAGGGTGATCATATCAGGTTCAATATTGAAAAGTTCATAAGAAAACATCTTACCCGTCCTTCCCATTCCAGTCTGAACTTCATCAACTACAAGGAGAATGTCTTTTTTCTTACAAATAATATTGATTTGTTCAAGAAAATCCTTGTTAGCTACATTAATCCCTCCTTCCCCCTGAACGCATTCCACAAAAACTGCTTTTGTATTATCCGGTATTTTTTCAAGGTTTTCAAGATCATTATATGGTAATTCCATAAATCCCAAGGGTAATGGGCCAAATCCTTGTTGAAAAGCCTCTTTCCCCATAGTAATGGAAGTAATGGATCTACCATGAAAACAACCTGTAAAGTATATTATCGGTCCATCCTTGCCTTTTTCTGCTCCATATTTTCTAGCAATTTTTATTGCTCCTTCATTGGCCTCTAGCCCGGAATTACAGAAAAAAACACGGTCAAACTCTGAAATTTCTGTAAGCAGCTTTGCCAGTGTACTTTGAGGTATATTATAATACAAGTTGGAGACATGAATAAGGCTTGCTGCCTGGTCCTGGATTGCTTTTACTACTTTTGGATGACAATGGCCAACATTATTTACTGCTATCCCGGCCAATGCATCAAGATACTCCTTCCCATCTGTATCATATACCCTTGTTCCCCTGCCCTTGATCAGTGTTAACGGAAAGCGTCGATACGTTTGGAAATGCTTATCTTCATAAAGCGTCTGAATAGTGTCTGTCAACGTTGTCATTGTGTTTGTATAAAAGAATTTGTAGTTCCCGATAAATATTTTACAGGGACCCAAAGATAAGGGAATTAGTGAAAGAGTAATCCTAATTGAGCAGGGACTTTACCTTTGTTTGATTCAGGCCGATTTCTTTTGTGCCAATGTATTGGAATAATAACTATTTATTGCACTGGTTAATTTATCAAACTCCAAAAGAAATCCATCGTGGCCGTAATACGAATCTATTTCACTATAGATGGCTCCAGTTACATTTTCAGCCAGAAATTTCTGCTCTACAGTCGGGAATAAAATATCATTGTCAATTCCCAGAAACAAGCTTTTTGCTTTAATCCTTTTTAACGCCTTTTTTAATCCTCCACGGTTGCGTCCAATATTTTGCGTATCCATGGCTTTGGAAATGATCCAGTATGAAAAAGCATTAAACCTTTTCTGCATCTTTTCTCCCTGGTAATTCTGATAGGAAGATGCCTTAAAATTGTCTATAACATCATCGCTCTGTTCGTGTTGCTTGGCCTCATAGCACACATAATTCCTATATGAAAGCAGTCCTACTGCCCTGGCAGCTTTCATTCCTTCCATGCCTGCATCATCCCGGTTTTCTCGCCAGGTCTGATCTGCAGCGATAGCCATGCGTTGGGTCTCATTAAAGGCGATGGCCCATGGCGAGTGCCTCGCATTTGCACCAATAGCCACCAAGTAATCAAATAATCCAGGATCTTTTACTGCCCATTCTATAGCCTGCTGACCTCCCATGGAACAGCCAATCACCGTATGTATGCGATCAATTTTTAAATGTTTGCGAACAAGATCATAGCTTCTGACCATATCTCTATTGGTCAACAATGGAAATTCATGATAATATGGCTTTCCGGTTTCCGGATTTTCGGATAACGGGCCAGTTGATCCATAACATCCTCCGGGCATATTTACACACACTACAAAATGTTTCCCGGGATCATATAACCTGCCTTCCCCAAAAAGACCACTCCACCAGTCAGTAAAGTCGGAATTACCTGAAAAGGCATGACATACCCAAATCACATTACTTTTATCTGCATTGAGCCTGCCAAAGGTGGTATAATACAATTGAAGTTCTGGCAATACTTCGCCAGATTCCAGTTGAAATTTTTGTTTATAATTAAAGATCTTGCTTGTAACCATTTTTACTTAATAATAAACTGCTGGTTATTGAATTCCTGTATCAATAACCAGCAGCTGATTTTTTTTAAACTGAAACTAAATCAGGTGTAAACACCTTTTCAAATGCCTGAGTAAAATCATTTTTAATATCATCGATATGCTCAATACCAACGGATACGCGCAACTGCGAAGGCTGGACTCCCGACGCTAACTGCTCCTCATCTGACAATTGTTGATGAGTTGTCGAAGCTGGATGAATGATCAGTGTTTTTGCATCACCGACATTGGCTAGATGACTTACCAGTTTAAGTGAATCCACAAATTCAGCAGCCTTCTCACGGCCTCCTTTGATGATAAAAGTCAGCACACCACCAAAACCTCTTTCCAAATATTTTTTGGCCAGTCCGTGATATTTGCTTGATTTCAATCCCGGATAATTCACACTTTCAACATACTCGTGGGCTTCAAGCCATTCTGCCATTGTTAAGGCATTTTGTACCGTTCGCTCTACACGAAGAGAAAGAGTCTCTAATCCTTGTAGAAACAAGAAAGCATTAAATGGGCTCATGCATGGGCCATAATCACGAAGACCTTCTACCCTGGCCCTAATGATAAAAGCAATGTTTGGCAGGCCAAGAGGATTATTATCTCCAAATGTTTCCCAAAATTTCAATCCATGGTATCCTTCCGATGGTTCAGTAAATTGTGGGAATTTTCCATTGCTCCAGTTAAAGTTACCTCCGTCAACAATAATGCCTCCTATACTCGTGCCGTGACCTCCAATCCATTTTGTTGTGGAAGCAACAACTATATTTGCCCCATGGGCAATTGGTTTAGCCAGGCATCCTGCTGCCCCAAAGGTATTATCAACAATCAAGGGGATTCCATACTTTTTTCCTAACGCGGCAAAAGCCTCAAAATCAGGAACATTGAATTCAGGATTTCCAATAGTTTCCAGATATAATGCCTTGGTTTTAGGATCAATCAATTTCTCAAATGCCTCAACGGTATCCTCTTCAGCAAACCTGGCATCAAATCCAATCCGCTTGAATTGAACTTTGAACTGGTTATATGTGCCTCCATATAAATGGCTTGTCGTGATAAAATTATCGCCAACCTGAAGGATGTTCGATAAGGTGATAAACTGAGCCGCCTGCCCTGATGAAACTGCAAGTCCTGCTACGCCTCCTTCCAACGCGGCAATTCTTTTTTCAAGTACGTCGGTGGTAGGGTTCATTATCCTGGAATAAATATTTCCGAATTCCTTGAGAGCAAAAAGATTTGCTCCATGTTCAGAATTATTAAACACAAATGAGGTGGTTTGATAAATTGGCACTGCCCTAGCTCCTGTTGAAGGATCGGGCTCTTGTCCTGCATGCAGTTGTAATGTTTCGAATTTTAAATTTGACATTGTTAAATAGTTTTGGTTAAAGATAGCTATGGTTCTCTGGAATTTCCTGATTTAGTGCAGGGTCACTCTTTGCCAAGCAGCATTGAGATGCTATACTACTTAGCAGCCATACATATTCCTGAATTCAAAAATACATTGAAACAAGATGTGAGCACCGGGGTAATCAACCGGAGAGTTTTTTGCAGCTAAATTCTTAAATTTTTTCATTTTAATTTAATTTATATTCTTCCGTTTTTTCCCCGCTTTGGGACGGAATCAGGATTTAGCACCTTGGCAATTGCCACCAGGTTGCTAGGGTTTCGCTGAGCCTGTCTCTCCACCCTTCTTTATAAATCAATTACTTTATAATTGACTTGGGAATGCAATTATAGCAGATGGATCAATAATTTCCAAATGAATGCCATGGAGAAAATGATCGCAATACATCGATTTGCATTGATTACTCCTACGAAAAGTCACTTAAAATTGTTACTTAAAATAAAAACCTAATCCTGATTTGCCTTGAATCAGCTTCTTTATTGAGCTCTGGCAAACTCATGAAAGTTCCTTTCCGACCTTTTCAAGCAGCGTCTTTGTAAGTCTGATGGCCTTATTTTCATCTGTCCTGGAGCCAGATTCAATACCAACATACCCTGTATATCCAGCTTCTTTCACGATTTTCAACATCCTCCCATAATCGATATTGACTTCATTTCCTTTTTCATCAAAATTACCACTTTTAGCACTTACACCTTTCGCAAAAGGCATTAGCTCTTTTACGCCTTTGTATTTATCATATTCCTTAATACATCCATCCGGACCCCGCTCTAAACAGAAATTGCCAAAATCAGGTAATGTCCCACAAGTTGGCCTATTCACCTGCTCTATAACTCCTGAGAGCCATTGTCCATCAGAAGAAAAGCCTCCATGATTTTCCACGATAATATTTATCCCATAAGGTTCTGCAAACTCAGTTAATCTCCCCAAACCATCCACTGCTGCAGTTTTTGCTGCTTCAGCATCTTCCGAGGTTGTATAAGTATTTACCCTAATTGCGTGACATCCTAAATATTTAGCTGCTTCTACCCATTTGTAGTGGTTCTCAACTGATTTTAGACGCTCCTTGTCATTGGAAGTAGCCAGTTCTCCTTCCTTGTCAATCATAATCAATACATTCTGGACCTCCAAATCAGATGTCCGGGTTTTCAGCTCCTTGAGATAAGCTTCATCTTCTGCCTTATCCATGAAAAACTGATTTACATATTCAACAGCAGAAATTCCGAAATCCTTTTTGGCTTTTGCCGGGAATTCCATGTTAGTTAATTTGCCTGCAAATAAAGTCCTGTTAAGTGACCATTCTGCCAGTGAAATTTTAAAAAATAAGTCAGAAGTTGATTTTGTCATGACATTTTTGTTGATAAATGCAGGCAAAAGGGAAATGGTTGATAAGCCAATGATTCCCTTTCCTGTATGATAAATAAATTGTCTCCGATCTAAATTCATTGGTTAAATTTTTTATGACTAAAGATAAGGATCATGCCTAAATAGTGACGACTGTTTTTCTAATATTTCTACATTTTTGTGTGTAAAATAAAATCAATTGTAAATTTGCCGGGATAAATGCATTGATTTTTTTGAAACGCAAATAGCAAAGAAAAAAATATCATGAAACTGATCGAGGTTACCGATAAAAAAACAGCCAGAGAATTTTTAATGTTACCTGTTTATCTGTATAAAAACGAAAAACATTGGATCAGGCCACTGGATAAAGATATACATAATGTCTTTGACAGGGAGAAAAATAAATATTTCAGAAATGGGGAATTAATTAGATGGATACTTCAGGATGATGAAGGAAAAACTATTGGAAGAGTTACCGCATTTATAAATAAAAAAACAGTCAACAAAGATAATGATCAACCCACCGGCGGGATGGGTTTTTTTGAATGTATCAATGACAAAGATTCCGCCTTTATGCTATTTGATGCATGTAAAAACTGGTTGCAGCAAAAAGGTATGGAAGCGATGGATGGACCGATCAATTTTGGCGATCGGGATAGATGGTGGGGTTTGTTGGTAAAAGGTTTCGATATAGATCCCAATTATAGTTGTAACTATCAATTCCCCTACTACCAGGAACTTTTTGAATCCTACGGCTTTAAGACCTATTTTGAGCAAATCACTTTTGCCAGAAAAGTGATGGATCCACTTCATCCAAGATTACAGGAGAAAGCTGAAAGGATATTCCAAAATCCAAGGTATTCGTTCAGGCATATGCGTTTGAAGGAAATTGATAAATACACAGAATATTTCCACGAAATCTATAATGCTGCCTGGGCCAGTCATAAAGGAGTCCCACAACTTTCTATTCATGTAGCAAAACATTTAATGAACCAAATGAAACCAATCATCGATGAAAAGATCATGTGGTTTGGTTTTTATGATGACAAACCGATTGCTTTTTTTATCATGCTTCCGGAAGTAAATCAAATTTTTAAGCATGTAAATGGAAAAATGGACCTAGTTGGCAAACTTAAATTTGTCTGGCACAAATGGAGAAAAACGAACAAAAAAATGTTTGGGATGGTATTTGGCATAGTACCAGATCACCAGGGAAAAGGAGTGGAGGGGGCAATCATAGAATCAGTACGTCGCCGTGTTCAGGGAGATTATAAACGTTATGAAGACTTTGAAATGAACTGGATTGGTGACTTTAATGTCCGGATGGTCCATGTAGCAGAGCAGGTGGGAGGTGACAGGGCAAAAATCCATAAGACCTACAGGTACCTCTTCGACAGGACAAAACCGTTTAAAAGAATGCCTATCATTGGGGATAAAAAAGAAAAAGCTCAGGCAGAAAGTATATAGGAATTCTCAACACATCTTCACATAACTGCCGAGCCATTTAATATCCTTTTTGTGCTTTTCAAAGACATTTGAAATATTTTCATCATCGATATGGCCATCAATATCAATATAAAAATAGTATTTAAAGGTTTTCCCTTTTTTCGCTGGCCTGCTTTCCAGCTTTGTCATATTGATCTCAGCATTATAAAAGTCCTGGAGTAGCATCATTAAGCTACCAGGTTTATCTGTGGTTTTGGCGAGAAGGCTCGTTTTGTCATTTTCACTCGGTTCATTTTTCATGTCTTTACTTATGATCAGAAACCGGGTGAAGTTGTCTGTGGAATCCTCGATATTATCAAATAAAATTGGCACCTTATGCATCCTGGCAGCAATATGGGAACACATTGCTGCACTTCCATCTTCCTCCAGTGCAATTTTTGCAGCTTTCGACGTGGAGTTCACAGGGATATATTCGACTTTGGTTCCATTAAAGGATTCTCTAAGGAACTTTTTACATTGCCTGAATCCGATATCCTTTGAATATATCTTTTTTACCTGGGAAATATTCTCACAACGTGTAGCGAACGCAAAATGAATCGGCAATGGAATTTCGGCAATAATATGTAAATCTGTTGAACCCAATAAATCAATCGTTTCATTCACCACTCCTTCCTGATTATTTTCCAAAGGAACAACTCCAAAGCGTGCCCTCCCGGTATCAACAGCCTCAAAAACTGAACGAATTGAATCCAGGGCTAAATATTCACTCATGGCGCCAAAACGGCTTTCTGCAGCCTGATGTGTAAAGCTGCCCTCTGGTCCTAGATATGCTACTAATTCAGGGAGTTCAAAATTCCTGCTAATGGCAAAAATCTCCATAAAAATAGCCTCAATGGCAGCGCGGGTTAAGAGACCCTTGTGCTGATTATATAATCTGTCGATGATGCTCTTTTCTCGCTCAGGTCGGTAAATAGCGGTTTTGCTGGATCTTTTAAATTCTCCGACTTCCCTGATGATCGACATACGCTCATTGAGTATGTCAATAAGCCGATTGTCAATCTCATCAATTCTATTTCTTAATTCTTCTAATGTTTTAGCCATTATATACCTAATTATGTATAACTAGGATTAAAAAAAGCAAACAAAACTATCTAATTTTTGTGATTAAACAAATTTGAGGTATACTTGACAAAACAACGGTTTTATTCCAATTTTCCATCCCTAAATTCTCAATATAGTTTAATGAATGACCGTATGAACATTGATGAACTTAAATCAGAACTTGAGCAGATCAAGGATGAAAAGTACAACTTACTGAAACTGGTAAATCATGATATCCGGTCGCCTTTTAATCGTATTTTTGCCCTGCTGCAATTATTTGAAATGGAAAGTCGGGAGATTACCGCTCAACAGAAGGAATACATTGATTCCATGTACCTTTCAATATTGAGCGGTTTGGAAATGATCACCAACCTGAGAGATATGAGGGAAATAGATGCCGATTATGTTGAAATCGACAAAACCAAATTTGATCTGGTAAATACCATCAAAAAAGCTATACGATCATTTTCAAAACAAATTGAAGTTAAAAATTTGAATATTAAGACAGAGTTTGCCTTTGAAAATGCACCAATCACCTCTGATGAATATTTTGTTCAAAGGGTGATTGAGAATGTACTTTCCAATGCAATAAAATTTTCAAAGGAAGAAAAGGAAATAAGCCTTCGATTGAACCAAAATGATGATACATATATTTTTGAGATTCAGGATTTTGGTGATGGGATCAAAGTCGAGGAGGAATATTTGTTATATCAAAAATTCAAAAAACTTTCCAGCGTTGCTACCGGCGGTGAAGGTTCGCTCGGATTGGGTTTGCACAATACAATCTACTTTTTAAATAAACTTCATGGAAAAATAAAACTACACAGAAATGACCTTCCGGGCTCCTTATTTATCATTCAACTACCTGTGGAATAGTTTTATTTTTTGAGGCTCATTAAATATTCACCATATCCACTCTTCATTAAAGGATAGGCTAATGCTTCAAGTTGATTTTTATCAATGAATTTCATTCTATAGGCGGTTTCTTCGATGCTACCTATCTTTAATCCCTGACGCTCTTCAATAACCTGCACAAATGTCCCCGCCTGCATTAAGGAATTAAAGGTTCCCGTATCGAGCCAGGCTGTTCCCCTGTCTAAGATCCCAACATTAAGCTTTCCATTGGAAAGGTATGCTTTATTCACGTCCGTAATCTCATATTCACCCCGCTTACTTGGTTTTAAATTTTTGGCTATCTGTACCACTTCATTGTCGTAAAAATATAAGCCGGGTACCGCAAAATTTGATTTTGGCTGTTGAGGTTTTTCCTCTATGGAAAGCACCTTCAATTCTTCATCAAAATCGACAACACCATAACGCTCGGGATCATGCACATGATAAGCAAAAACCACTCCTCCATCAGGATCATTATTTGATTGCAATAATTTAGACATTCCGCTTCCATAAAAAATATTATCTCCCAGTATCAGCGCCACTTTTTCTTGTCCAATGAATTGTTCACCGATAACAAACGCTTGCGCGAGCCCGTTTGGTATTTCCTGAACGGCATACGAAAATTCACAACCATATTTTTTACCATCACCCAGTAATTTTTCAAACATTGGAAGGTCATGTGGTGTGGATATGATTAATATCTCCCTGATACCTGCAAGCATGAGGGTAGACAGTGGATAATAAATCATTGGCTTATCATAAACCGGCATCAATTGCTTGCTGACTGCCAATGTTAAAGGATGAAGTCTTGTCCCTGAACCTCCGGCTAAAATTATACCTTTCATACAGCTCTATTTTGGTATTGCTCTTTGTAGTAATCCATATATGCACCGGAGGTTACATGATCAAGCCAGCTCTTATTTTCCAGGTACCAATCTACGGTTTTATCGATACCTTCCTCAAATTGCAATGATGGCTTCCAACCCAATTCATTCATGATCTTTGATGCATCTATCGCATAACGCAAATCATGACCTGCCCTGTCTTTTACATAGGTGATCAACTTCTCAGAAGAACCTTCAGGCCGACCAATTTTCCGGTCCACAGTTTTACATAATACCTTAATGAGGTCCAGATTTTTCCATTCATTGAATCCGCCAATATTATATGTTTCGCCAATTTTACCCCAATGGAAAATGACATCAATGGCACGGGCATGATCAACTACATACAGCCAATCACGTACGTTTTCTCCTTTCCCATACACTGGAAGTGGGTTTTCATTTAATATATTATTGATAAAAAGTGGGATAAGTTTTTCCGGAAATTGGTTGGGACCATAATTATTGGAACAATTAGAAATTACTATTGGAATCCCATATGTATTTTTATAAGCCCGTACAAAATGATCACTACTGGCTTTTGATGCAGAATATGGAGATTGTGGATCATATGACGTTGTTTCCAGGAAAAAACCACCATGATCAAGTGATCCATATACTTCATCTGTTGAAACATGATAGAAAAGTTTTCCTTCTGATTTATCCTTCCAGGCTGTTTTAGCTGCATTTAGTAAATTTACCGTACCTATTACGTTTGTATGGATAAAATCAAGTGGGTTGGTTATTGACCTGTCCACATGAGATTCAGCAGCTAGATGAATAATTCTATCAAACTGATTCTTTTCAAACAAATCATCTATAAATGATCCATCGACAATATCTCCCTTTATAAATATATAATTTGATGCATTTTCTATATCCCGAAGATTTTCCAGATTCCCGGCATAAGTAAGCTTATCAAGATTAAAAATCTGATAATCCGGATATTTATTTACAAACAGACGAACAACATGGGAACCAATAAATCCTGCTCCCCCGGTAATCAATACCTTTTTCATGTGATAAAACTGCTACTTTTTAATGAAGCGTTCAAAATCGTGGTGTTCTTTTTTATACAAGCGCTCTTCCGGCAGTGATTTAAAATATTCGTAGGTGATTTTCAGACCTTCTGATCTTGAGATTTTAGGTTCCCAATCCAATAGCTTTCTTGCTAAGGATATATCCGGTTGTCGTTGTGTGGGATCATCCTTAGGCAGTGGTTTAAAGACTACCTTTTGAGTTGTTCCGGTAAGCTTAATAATCTCATCCGCAAAATCTTTTATTGTAATTTCATCCGGATTACCGATATTCACAGGTCCTGAATAATCACTCATCAAAAGCCTGAAAATCCCCTCGATCAGATCATCTACATAACAAAAAGATCTCGTTTGAGAACCATCTCCAAAAATAGTTAAATCCTCTCCTCGTAAAGCCTGGCCTATAAATGCCGGCAATACACGTCCGTCATTGAGCCTCATTCTCGGGCCATATGTATTGAAAATACGAACTATTCTTGTTTCGACTTTGTGATAGGTATGATAGGCCATTGTTATCGCTTCCTGAAAACGCTTGGCCTCATCATACACCCCCCTTGGTCCTACTGGATTTACGTTGCCCCAGTAATCTTCAGTTTGGGGATGCACTGCAGGATCTCCATAAACTTCGGAGGTTGACGCGACCAGGATCCTAGCCTTTTTGTCTTTAGCTAATCCCAGTAAATGATGCGTACCCAATGAACCCACTTTTAAGGTTTGAATCGGGATTTTCAGGTAATCGATAGGACTGGCCGGAGAGGCAAAATGCAGAATATAGTCCAACTTGCCAGAAACATGAACAAAATTTGATACATCATGCTCATAAAAATTGAATTGTGGCAACTTGAATAAATGCTCAATATTTTTCAGATCGCCGGTGATAAGGTTATCCATTGCGAGCACATCATAATCCTCAGCAATAAACCGATCGCTTAGATGCGATCCCAGGAAACCTGCAGCACCTGTTATTAATATTCTTTTTCTAGACATGAATCTCTTTTCTTCCTATACTAATATATTCAAATCCCATCTCCTCCATTTGTTTGGTTGGGTAAAGGTTTCGGCCGTCA
>Ga0209536_100012559_pt1 | contig 12304 bp, 9 predicted proteins | sample DeeMarSeWOR28_12_FD_187461 | JGI IMG/M metagenome (GOLD analysis project Ga0209536, IMG submission 187461) | Marine sediment microbial communities from White Oak River estuary, North Carolina - WOR-2-8_12 (SPAdes) (version 2) | ecosystem: Environmental > Aquatic > Marine > Intertidal zone >...
GGATCCTCCGGATCTCCCTGGCAATGGCCTTCATGGGCTGGTGCATCATCAGCAGCAGGGTCTGTAGCTCCCCGGAAAGCAGTTCATGATTTTTCTCATACTGCATCTGGCTGCTGATCTCCTTGATCACGATAATATATCCGGTCTGTTCCGCATAGGTGATCAGGGAGGCGGAAATCACCACCTCCTTTCTGGTGCCGTCTTTGCACAGTAACAGGCTTTCCCTGGAAATGGATTTTTTCGGATCCTTGAAGTCCGCCTGAAGATGTTGCAGTTTCAGGCTGAACAGCTCTTCAAATTCCTTGGATGAAACCTCCTCCGGCGTATAACCGCTCTGGGTGCTGAAACGGAAGTTGGAAAAGATAAATCTGCCATTCACCATCATCAGCGTTCCCTCCGTGGCTGCCTCTACCAGCGATTTATACTTTTCCCTGGAGAGCAGCAGGGCATCCTCGGCTGTTTTTTTCTTGCGCTGGATTACCAGGCTCTGCCTGATGATGAGGGTGAGAAGGATGCTGGTAAGCAGGGTAATGATCAGTGCAACCCGCAGCAACTTGTTTTTCAGGGAGCGGATCTCCAGGCGCACATCTTCCAGGTAAATGCCTGTTCCCACGATCCAATCCCAGGCCTCAAATTCCATGACGAAGGATAATTTTGGAACAATCCTGGTCGAATCATCCTTCCACTGCCACATATAATCGATAAAACCAGAGCCGGATTCCTCAACGGTCCTGACCGATTCCACAAAGAGCAGCTTTCCATTGGGATCCTGATAGTTGTTCAGATCCTTGCCGACCAGTTCCGGCCGGTAAGGGTGCATGATCATCACAGGTCCTTTGTCAATGATGTAGAAGTAGTCTTTTGATTCATCCCCGTAACGTATGCGGCTTACACGCTCCACTGCCAGGGCTTTTGCCGAGTCAGCCGGGATTTCCTGGTTCAGGGCTTCCTGATGATATTCATCCAGGAGGCTGCAGACCGATCTGGTCAGTTCGGAGATCATCTCCTTCTTGCCCTCCATTATACTCTCTTCGGAGGAAGGCAGAATGACCACAAAGATGGCGAGTATGAAAAGGATTATGGCCAGGATAGAAGGCAGAACAATGGAAACAAAAAACCGTTTCAGGTCATCCTGGGGCATATCATTAAAGCTTTATGACTTGAAGGAGCTTGGTGCTGGTATCAAATATACAAAATCCGGAGCGCATATGATTACGGGTTACCGGCGGGATCCCCACAACCACCGGAAAATCTTTTAATTGCAGCCTCCTGTACCTGTACTGCCTGTATCGTTCAGGACTCACGGTATAGAAACCCCGGACATGGGTGTGACCGGTAAATCCAAGCTTGCAGTCCAGTTGTTCCATCAGTCCGAAATGGGAAACGAACTCCTTTCCTACGGAATAGAATCCCTGAATGCTTCCCGACAGATTGGGATCTATGTAATGACTGAGGAGGATGTTGTAATCCCTATCCGGGACCACGGCATAGGGGGGGAGAGCCCCAAGGAAAGCCAGATCCTCTTCAGAAAAATTGGGTTCCAGATCTTCTTCATGGGGCCAGTATTCATATGCTGCCCCGGCCGGTCGCCGGGGGATCTTCCCGGCAGCATGCAGGTCGTGATTGCCGGGAATGATTATCCGGCACTGTGCTCTGACCAGTTCCAGGCATGCGTGTGCATCTCTTTCCCCGGGGTACTTGTAATAGAGATCGCTGTAGCCTGAAATATCGCCCAGGCAGATGTTCATATCACTGCCCATCCGCTGAATCTTTTTAAGAGTCTTCTTCAGTAGCCTGTGATCTTCGTGTATATCTGAGAGGATCGCTAATCTCACTTTTTACAGCTTGGGATTTTCAAAGCTAAGGAATTCATGGAAATGTTAAAACTGGCTTTCCAAATCGCTTTTTGGCTATATTACGCCCCATGAAAACAAAACTGGCATTTCTCCTGATCCTGATGATAAGCATTTTTCCGAGGGCCGCAGGACAGGAGTTCTTAAGTACCAATGGCAAAGCCATAGTGAATGAAAGTGGCGATACGATTCTGCTGAGGGGGATGGGACTGGGAGGATGGATGCTCCAGGAGGGCTATATGATGCAGACCTCAGGGTTTGCCAATGCGCAGTACCAGTTGCGGGCCAGGATCGAAGAGCTCATCGGTGCTGAGGATACGGAACTGTTTTATGAAAGCTGGAGGGCCAACCATGTGCGCAAGGTGGATATTGACTCCCTGAAGGCTTGGGGATTCAATTCGGTGCGCCTGCCCATGCACTACAATCTGTTTACCCTTCCCGTGGAGGACGAAGCGCTGGCTGGAGAGAACACCTGGCTTGAAACCGGATTTGCACTGACCGACAGCCTCATTGGCTGGTGTAAACAGAACCAGATGTATGTGATCCTGGATCTTCATGCTGCTCCCGGCGGCCAGGGATACGACCAGGGAATTTCTGACTACGATCCCTCCAAACCCTCCCTTTGGGAAAGTAAGGATAACCGGGATAAAACTGTGGCATTGTGGAAGAAACTGGCTGAAAGGTATGCAAATGAACCAAGCGTTGCCGGTTATGATCTGATCAATGAAACCAACTGGCATATGTCCGGCAACCTGGCCCTTCGGGATCTGTTATACGAGATAAGGGACAGCATACGAAAGGTGGATACCAGGCATATCCTCTTTATTGAAGGCAACTGGTTCGCCAATGACTTTACAGGGCTTACCCCTCCATGGGACAATAATATGGCATATGCCCCGCACAAGTACTGGTCAACCAATGATCAGAATTCCATTAAATGGGTGCTCAACATAAGGGACCAGTATAATGTGCCGCTCTATTTTGGTGAATGCGGCGAGAATTCCAATGTCTGGTTCAGGGATGCGGTAAGGCTTTTTGAGGACCATGGAATCGGGTGGGCTTGGTGGCCCATGAAGAAGATAGAATCCATAGCGGGGCCTCTCTCAGCAATTAAATCAACGGAGTATCAGGTCCTGCTGGATTATTGGGCTGAGGGTGGAACCAAGCCCTCTGCAAGCTATGCCAGAGATGCATTGATGGATATGGCTCTAGCCCATCGAATGGAGAATTGTGTATTTCAGAAGGATGTAATTGATGCCCTGTTCCGGCAGGTCTATTCCAATGAGGCTGTTCCCTATTCCATACAGGATATTCCGGGGGTGGTCTACCCTTCCGATTTTGATATGGGCGTGCTTAATTCGGCTTACTTCGACGATGAAGTGGCCAATTACCAGGTATCCACAGGTACCTACACCTCCTGGAACAACGGGTGGGTGTACCGCAATGATGGGGTGGACCTGGAAAGGTCCGACGATCAGGTGAACAGCAACGGCTACAGCGTGGGCTGGCTTGCCACGGGCGAGTGGATGCAGTACAGTGTAAATGTGGCGGCAGAGGCAGTTTATGAGGTGGAGGTCCGGGTTGCCTCCACGGGCACCGATGGAAAGTTCCATTTCCAGTCAGGTGCCGCCGATATATCGCTTCCAGCCAGCGTTCCCAATACCGGAGCATGGGATAACTGGGAGACCTTGAAGGTCTCAGGACTTGTGCTGGGGCCGGAGGACAATAAGATCCGATTCTATGTGGACAATGAAGGCTTTAATGTGGGAAGCTTCCGTTTCACGGAGCTGGGACCCACCACCGCCCTGGCCACCTCCTACCTGTCTTCATTTACCCTGGATGATCACAGCATTCAGCTGAATGTTAATAAAGCGCTGGAAGGCCCGCTGCCGGAACTTCCGGCAGATTTTGAGATCCGGGTGAATGGCAACCCGGTTGCCATAGCCGACATGCAGCTTGATCCGCAAAATCCGCGGATCATCACTTTTGGGATAAATGGCACTTTCAGGTCCACCGACCAGATCCTTATTTCCTATTCCGGAAATCAGATCAGCTCGACCGATGGTATTGTGCTGAGCACATTTTCCCAGCGGCTGGTTGAGAACCGGGTAGCCATTATTCATCAGATACCTGGAAGGGTGGAGGCGGAAGACTTTTTCTACCAATCGGGAATAGCTCTGGAAAATACCAGCGATTCAGGCGGTGGAAAAAATATAGGCTACCTGGACAATGGAGATTATGCGGACTACTACATCCAGGTTGCGGAGGCGGGAAGTTATTATTTGGATTACCGTACGGCTGCCGAAAGTGAAAGCGGTGCACTTAAGCTCGAAATAATTGAACCGGACGGGGGTATCGGGTTCCTGCACCAGCTCAGCTTTCCATCCACCGGCGGCTGGCAGAACTGGACCACCACCAGGGATCAGGTATATCTGGAGCAGGGCGAACATCAGCTCAGGATGACCATTACGGCTCCCCTCTTCAATTTGAACTGGTTTGAATTTACCTACCGCAGTACAGGGATCAACCCCCAAATGGAAGATGAGGCAGGAATCAGGGTCTTTCCAAATCCCTCCAGTGGAATGCTTATTCTTGAGGGCAGTCTGGAGCAGCAATTGGAAGGGATCATTCAGCTTTACGATCTCAGGGGCCGGATGATCCTGGAAAAATCCATCTCTTCCCAGGGTTTATTCAGGGAAAGTATCCAGGTTCAGGAGCTAGGTCCAGGAAGTTATTTTATCATGGTCCGGGGGAAAGATGGAACCATATATACCCGGAAGCAGGTGATTATCGAGCCTTAGACTGTCCGGATATATAGGAGACCAGGAAGCCTGCCATAAAGATAGCCAGGGTCCCGAAAACGATGGTCAGATAGGAGTGGAAAATGTTCCCGTATCTGGATGGATCCTCAGCCAGTGAGCTCAGGCTCATCCAGGCGATGACTGCTATTCCCAGGATGACTCCGATCAGGGCGCCCCCGGAGCTTCTGAATTTTGAGAATGCTCCCAGCAGGAAGAGCCCCAGCATGCCACCACTGAAGATGGAAGCCAGTTTCCACCAGGCATCCAGGGCCGATTTCACGTTGATCATGGCCAGGGCGATCACGATGCCCAGAACAGAGATCACCATCGAAGACAGGTAGAGCACTTTCATGGAGGCTTTGTCACTCTCTTGTTTTTTGCTGAATTTCCGGTAATAATCTGCAAGGAAAACGGTGGCCGAACTGTTAAAGCTGGTGGAAATGGTGCTCATCCCCGCAGCAAAGATTGAAGCGATAAGCAGTCCGGAAAGCCCTGCGGGCAGCTGGCTAACAATAAAGTGCGGGAAGATCTGATCGGCCCGATCAAAGCCCTGGAGCTCATAGGGGAGTGTGGCGGCACCTGCGCTATAGTAAGTGAATAGTGCTGTTCCGATAAAGAGAAAGAGCAGGGATACGGGTATGTAGAGCAGCCCTCCCTCCAGGGCAGATCTTTTTGCAGCCCCTTCCGACCTGGATGCCATGTAGCGCTGGATATAATTCTGGTCGATCCCGAAATTCTGCAGGTTGATAAAGATGCCGTAGACCAGGACCACCCAGAAGGTGGATGAGGAAAGATCCAGGCTGAAACTTCCAAGGCTGAATTTGCCCTGCTGGCCGGCTATCTGGAAGATCTGTCCGGGCCCCTCGGGCATCCCGGTGAAGATGAAAAAGACCGTAAGCAGGGCTCCGCAGATCAGCAGGATCCCCTGAACGGCATCGGTCCATACCACGGCCTGTAAACCCCCGAGCATGGAGTAGATCATGATGGTTAGACCCGTAAGGACTATGACCAGGGCAATATTCCAGCCAAATACCACATGCAGGGTCAGGGCAAGCAGGTAAAGAATTGTTCCCACACGCATCAGCTGGGTAAGCAAATAACAAACGGAAACATATATCCTGGCCCAGGGCCCGAAACGGTTTTCCAGGTAAGTATAGGCCGAGGGGCTGTTGACTTTTCTGTATAAGGGCACGAAGAACCTGATGGCAACCAGGGCCGCAAGGGGAATGGTAAGACTGAAGACAAAGACGTTCCAGTTGCTCTGGTAGGCCATGCCAGGAAGTGCCAGATAACTGATGCTGCTTACAAAGGTGGCGAAGATGGACATGCTGATCACCCAGCCCGGTATGTTCCGGTTGCCCAGGGTAAAGGCGCCTGAAGTCCGGTTCTTCCTGTAGAATGAAGCGCCGAACAGGGTCACCCCAACCATATAGGCAACAAATATGAGTGTGTCCAGCCAGTGCATGGCCCTAATTATTTTTTATGGGCCCTTTCAGCTGCTCCGGATCAATTACCACATGCTTAATGGATTTACGATCATAGGTATAGGTGATATGGACCAGTCCGTCATCCGTCTGGATCACTGCCGGATACGAGAATTCCCCCTTTTGATCTTCCAGGGTCAGTACGGGCTTCCAAGATTTGCCATCGCGGGAGATGGCCACATTCAGCAGTCCTCTTCCCGGAGCTTTACTGCCCCGTACGGAGTGGTTGTAAACCACCAGTTGCCTTCCATCCTTCAGGGTAAGCGCATCGGTTCCCGCGCTGGGATTTGGAAGTTCTGTGGCTTTCATGGGGCTCCAGCTGGCTCCCCCGTCCATGGACCAGCTCTCCGAGATCACATCCTGAATGGTCCGGCAGAGGACCTGCATGCTCCCGTTCTCGTAGGTGAGTATGCTGGGCTGGATGGCATCGAATTCAATTCCATCGTTGATGGGGCCTATGACCTCCCAGGTATGCCCCAGATCCCTGCTAAGTTCAAAATGTACCTTCCAGTAGGTTTCCCCGTTTTCTATTCTTTCAGTACTTGACGGGCACAGTATGGCCCCGTCCTTCAGCTGAATAGGCTTATTCTTAACCGGTCCGATCAGATGCCCAAGCCTGGATGTTCCAAGCTTCCTGGACTCCGACCAGGTCCTGCCCTGGTCACCGGAGGTTTTTACCTCGCCCCACCACTGCCTGGGGTCCGGCCCCACTTTGTAGAAGAGCATCAGGGGCCCCTCCCGGGGCTGGAAAAGTACAGGGTTCCAGCAGGGATAGCGAAGTGTTTCGTCCTGGACCCCGTTGGCCACCTCCACGGGGAAACTCCAGCCATTCTGCTGCAGGTGGGAGATCCAGATCCCCACATCCTTGTTTTTCTCATGGCTTCCTCCAAACCAGGCTGCCACAATTCCGGAGGAAGTTTCAACCAGGGTGGATGCATGGCACTGGGGGGTCGGCCTTCCCTCAAGGGGATAAATCAGTTCTCCTTTCAGGTAGCCCTTTGTTCCGGGCATTGCAGGTTCAGGCAGTTTTGCCCCGTCTTGCTGGGCCATGGCATTGATACAAAAAAAGAATAATAAGCTAATGGTGCTGGTTCTCATCATGGGTCCGATTGCTCAGGGCTCAATTTAATATTTTTTATTGCAGTACTGGTGATCGCCTGTATATTTGTTGTTTCATACAAGCCCGAGTACCTTATGAACTATGGAATTCTTTGACGTGATCATCGTAGGGGGCGGTCCGGCCGGACTGCAGTGTGCCAGGGAACTATCCGGATCCTCCCTGCGGGTCCTGCTCCTGGAAAAGCGGAACGGATTCGGCCATAAGCTTTGTGCCGGTGGACTGACTTCCAAGGATATGGAGGTCCTTGATCTGCCCGATAAGCTTATGGAGCGGCAAATTTTGAAAACCATCATTCATTCCAGGCGCAGGCATAGCATCAGTATCACTAAGGAGCCGGTCGTGTTTACCGTTAACCGGAAGGTGCTTGGAAACTACCAGCGAAGCCTCCTGGAAGGTGCCGCAGTGGAGGTGAGGACCGACAGTCAGGTTACCAGGATCGGGGACGGTCATGTTGAATTAAAAGATGGTACCAGTTTTGGGTTCAGATACCTGGTGGGTGCAGATGGCTACGGCTCTCTGGTGCGCAGGCATCTGGGGCTGAAAGTCAATAAATTGCTGATGGGATTCCAGTATACCATCCCCGTCAACCATGAAGTCTCCGACCTGGAGCTTTTCATGGATGCACGCAGGTTTTCTCTCTGGTACGCGTGGATCTTTCCGCATAAAGAAAGTATCGCCGTGGGTTTTTGCTGTGATCCCCGCCGGGCAGATATTGAAAGGACCAAGGCATCCTTTCAACATTGGCTTGTGGAAAAAGGCATAGATCCGGGGGATGCCAGGCTGGAGTCCTGCCCCATCGCCTATGATTACAGGGGAGTGGAATTTGGAAATATTTTCCTGGTGGGTGAGGCAGCCGGACTGGCTTCGGGCTTTACGGGAGAGGGGATCTACCAGGCCCTGGTATCCGGACAGGAGATTGCCAGGATGATCCGGAATCCCGGGTACAAAGCGGTTCAGCTGGATCGGGTATTAAAGTATAACCTCATACTGAACCGGGTAATGGCTTTATTCCGCTGGGCCGGTCCTTTCCGGGGAGCCTTGCAGGAGTTATTGCTGATCCTGATGAACAGTGAATGGCTCAGGCAGAAAATAAGGAACCAGTTTATTTCAGATTCATCAGGAACACTCGTTTAAAGATCCGGTTGAAGGGCCGTATAGCGGATGCCTTCCCTGGGTTTGGCCATCCAGGGGGCCACGGTTTCCCTCCACTTCTGGTAGTGGGCCGTATCCTTATGAGCCGCAGCCTCGCTTTCATTTACGTAGGCTTCGTATAGAATGAATCGGTTCGGATAATCTTCATTCTGCAACAGGTCGAAACGAAGATTTCCCGGTTCTTTCACCGATTCCAGGTGATTTTTCGTGCTTGCATCAATAAAGGCATCCACGTGAACAGGAAGAACTTCAATATGGACAATGGTTACGAACATTTTAATTTCCTTATTAGGGGACCTTTTGTCTATGTGTGAGTGTGATTACGACCACTCCGTTACCACCCCTGCTCCCGTAAATGGCGGCGTCGCTATCCTTCAATATATCGACCGACCGAACCATACAGGGCAGGATCCAATCAATGTTGGTGGTGGGCTGCCCGTCCACCACGATAAGTGCCTGGTCCATGCCGGAGAAGGAGGTATTGCCCCCCCGTATGGTAATTACACCCGAGTTGGAAACTTGAATCCCCGATCCCTCTGCCCTGAGCAGCATATAAATATCCGTGTACTTGCAGTAATCGGTGTTCTCTTCTTCCAGATGGGTGATGGCATAATTGAGATTGGTCTCTGTCATGTATCCCGAGTTCACTGCGATCTCCTGGTTCCTTTTGGTATCGATGAAGATCAGGTTTATACTCAGGGTATCAGTGTCTTCCATGCTTACTTTCTGATTCACCGGCTGAAAGACCTTGGATTTGATCTGAATGACATCCTTTTCCAGGCAGACGAGTGCAAAGTTGCCCAGGGAGTCGGACATGGTGGTTGCCTTGGCCTTTTTGGATGAGATCTCCACATTCATCACCGGGAAAGTATTATAGGCGGTCAGTTTTCCGTAAACAACCCTGTTCTGGGCATGAACGGCTGATGTCATGATCAGTGCGCTAATGATTGTCAGAATGGATTTCATGGTGTTTTCGTTGGGATTATATAAAGATAAGATAAAATGATGTTCCAATATAATTAGATGGTTCAATTGATCAAAAGTTTAATGTTTTTCCAGCATGTGGGCCATCATCGTGATTATCTGAAAATAAAGCTTAACTTTGATACATTAACCTAAAGCAGCTAAACAACTCAATGGGCAGATCGCAGGAATCATTTAACAAAAAGGAGATACAAAAGAAAAAAGAAAAGAAGAGGCAGGAAAAAGAGAAAAAAAGACTTGCCCGGAAGGAAGCCGAGAAGAAGGGCGGACTGGACAGCATGATCGCCTATGTGGATGAGAACGGCAATATCACCGATACTCCCCCTGATCCCAAAGCCAAAAGCACCACCAAAGCAGAAGACATTGAAGTCAGCGTCCCCAAGATGGATGACTCCATGAAAGAGGAGCCCATTCACAGGGGCCGGCTAACATTTTTCAACGGTTCAAAAGGCTATGGTTTTATCCGTGATGCGGTGACCCAGGAGAGCATTTTTGTGCATGTGAATGATTTCGAGGACGATATCATGGAAGGAAACATGGTTACCTTCGAGATAGAGAAGGGCCAGAAAGGCCCGGCAGCAGTCAGGGTAAAACTGGCCTGAAAAACACTGGCTTATGAAACACTCCGGAATTAAAGCAATAGTGCTTACCATAATTCGTGCCGCCATCGGGTGGCACTTTCTTTATGAGGGACTTTCCAAATTGTTCATGGAGGATTGGTCGGCACAGAGTTACCTGGCCAATGCCACGGGCTTTCTATCGGGATTTTATCACTGGATGGCCTCCTCGGAGGGGCTGGTGCAGGTGATCGATGTACTGAATGTCTATGGCCTGATCCTTATCGGACTTGCCCTGTTCCTTGGTGTTTTTGTCAGGATTGCCTCGGGGGCAGGGATCCTCCTCTTGCTGCTATATTATTTTGCCTACCCGCCCTTTGGCACCTTCCTTTTCGGTTCCCCGGAAGGGCACTTCTATATCGTGAACCGGAACCTTATCGAGGCTTTTGTCCTGTGCTGGTTTGTGTTGAGCACTAAGAGCGGATACGGGATCTCCCTGATGTTTGAAAAATTAAGGGGCAGTGAAAAGGAAGCAACGGGACCGCCCGAAGGGATCAATTCCCGGAGGGAAGCCCTGAAGAATCTGGCCACCCTCCCCATCCTGGGCGCCATGGGCTGGGGGGCCTTCCGGCATGCCAATAAGCAGGTGGATGTGATGTCCGGGGCCACCATACAGCTGAACTTTACATCCCTTGCCGAACTGAAGGGGGAGCTGCCAAAAGGGAAGATCGGTCCGCACGAGATCAGCCGGCTGGTGGCAGGGGGCAACCTGGTGGGCGGATGGGCCCATGCCAGGGACCTGATCTATGCCTCATCCCTATTCAAGGCCTACAATACGGAAAGGAAAGTCTATGAGACACTGATGCTTGCCGAGCAGGCCGGGGTCAATACCATCAATATCGGCTTTCCGACCAATGCCCTGATCGCCAAGTACAAGAAGGCCACCGGAAGCAAGATCAAGGTCATTTCCCAGGTCCATCCGGATATGGAAAAGAAGAATTATTTTGTAAACATCGACAAGGCCATTGATTTTGGTGTGGACATTGTACAGATCCAGGGGAACCAGGTGGACTGGCTGGTCAGGGATATGCAGATCGATGTGGTGGAGAAGATGATGGATCATATTCGGAGGCAGGGCTACACAGCGGGACTGGCCTCGCACACGGTGGATGCCCTGATTGCCACCCAGGAATACGGGATCATCCCCGATTACTACATGAAGACCATGCATCACGACAATTACTGGTCTGCCCATCCCAGGGAGAACCGCGTGCCCTTTGAGGTGGATGGCGAAAACTACCTGGACCACAATAAGTTCCATAACAATTGCTTCTGCCTGTTCCCCGACAGGACCGCGGAGTTCGTGGAGCGCGCCACCGTACCGGTAATGGGCTTCAAGGTACTGGCGGCAGGGGCCATCCATCCCAAGGACGGTTTCAACTGGGCTTTTGAAAAGGGGGCCGATTTTATCTGCGTGGGCATGTTCGATTTCCAGGTGGTGGAGGATGTAAACATCGCCATTGATGTCCTCAATAACCTGCAGGGCAGGACCCGGGCCTGGTACGGGTAAGCAGTCAAATTCCTTAAAGGCCCATCTGGATTCATCATCCTGACACGACGGCCTGATTTTTAGGAATTTCCGGATTCTGTGTTAAATTTGTGTATGGCCGGTACCCGACAGCTAGCTGCCATCCTGGTAACAGAAATCGATGGTTTCAATGCCCTGGTTAAGAAAGATGAATCCCTGGCTGCTGAAATAAGCAAACGGCACAGGGAGATCCTTCAGCTACAGATCCCGGAATTTCATGGTAAGGCACTTTTATCCACTGGAAATGAATCACTATGTATTTTTAGTAGTACTGTGGAGGCTGTCCGCTGTGCCATTGAAATGCAGAAGGACTTTATGAAGGCACCTTTGGTACCGGTGAAGATAGGGATACATATGGGAGATATCATATTAACGGAAGAGGAAGCCATAGGACACAGCATTGAGGTGGCACGGAGCATTGTATCCCAGTCAATACCTGGCGGCATTTTAATCTCAAATAAGATTTATGAGGAAGTCAAGAGTCAGGGTGGAATTGCGGTAAGGTTCCTGAAAACCTGCGAGTTAAAAGAACAGGGAATGCAGGTGAAGGTGTATGCCATTACAAATGAGGGCATCAAGGTTCCGGAAGGCCTGCCGGAAGAAGGGCATAAGGAAGAAACAGGTCGAAAACAGGGATCCGGGATTAAGTATTTCTGGGAGGAGGCAAAACGACGGAATGTGGTGCGGGTGGTCTCCATTTATGCAGCTGCTGCCTATGTGGTCCTCGAAACATCCAGCATCATTTCCGACTCACTGAATCTGCCT